>Ga0070706_100000739_pt1 | contig 36905 bp, 28 predicted proteins | sample KBSK5501metaG_FD_65476 | JGI IMG/M metagenome (GOLD analysis project Ga0070706, IMG submission 65476) | Corn, switchgrass and miscanthus rhizosphere microbial communities from Kellogg Biological Station, Michigan, USA - KBS K5-50-1 metaG | ecosystem: Host-associated > Plants > Roots >... | reverse complement strand
TGAGTCTGCGCGATGGCCCCAGTGCACGAAGCGAGTGTAAGGACCAGAAGCACAAGCGCGATCTTGCGCGCGCAGCGGACGCGAGTGAAAAGCTCCGAAACACGGGGATAAAGCATGATTGCAAACCTCTTCATCATTAGCTGATTAATTCCGAGGCGCGCTAAACCGCAGCGCGCCTCAAGGCAATTCTACTAGCACAGCCATTATTTGGGAACGTAGGCTTTTGGCTTCAAGAGCAACTCTCTTCCGACTATGTAAAGCAACACGGTCAGAACCAAAAAAGGAATAAGTCCCAGCAGATCAGCGTGCGGCCCCTGGAACAAGGGATTGTGCGCCTTGGCCCATTCTTCGAAGATCCCCAACCGATTCACAATTCCCTCTTTCAGATTCAAAAACGCAAAGACGACGCCTGCGAGCGTGGCCCCGGCGATATAGCCCGATGCCAGCAGCACGCCAGGACTCTTATCCGTCTCGGCGGCCATTTGCTCTTCGGTTAGTTTTTGGTGCTCCGGTTTTTTGCGCAGGTACTTGTCTACTGCCCATCGCACCGCGCCGCCTACAAAGATTGGCGCAGAAGTGGAGATGGGCAAGTAGACGCCGACCGCGAAAGCCAAAGATGGAATGCCGCCGAGTTCAAGTACAATCGAAATCATCACGCCCAAAAGTACCAGGCCCCAAGGCAATTGGCGACTGAGAATTCCTTTGATGATGTACGACATCAGCGTCGCCTTTGGCGCCGTAAATCGTGGGTTGTAGATGCCATTGATGCCCGGGTCAACCAGATACTTGGGCACCCCTGTCTGCTTGTCCACCAGATAACGACCTGCTGGTCCGTAGTCAGTTGAGGTCTTGTGAACGACGCTATATTCAGTGGTATCAGAGCTGGCCTGCGCGCCCTGCGGCTTCTCGGACTTAGGCTGGTTCCCGCTCATGACGTATTGGTCTTGAGTAAAATGAAAAGCGGCAGGGAAACTGAAATCCTTACTTTGCGCTACCGGCACATAGGTCGTGCCCGATTGATTCATCGCCAGCAGTATCGGACCAAGCGCCAGGGCAGAGGTTAATGCGCCTACCAGAATGGCGATCTGCTGATACTTTGGCGTCGAGCCGACCAGGAATCCCGTCTTCAAATCCTGCGAAGTTGTTCCTCCGTTCGAGGCTGCGATGCAAACAATTCCTCCGATTGAAAGCGCAGTCACAAAGTAAGGCGGCGCGGTCCATTTGATGATTAAGAAAACCAGACAAGTGAGCAACAGTGTAGCGACCGTCATGCCCGAGATTGGGTTTGAGGATGAACCGATCTCTCCAGTCAGGCGTGACGAGACAGTAACGAACAAGAATCCGAAGGCGACGATAAGCAGCGCGCCGAGAAGATTGAAGCGCAGATTCAACTGTGGCGCGAGCATAATCGCCAGTAGCAAGACGATGATGCCGCCGAGAACAAACTTCATAGAGAGATCTTGATCCGTGCGTGGCGCGTTAGCTGAAGCAGCCCTCGAGCCGCGAAGATCGGTCAGCCCGCCTTTCAACCCGCTCCAAATTACGGGAAGCGATCGAACCAGGCTGATAATGCCGCCCGCGGCGACGGCTCCGGCTCCAATGTAGAGAATGTACGCCTTCTGAATTTGCGTCACCGACATGTCCTTGATCAGGTGCGCAGTCTCGGGCGGAAGCGGCGTGGTCCAGCCGCTGCCGAAGTATTTGATCGCCGGAATCAGAACCAGATAGGAAAGCACTCCGCCGCCAGCGATGATCGAAGAGATGCGCGGGCCGATGATGTAGCCGACACCCAGCAGCGCCGGATTATTCTCGATCGAAATCGAACCCGCTTCGAATGGTCTGCCGAAAATTTTGGTCGGATATTCCTTCCACGTCTTCCAGATCTGCTCCAGCGCGTAATAAATAAAGCCGATGCCTAAACCCGTGATAATTGTCTTACCGCCGGTCGTGGCTTCGTCGACTATGCCCGTCCCCTTGGCGGCTTCAGCCGCGGCGGCGCGAGATTCGTCCGAGGCGCCGGCCTTCAGGACTTCGGCACACGCGGTTCCTTCCGGGTATTTCAGATAACCGTGCTGCGCGACGATCAGGGCTCGGCGGAGCGGAATCATCATTAGAATTCCGAGCAATCCACCGAGTACGGCCACGAGCATCACCCGTGTGAACTCAAGATCGAAACCGAGAATCAGGATGGCGGGCATTGTCACGCCGATACCGAAAGCTATGGACTCACCAGCTGAGCCCGCAGTCTGCACGATGTTGTTTTCGAGGATAGTTGCGTCGTGCGCTTGCCAGATGATCCAGATGAGTATCGCCGCAACGACTACCTCGAGAATTCGCATGAGAGGAGATACTCCCCAGATTATGAGGTAGTAGTGAAAAATTGCTCCTCCGATGAATACCAGCCCAATTAGGACGTACTTTAACGTTCGCGCCCCGCTCAACTTTGAGAGCACGCGGAATATCGTGATCGATAAAACCGCTACTGGTATGGATGCGCTAACAGTAAGTCCGACTTTCAGAACCAGGTAAAGCGACGATGCGCCAAAGACAATACCGAGCAGAGTGCCCATGACTAGCGGCAGCGGCGTCAGCTCTCGGAGCCTTACGCCGGCGGGAATGTATGGTCGAAAGTTGGCCAGAAATGGATTATCAGGTTTGAATCCGACCCGATCCGGGAATTCCTGCGCAAGTGTGGCTTCTTCGGCGCTGATGCTTTCGCTGGACATCAGTTCTGACCTCCGAACGAGTTTGGCAAAGCGGGGAGTATTGGGGATAAGACGAGGTTACTTTACACGTCGCTGCCGGGCAAGGGCAAGCATGATACAGAACCAGGAGAGTAGCGACCGGGCATACCTTGCGCGCGATTACGAATCTAGAACCGGAGCGGTTGGGTTCCAGGTTAATATTGCGTTTTCAGCCGCTGAGGAATTCTATCGCGGCAAAGAGATCACCAACCTGACGCTGGTTTTCTCGGGAGGGAGAATGACTTCGATGACCAGGGCGGGCCCCGGCTTTGAGGCGATGAAGAAAGACTACGATGCTGTTACCGATCCGGGAAAGGACTTGCTTAGCTATGTTGACTTTGGCATCAGCCCCAATTCTGAAGATCTGGCCGGCGAGCAAGAGCGGAAATTGGGTCCAGGCGGGAATGGTTAGCGTAGGCACGGGCAACAATACCTGGGCCCGGGGGGACAACAAAGCTGGGTTCGACGCCGGTGGTCATCTGCCCGGATGCACGGTGACCGAGCCTCCTCTTTGTTTCTGCCTACTGCCTTCTGCCTACTGCCTTCTGCTTTCTGCCTACTGCTTTCTGCCTGCTGCTTTATTGCTCACCGCTTCAGGCTTCGGCGCGTTGTAAACCTCGCGCGCTTTCACGACGTACGCCTTATTGTCGAATTGACCGTCACCGGCCACGTCTACCTTGACAACAATCTTGTGCGACTTGCCGTCATGAATATCGTCTGGTTTGAATGCCAGGCTGTACTGGCTGCGCAATAAGGCGTTAATTGAACCGAGCACTTTCGGAAGCTCACCTTCAAAGGTGACTGGATAGTAGGCGCCGCCACTCTCTTTCGCGAAAGTCTTAAGCGTGTTGTCCGCTTGCAGCATCGTCATCCGGTCAAAGGGGATGCCGTTGATGTTTGTCCCCCGACCCGGGTCGAGATACTGGTCGTACTTCTTCAGGAAAAGGTTTCCCGTGCCGACGATGTAAATCGGAATGCCGGCATTCTGCACAATCTTGCGCGCCTGATCGAGATTGATCTTGCTGAAAGTATCCAGACCCGAAGCAACCAGTACTACCGCTCGCCGACGGCCTCCAGGCACTGCGACCATTCCGGCATACTCAGCGGTGCGCGACTTCGAATCTTCGAGGACGACCGCATCACCTCTGCCGCCGATCAAAGTCAACTTAAGAGCATCGAACATATTCGTTTCGCTAAAGGCCGGCTGATTGCGCAGAAGCAAACTGATAACTTGCTGGATGCGTCCTGGATCATTGGTGAAGTCCGTCAGCGGCGTGGGTCGCATGTCATATGCGATAACTGAAACGTAATCTTCCGGCTTGATGAACTGCGAGAGAAACATCGCTGTCGGCCGAATAACTTCGTACTGCCCCGGTTCCATCCCGTTGCTGCCGTAGTAACCCAGAATCTGGCCAATCTTGCTGTATTCGACTACCAGCGTGACAGTGATTGGAGCTTCCGGCGTCGCGAAGTTAGTAATCTCTTTTTGGACGCCGTCGACGAAGATGGCGAAGTTCTGTTTCTTCAGATCCATCATCGGCTGGCCGGTCTTCTTGTTGTAAACCACCGCGTCAACGTTGACGATGTTGGTAGTGACGGTGACCTTCTCGGCCTCCTGTGGCTTCCCCCTAAGATCCGGCGGTAACGGTTCCTGCTTCTCTCCTGTTGGCTGCTGGCCTTCCGTGGGGCGCTTGTTCTTTTTTTGATCCGAGGCCGGCGGCTGGCGGCGAGCCTGGGCGAACACCGGCGGCGACTGAGTTAAGGTAGACAACAATGCGAAGGCGATGACAGGAACGAACCGGTGGCAAAAACTTTTCATGATGACGATCCTTATCTCGGATTGAGGCGGGCCGATTTTTCAGCTCGAAACGACTATATGGCGCTCGCGCGAGCATGGTCAAGCTGTTTGGGCAGCGGCCTGACCTTCTGATGCGGGCTTGTCGAGGGGAGTTTCCTATAGTCTGGCAAAGACTTCAGTCTGTGAACGCTTTCACGCCCTGAATCACAGTCTGACGCCCTGCAACCTTATCGCGGATTGCCACCGAGAGCTTCGGCTTCGATCACCACGTCGAAAAGACCGGAGTTGTCGCTAAGGTTTCCTTCGTTTACGCCGAGAAACAACACGCCATCACGCTGAGCAACGAAGTCGCGACTGCGGCCGATGAAGATGAAGTCGTCGTTATCGTCGCCGATGACCGCGATAAGTCCCCCCGTTGGCTGGTTGCGCATCAGCTTGTCGCGGTCGGGAATGTTCGGCAAGCCGTCAGGCGTCGCGAAACGATTGTTACCCAGACTCACCCGTCCTGAAGCATTGATGCGCAGACGCTGCCCGCGGCGCACGACGAGCCCGCTGTTGGTCCAGCCGTTGCTCGTGTTGTCTGCGCGCACACGCAAATTGATTTGAAAGAACGTTGGCGCAGCACTCGGGTTTGTCGTCGTCGGAGACGGCGGCGTGTAAGTAGGTTGAGTATTTGTCGGTTGTGTATTAACGGGTGGTTGATAAACCGGTTGTGACCCGGGGACATTTGTATTGCTCGTGTCTTCGCCCGCGCTCCCCGCGGAATCAAACTCGATGGATTCGACATCTTCCATGTAAACGGTGACCCGACTCTTTCGCCCGCGCGCCCCACTACCAACGATGATCGTGAACTGTTCGTTCTTAAAACTTACGATCTGCCCCCGGATCACACTGCCGTCTTTCAGATGAATCGTGTCAGCAAATGCCACCAGGCTCGCGCTGAGGACCACAACGACTACCAGCAGGGAGCGCAGGAAAAACTTTTTCATAACTACCTCCATTCACGAAGAACCCACCTGATTTTTAACGAGAGAGACAGCGCGTGTGTTGGGGAGAGCAATAAACGTTCTGAAGTACTCATGCCCGCAAGCCAATTATCAACTGGAGTTTACCACAATCCTTATCCTCCGCCGCACCAACTAAGCCTGTTTCTCAACCCGGCTTTCTCTGTCCAAGACAGCGATTCATTAAGGGCTCTCAGGAACCAGTCTCCCATTCGCAGTTTCTCTGTTCTGGCGGGCCCGAAAGTCCTGGCCCCGTCTTTGAAAGTCGGTTTTTCATGGCCTTCGGCCTGACTTTCCGGCCCGCACCAAACAAGCTTCGTTAGCCGAGATTGCCCCTCAGCCGGCGAAAGCATCAACGAACTGCATGAGTGTCGCCATCCCGCGCAAACTCTACAAACCTTTGGCCATCGCCGCTGCTCTGGCATTTGTGTATTTCACGGTGCTGGTGAAGCTGGGCCGCGACTGGTGGAACGACGAAAACTATTCGCACGGTTTGCTGATTCCGCTCGTGATTGGCTACATCCTGTGGCACGAACGCAATCGTTTTCCCGAAGCACGAATGACGCCTGCTCTGTGGTGGGGGTCGTTCGGGATCGGTTTGTCTTTCCTTGCGCTGTGGGCTGGGACCGCCGGCGCTGAGCTTTTCGTGCAGCGCGTCTCGCTGGTCGTAATGCTGGCGAGCATAGGAATTTACTTCTTTGGTTTTCGCGTGCTGCGTTTCCTTGCAGTGCCGTTGTCGTTGCTGGTTCTGTCCATTCCCATTCCGCAAATTGTCTTCAACAAGATCGCTTTTCCTTTGCAGTTATTCGCGTCGCGGTGCGCCGTGGCTGCAATGTCATTTCTTGACATTCCAGTATTGCGCCAGGGCAACGTAATCGAATTGATGCCGCTCGGCGCTACCGAACCAAAAAAGCTAGCCGTCGTCGAAGCATGCAGTGGCATACGTTCGTTAATGACGCTGGTCACGCTGGCGGTGGTTTATGCGTACTTCACCAGACCAAACCGGGGCGATGACAACACTGGTTCCGGCTTCGGTTCGAACTCGTTAAAGAGTTTTACGTTTTGGCGGTCGCTGATGCTGGTAATCGCGGCCGTTCCTATTGCGATTCTGACGAACGCTGTGCGCGTCAGCGGCACCGGCGTTCTGGCGCATTACTACGGCACGCGCATCGCTGAAGGCTTCTTTCATTCTTTCTCGGGTTGGGTGATTTACATCGCCGCAGCCGTGCTGCTATTCGCGACTGGTTGGGCGCTGGATCGCCTGGCGCGATTTCGCTCCCGATCCCAGAAAGTTTCAACGATGCCCACATCGCGTCGGGTCGCGTTCGACGCTGATTGATTTTCGTGATGAAGCCAAACCAAACACCTCGATTTTGGTTACTGCTGGCCACGCTGTTGCTTGGCGGCGCCGTCATCAACGCCTGGGAGCGCGCCGGTGAAGCTTCCGTTTCGCGCCGACCGTTAAAGGATTTTCCGACGCAACTGGGTGTTTGGCGCCAAACGGGCAATGACATCCGGTTCGACACGGAAACAGAAAAGATTCTGCGTGCCGATGACTATCTTTCGCGCAATTTTGAAGCGAACGGGAATGTCGCTTCGTTCTATGTCGGTTACTACGCGACACAGCGAACCGGCGCGACGTATCACAGTCCACTGAACTGTTTGCCTGGTTCTGGTTGGACGATGACAGACGGCGCGAGAATCACCATTACACCAACAAGCGGCGGGACGCCATTCGAAGCCAATCGTTATGTTGTCCAAAACGCCAATGATCGCGCGCTGATGATCTATTGGTACCAGGGTCGCGGCCGAGCCGTCACCAGCGAATATTGGGGGAAGATCTACACCGTCATTGACAGCGTACGTCGGCGGCGCTCTGACGGCGCAATGATCCGCGTAATGGTGCCGCTCCGGAATTCGCAAGACCAGGCCCAGCAAGCCGCGGTTGAACTCGCTTCCCAGGCTACTTCTCAATTACCCGCTTTTATTCCTAATTAAGCCTGAGGAGCTTACCAGCTCGCTACCGCGAGCAGTTCCGTATTGAATTTCCTGGGAATCTGATGGGATTACGCCTCTTTTACCTGTAACTCGCCGGTGCGCGCGAGTACGAATGACGGTTTTTGACACCTGAACAAACCCGCTGACCGCGACCTTCACGCGACATTGCCCGTTGCCGAAGACAATCGCCGACGCGAACACCAACTGAGCGGGAGCTGACTCTCGGAAGTCAGAAGGTCCCAGCCGCTCACGGAGATAACCTGCAATGAAAAATCGAGAGTGCCGCCGAAAGTTCTACGTCCTTGCCCTGCTTCTTATCCTAATCGCCGCTGCCCTGCTAATGGGCGGGTGCACCACTCCGGAGAAAGCCAAAGCCCAACACGTTGCTCGCGGCCAGGCCTTGCTGAAAGACAAAAAGTTTCAGGAAGCCTCGCTCGAGTTCCGCAACGCGCTGCAGATCGACGATCAACTCGCCGACGCGCACTGGGGCTTGGCTAATGCCTACGAAGGCCTGCAGCGCTATCAGGAAGCGTTTGAAGAAATGAAGGAAGTCATCGAGCTTGATCCAAACAATCTCGATGTACGCGTCAGACTGGGCAATTACTATTTGATGGGCAGTCAGCAATCGCCCGCTGCTGTTACTGAGGCCGAGCGTCTGGCGAAAGAGGTCCTGCAAAAAGATCCCAACCACATCGAGGGCCACATTCTGATGGGCAGTGTGCTTTTCGCCCAGGACCACAAGCCCGAAGCCTTCGCCGAACTGAATCGCGCAGTCGAAATCGATCCCAAGCGCGTCGAGTCTTACCTAAGCCTGGCGCGCTTCTACGCTTCGACGAAAGATCTCGCCACTGCGGAAGCAACTTTCCAGCGCGCAATTTCAGTTAACACGGCTTCAGCCCTGGCTCACTACGAGTATGCAAAGTTCCTGGTGCAAGGAAGCCGATTAGACGCGGCGGAAACTGAATTTCAAAAAGCATGTGAAGTTGATCCGACCAATCGCGAAGCGCGTTTCGTGCTCGCCAGCTTTTATCTGGTCAACAAACGATTTGAGAAAGCCGAGGAGGCCTACAAAGCGCTCGCCGAACTCGACAAAGATAAGCCTGAAGGCCGATCCGTCCTGGCGGATTTCTATTCTTCAATCGGCCGGCTGGACGAAGCGCTCGTGATTTGCAAAGAAGTGGTCGCGAAGTCACCTGACTACGCTCCGGGTCATTATCGGCTGGCCGAAGTCATGCTGATGCACGGCGACGTTGCGGAAGCGAAAAATGAGATTGACAGCATCCTGAAAAACGATGCGAAAGATCGTCAGGCGATCATCCTCCGCGCTCGTATTGAAATGCACAGCGGAGAACCGGGTGACCTGAAAGTGGCAATCGAAGATTTGCGTGAGGTGCTCAGGCAGGAACCGAATTCGCGCCCCGGCCTGTTTTTCATGGCCGAAGCTAATTTTCGCCTGGGCCAGATCGATCAGGCGAGGGCGTTTGCCGGCGATCTCGAACGCAACTATCCCGATTACCTGCCGGGAAAATTGATGCAGGTGCAAATCAATATTGCCGCCGGTGATGCGAAGTCGGCTTTGCAACTGGCAACGCAGTTACAGGATAGGCTGGCGAAGGCATCGCCAGATCGCGATACGTCGCCGCAAATGTTGGCTGAGCTGCGGGCCAACACTCTCGTGGCGCATGGCTCGGCAGCGTTGCAGATGCGCGACACGAAAACCGCGCGTCAGGATTTTTTGATGGCGCATGACGCCGCGCCGAACAGCGCCGACGTGTATGTCAATCTCGCGTCTGTTGCACTCGCGGAAAACAAAACTGACGAAGCCATCGCCTTCTACAACAACGCACTGGCAATCGATGGCGCAAACTTTAACTCGCTGCGCGGACTTATCAATATCCACGTCGGCCAGAAGCGCACCGAACTGGCCCAGGCTCGGATCGACCAGGCGATTAACTCGCAACCCAACAACGCCAGCTTACATTTCCTGAAAGGCCAGGTTTACGGTTTTGAGAGAAACGCGCAAGGCGCCGAGTCCGAACTTCGGCGAACGCTGGAAATCGATCCCAATTATCTCGCCGCTTATTCAGCGCTGGGTGCGCTGTTCGTTAATACAAATCAGCAGGACCGCGCAATTGCAGAGTATCAAAAGATCGTCGAGCGCCGTCCCGACAATGCTGCTGCTTACACGTTGATCGGCATGCTGGAAATGAATCGGCAGAACATCGACGCGGCCGTCGATAACTACCGCAAGGCCCTGGCCCATGATGAGAACGCGATCTTCGCGGCGAACAATCTGGCCTGGCTCTATGCGGTTTATAACAAGGGGAATATGGACGAGGCAGTGCGACTGGCGCAGGGCATTGTGCAGTCGAATCCCGAAGTGCCAAGCTTCGCCGACACGCTCGGCTGGGTTTACTACAAAAAAGGTCTGTATGGCGCAGCCACCGAGCAACTGAGGAAAGCTGTTTCCGCTGACGAAGCAGCAGCGCGCCGAATCAATGGCACGCCGACGCCTGCTTATCACTTTCATCTCGGCGTGGCCCTGGCCGCCAAGGGCGACAAAGTCGGCGCCCGCCGTGAGATCGAAAGCGCTCTGCGCTTGAGCGAGAAAACAAGTTTTCCAGAAGCTGACGAGGCGCGCAAGGCTTTGGCCACGCTCTGATAATTGAGAGGAGTTCGAACATGAGTGTTGAATTTCGACAGCGCAAACTAGGCGAATACGCGCGCATTGCGCGCCAGCGCAAACGGCTCATCCTACTGCCAACGATCGCGATTGGACTCGCCATCGGTTACGTCGTTTTTCGCCTGCCGGACATCTACGAATCAGTCACGCTGATCGTCGTCAAGCCCTCAACCCTGCCGAACTCGGTCGTGCCGACGATTACAGAAGAAACGTTGACGCGCGAGCTGACCAGCATCTCGCAGGTGGTTACCAGCCGCAGTTCGCTGCAGCCGCTGATGGAGAAGTATGACCTTTACAAGGAAGAGCGTCTACGGGGCGAGCCGATGGAATTGATAATCGACCAGATGCGTAAACAGATTAAGGTCGAGGTGAACACCAGTCGCAACGACATCACGAACGCATTCAACATCACTTATCGCGGGCGCGATCCGAAGACGACGCAAGCCGTCGCGGCCGAACTGGCCAGCAAGTACGTCGACGAACAAACCAAAGGGACCGTGAACGCCGGCACGTCCGCCAAACAGTTCATCGAAGAACAAGTGCGGCAGGCAAAGGAAGAACTCGACACTATAGACACGCAGCGACTCACTTATTTGCAACAGAATATGAATAACCTGCCTTCGCAGTCGCAGGCACTGGTTGGCCGTCTGACCGCTTTGCACGAAGAGCAAAAAGCGCTGATCGCCGAACAGGGCCGCCTGCGGGATCTGGGCTCGGCCTACCGCAGCCAGCTCGCCGATATAACGAAGAGCTACGACCAGGAAATTGCGATGGCCGCTGAGAATACGACCGATCCGAAAACCACGATGGCCTGGGCTGAGCTGACCAGGCGTCGATCAGAGCTTGAAGCCGAAGTGCAGAATTTGCTGACGCAGTATAAGCCGAAGCATCCGGACGTCGTCTCCAAACAGTTGCAACTTGATTCAGTCAAACGCGATCAGGACCAGATGATCGCCGACTGGAAAACGCGCATCGAGGAACGAAAGCAGAAGTTGGTTCAGTTGAGTGATCCACGGCTGCTGACGCTGAAGACCCAAATCGCGATGGTTGACAGTGACATGAATCGACAGCAGAAGATGCTGAGTGATACTAACTCGCAGATTGCCGAACTCGACAGCCGCATCAATGCAATTCCGAATGCCGAAGTCGGTCTGGAAGCTATCGATCGCGAATATCAAACGAAGAAGCTCAACTATGACAACTTGCTTGCGCAGCAACAGAAGATCGTCGTCGGCGCCGACGCCGCCAAAGATCAACAGGGCGGCGGCATCCAGGTTGTGGACCCGGCGAACCTGCCGGAACATCCGGTCGCGCCAAAGCGGTTTCTGCTGACTATCGGTGGATTTGGCGTCGGCTTCGTGTTGGGTCTGCTACTCGCGTTTGTTTGCGAGGTGCGACGTTTATTCACGATTCAGACAACCGAGGATGCCAAGCATTACACAGGCCTGCCGGTGCTCGCTTCAATTCCGGAATTACTGACGCCGGCAGAAGCTCGCGCTATTCCGCGCCGTCAGAAATTCGCGATGGCCGCCGGACTTGCCGCCGCGTTTGTCACCATACCGACGCTCGCATTCGCGTTGCGACTTACACATGTGTTTGAAAAGTTCCTGCTGTAACGCAAATTGCCAATTCGCGCTACGCCTTTCGGAGGAAATATGTACGCAGAATTCTACGGACTGAAAGAGTTGCCATTCGCGCTGACGCCCGATCCACGCTACATCTATTTCACGCCTTCGCACACCGAAGTGATGGCCAATCTTCACTACGGCATTGAAAGCGGCAAAGGATTGATCGTGGTCACCGGCGAAGTCGGCACAGGAAAGACAACGATGCTTCGCTGGGTGATGCAGCGATTGGATCGCACGGTGCTGGTCGCCTATATCTTCAATCCGCGCCTGTCGGTGCCTGAGTTTTATCAGCACCTGGCTGCCTTGTTCGATATCCGAAACTGGGAAACCAAATCCGATCTATTGATCGAGCTGGGCAAGGTGCTTGAGTCGCGTCACAGCCGCGGCCTGCGTACGGTGTTGATCATCGACGAGGCGCACGGTCTGTCGCCGTACGTTTTGGAAGAGGTGCGACTGCTCTGCAACTTCGAATCCCATACGGCAAAGCAGTTGCAGATCGTTCTGACGGGCCAGCCTGAGCTGCGCACCGTGCTGAACTATCCTGAGCTGCGCCAACTCAAGCAACGTGTTGCGTTGCGCTGCGAGATCAAGGCGCTGCCGAACGTTGAAGAGACAGCGCAATACATTGCATCGCGTTTGAAAGTTGCAGGTGCTCGGCACACGGAGATCTTTTCACCAGGTGCGGTCGATTACATCTTTCGTTGCTCAGAAGGCATTCCGCGCAATATCAACAACCTCTGCGATAACGCGCTACTGAACGGTTTCGCCACAGCAGAGCCGATCATCAGCCGCGCGATGGTCGAAGAGGTCGCCGGAACTTTCGACATGCTGCCGAGCTCCGATCGCTTCGCGCAAAACGGTGACGACCACGAAGCTCCCGTCCGCATTTTCAATGCCGCCGGGCGCGCTGAGCTCTGGGCAGCCGGCAACGGCGATACCGCGCCTCAGCCTGTGCCGGCGCCTGAACCCAACATCGTCATCAACGAATACTCGCGACGAACAGATCGTCCAGCCACCATTGAAGAGCTTGGATCGGCTTTTGGCCGTTCCGGACTTGGGAGAGGAAACAATGGGCAGAGTTTATGACGCGCTGAAGCGGGCCGAATCCGCGCAGCGCTCTTTCAAACCTTCGAAATCTTCAGTTGGCCGCAACGGCAATCCGGATAACGTCGCCTACTTCGTTCCGAAGAACGGCTACGAACATCCGTGGGAGGGTTCACCCTTCACCGGGATGCCGCCGGCAAACAATTCAGCGCCCACTGCGCACACGGCGGAGACGACCGGCGGGCCGGCACTCCCCGGCGGACCAGCTTCCCGTGATGCTGGGGCAACCTTGGGCGCTGTAGGATCGGCGCGCGCTGTCGAATTCACCTCGCGTGAAGTCTTGGCCGCGCGCGTCGAGCCACATCTGGTGGCCATCACTGAACCTCGTTCGCCTGAGTGCGAACAGTTCCGTTCGCTGCGCACTCGCCTTCTTCAAGCTGGTGAGCGCGAGCGCATGCGCGCATTCGTAATTACCAGTGCAGGCATGGGCGAAGGCAAGACGCTGACAGCTCTAAATCTCGCGTGGCTCCTGGCGCAAACCGACGGAGTCAATGCATTGGTGATCGACGCAGACCTGCGACAGCCTTGTGCCGCTGATTACCTTGGCATCGAAACGTTGTGTGGTTTGTCTGAGGTACTGACGGGCGAGACGCGGCTGACCGAAGCAATCGTCAAGTTGCAGCCAGCTGGCTTGCATCTACTGCCCGGGGGCGCAGCGCGCGAAGATGTCGCGGAGCTGCTGTCAGGTCCGCGGTTTGGCCGTCTGCTGGACGAAGCTCGCAAACTTTTTGACTACATCATCATCGATGCTCCGCCACTGGGCGTTTTCACTGATGCCAACCTGCTGATTAATCGCGCCGACGCAGCGTTGTTGGTGGTGCGAGCCTCGAAGACACGGTATTCAGTTGTCGAACGTCTGCTCGAGCAGTTGCCGCGCGAGCGGCTGCTCGGCGTGGTGCTGAATCGCACCGAACCGCAAACCGATGAAACAGCTTACTACTATCAGCCGCACTATCAGCGCGCAAAGGAACCAGTCGTCGAGCATGAAGAAGAGGATGCCGACCATTCGGTTGAGCGTCCTGAAATGATCTACATCGAGGAGGATGTTCTCGGTTGAAGAGAGGCCGAAGCCCGCGCGTAAGCAAGGGCTAAGATGTACGCCCATGAAAGCTTCCAGACTCAACGCACGCACGGTTCTGCTGCTGCTGGTCGAAGCAATGTTGCTCTTTGGCGGCATAATTATCGCCGTGTATGTGCGTCTGGGCTCGGTCGACGCGGAGGACGCTCTTATCCAGCGCAACGGATTTTACAAGGCCGCGCTGGCCACGATTTTTTGTCTTGCATCGTTTTATCTTTTCGATCTCTACGATTTCGTCGTCATGTTCGACCGACGTGAACTAGTGCTGCGTCTTTTGCAAGCGCTCGGACTTGCGTGGGTAGCGTTGGCGTTGATGTTCTATGCCGTGCCGCAGGTGATGATTGGCCGCGGCGTGTCGTTGATCTCTCTGCCGTTGGCGCTGTTGTTGATGGTCGGATGGCGCCTGGCGATTCATTGGGTGCTGGGCCATCCGGAACTTGGCGAGCGAATTCTGATTGTGGGCTCTGGCCCTATCGCGGTCGAGATTGCTCGCGAAACTCTCGGTCGTCCGGATGCGGGTTTTCGCGTCGTCGGCTTTGTGGACAACGATCCGGCATTGGTCGGCCAGAGCCTGATCAATCCGAAAGTGATTGGCCTGACATCAGAGTTGGCAACATTAGTCCGAAGCGAGAACATCGACCGGCTCGTAGTCGCGATCGGCGATCGACGCGGTCAGTTTCCCACGCAGGAACTGCTGCGACTTAGTCTTTCGGGCGATGTTTCGATCGAAGAGAGCGCTTCATTCTATGAAAGGCTGACTGGACGCGTGTTGCTGGACATGATCCGTCCATCATGGCTGATTTTTTCCAGCCGTGGTCGTCGCGCACGCATTAACGAAATTGCGCGAGCGATGATGCACCGAACCGTAGCGCTGCTGGGAGCAATTCTTTCTTTGCCGATCGCGATGGTCGCTGCGGTCTTGATCAAGATCGATTCACGTGGCCCAGTGCTTTACAGACAGGAGCGCGTCGGCAAAAACGGGCGCACGTTTATGTTGATGAAGTTTCGTTCGATGCGTGTCGATGCCGAAAAAGATGGGCCTGTCTGGGCCAAAAGCGAAGACGAACGCATGACGCGCTTCGGGCGGGTCATCCGGAAAATTCGCGTGGACGAGATTCCGCAATTCTGGAACATCCTGCGCGGCGACATGAATTTCGTCGGCCCCAGGCCGGAGCGGCCACATTTCGTGGCGCAACTGGCCCAGGAAATTCCGTTTTATGAACAGCGGCACTTGATCGCGCCCGGGCTTACCGGTTGGGCGCAAATCAAGTATCCGTACGGCGCGTCCATTGAAGACGCAAAACAGAAACTGCAATACGACCTTTACTACATCAAGAACCAGAGTCTGACGCTGGACGCCACGATCGTGTTCGAAACTGTAAAGACGGTCCTGTTTGGCCGCGGAACTTAGTTAAAGAACCGGGAGCGATAGCGACCGGGTGAGCAGTCAGTACCACCTGCGTGAGCGGGTGGGTGAAGTTGGAGGTTGAAACTATGAAGAAGTTGTTAACGCAAACACTTGTCCTGGCAATCGCGCTGGCATTTGCGGCGACCACATTCGCGCAGTCGCCAACGACCGCCTCGCGCCAGCGCCGAACTGCGTCGGACGCGACAGCGAAAACGCCCGTCGACGCGAAGGCTTCTGCCGATCCAGCCGCTGCGCCTGTCGTAGTCGCTAACCAGAACAGCGATATCAGCGCCGACAAACCCGGCGATAAGAGCAAAGACAAAAGCAAACCGGCCGCCGAAGTTACTGCCGATGCACAAACTAATAGGACCGATCAATCCTCGGAAGAGGCCGCGATCGTTCCGTACTACAACAACTTCTTTACGACCTATCGGCTTGGTCCTGAAGACGTGATCTCAGTTACGGTCTTCGGGCAGGATCGTTACTCGAAGCAAGGCATTGTGATTCCTCCGAGCGGACGCATTTCGCTGGCGCTAATTCCCGACGGCATCTTCGTCAACGGCAAGACGGTGGATCAGGTCGCTGAGCTGATCAAGAAACGCTACGACGAATACATCATCGATCCGCAGGTGTCGGTGTCGCTTGATCGCGCCGGCTCGTATCGCTACAGCGTAATCGGCGACGTCGCTCAGCCGGGAATCAGACTGATGACGCGCCGTCTGTCAGCAAGCGAAGCGATCGCCGAAGCCGGCGGGATCTTGCAGACCGGCGATAAGAAGAAGGTTTATGTTCTGCGCAAGCAGGCTAACGGAAATCTCGCCCCGATTCCCGTCAACATCTCCGCTATTTATCGTGGGCAAGCGCCCGACTCCGTCTATTTGGTCCCCGGCGATCAAGTCGTCGTGCCCGGCAACAGTTTGAAGAAGTGGCAGACGCTCACCAGCTTCCTGCCCATCCTGAGCTTCGCGAGATTGTTCACCGGGGGATTCTGAAGAACAGTGGGCAGTAAGCAATAGGCAGCAGGTAGAATCGATATTAGTGAGTAGTGTGCGGTGGAAGTGGACAGTGCGCAGTGAGCAGCAAGAGCCATCGTAGATGGGCGGAAGGTAGCCAGGGCAAGCGTGAAGCGCGCCGCCCCTGGGTCAAAGTTCAATCAGAACCTGAGCCCCGAAGGGGCGGCAGAAACTAGCCATGATGCGGAAATGATTAGGTTATACGTCATCGCGCCCTTTCAGGGCGCGCAATCATTTGGTTATGTGTACCAGAGGCGGCGCGCTTCGCGCTTGGCTATTATCTTCCGCGCCTTCGGCGCTCGCCACCTTTTGCTTTTCGCGTTGCTCCTGCTCACCGCTCACTGCTCACTGCTCACCGTTTCCGCCGCCAACTGGACTCGCCAACGCACGGGCACAATGGCCTGGTTGCACGCTGTCTACTTCCTGGATCAAAACCACGGTTGGGTTGCCGGCAGCGGCGGAACGCTGCTGGAAACGATTGATGGCGGGCAAACGTGGCGCAGACTTAACCCAATCACCAAAGATAATTTGCGCGACGTTTACTTTGCCAACGAAAAAATCGGATGGCTGGTTGCGGAGCGTGACGTGCTCAAACTGAAGACGAACGACGAACCGCGAGCATATTTGCTGAAGACTGAGGATGGCGGTTTCAGTTGGCGGCGAGTGTTCCTGAATGGATTCGACGTCAACGCGCGTCTGGTGCGGGCGGTCTTCGCGGACGCTGATCGCGGTTGGGTCTTTGGCGAAACAGGCGTCGTATTCGCCACTCGCGACGGCGGCACGCATTGGCTGCGGCAAACTTCGCCAACGAAGCATCTTTTGCTCGGTGGCGCGTTTGTTGACGCGGCGCACGGTTGGCTCGTAGGCGCCGGTGCAACGATCATTCAGACCAGCGATGGTGGTATGACCTGGCAGATGGGCGTCGTCCCAGGTGGCGCGAGCGCGCGTTTCACCGCAACAACTTTCGCCGGCGATCGTTTGGGTTGGGCAGTCGGCATGGAGGGCCGCGTATTTGCGACAAGCGATGCCGGTCGCATCTGGTTCGAGCAGCGCTCAAACGTTGATGTGGATCTACTGGATGTAAAATTTGTTGACGCCGCCGAAGGCTGGGCTGCGGGTGATGAAGGCACTCTGCTTCACACCATTGACAGCGGCATGCATTGGTGGATGGAATCGAGCGGTACGTCGCACGCACTCGATCGTCTGTTCTTCATAGACAAGAACCACGGCTGGGCAGTCGGCTTTGGCGGCACCATTCTCACATATACAGCGGCCGAAGCGCCGCGATTGAAATCGTAAACATAGAGCGCACGTATCCTTGCCTGCGGTACGCCGGCATCCTGCCGGCGATCATCTCTTAACAACAATAATTGACAGAATGCTGCTCGAAATAGTAGAACGTGCGAGCATTTCGCTCGATCAATTCGACTAGAAGTTCCGTAAGGAGACCCTATGAAGAAATACCTACCCCTGGCGGCGTTGGTTTTGTTAGCGTTCGTGTCTGTTTGCTTCGCTCAGCCACAACCGAGCGCATCACCTTCGCCGGCGCCTAAGCCGAAACCTGCTATGACCAAGGCACAAATGCTCAAGAAATTGTCGGCGTCAGAAACAAGACTGTGGGACGCCTGGAAAAATAAGGATGCAAAACCGTTCCAAGCCTGGCTGGCGTCCGACAGTGTCATGGTCGGCGAGATGGGCGTGCAAGGAAAAGGCGATGTTGCCAAAGAGATGGCTGCCATGCCTTGCGAAGTGAAGTCTTTTGCTTTGAGCGACTGGAAGCTGACCACGATAAATTCAGGCGCCGTACTGCTAACCTATAAAGGCACTGCCGTAGGAACTTGTGCGGGTACGCCGATACCGACGGTGTGGGCCAGCTCAGTCTGGGTAAATCGGAAGGGCAAGTGGTACGCGTTCTCTCATCAAGAGACGCCGGTGAAACCTTAAGTCCTGTCCAAAGTCTCGCGTCCAAAGTCCAAAGTCAACACGACGAGCGGACTTTGGACCTTGGACGACATTTCCTGCCTATTTGCTTTCTACCTTCGGCTTTACGCCCTCCCTTACGGTCGGGCTACTGCTCCGTTTTGCTGCTTACTGCTTACTGCCTTCTGCCTCCTGTTTTTCAGGTCTCATGTGCGGAAACAAGATCACATCGCGTATTGAGTGCTTGTTCGCCAGAAACATCACCAGACGATCGATGCCGATGCCAATGCCTGCTGCCGGCGGCATGCCGTAAGACAGCGCGCGAATGTAGTCTTCATCCATCGGCATCGCCTCTTCGTCGCCACGCTCGCGCTGCTGCACCTGTTCCTTGAAGCGCTGATACTGTTCTTCCGGATCGTTAAGCTCGGAAAAGCCGTTAGCGGTTTCCAGCGCGCCGACGAAGAATTCGAAGCGTTCGGCGACGGATGGATCAGATGGCGATGCTTTTGAAAGAGGTGAGATTGGTTTTGGAAAGTCGGTGATGAAGGTCGGCTGGATTAATTCGTCTTCACAAATTAGTTCAAACAACTCGGGTAATTGTCCTTCAGACTTTGTCTCATGAGACTGTTCAGTTGATCTTAACCTCCTCCATTCCTTAAGCATTTTCGGAACGACGATTTCTCTGATCATCTCAAAGTCATGATACTTAGTCGTTGCCGTGCCCAATTCATCTATCAACGTGGCTTTGTCGCCGAGCTTTTGGTAGGCGACAAAGCGCTCGTCAATCCACGACTTGGTCAACTCTAACAAGTCGGTAACATTCTTCGGATTCGCGAGCCATTGTTCGTCAAGAGGTTCTTCGACAATTCCGGCTAGCATTTTTGATTTGTTGGCGACCGCTTCCCTCATGCTGATCCTCTGAAACGGCTTTGAGAAATCGATCTCGTGCTGGCCGTAACGAACATGGGTGTGACCGGTGAGGGTGTAAACAACTGAACGCAAAAGCTCCTCGCAGAAATCCATCATCTGGTTCACGTCGGCGTAGGCCCAGTAGAACTCAAGCATCGTGAATTCAGGATTGTGTTTGGTTGAGATGCCTTCGTTGCGAAAGTTGCGGTTCAGCTCATAAACCTTTTCAAAGCCGCCAACAACCAGCCGCTTCAAATAAAGTTCCGGCGCGATGCGCGCGTAGAGATCGATGCCCAGAGCGTTGTGATGCGTCTTGAAAGGGCGTGCGGCGGCGCCGGTGGCCAGCGGCGTGAGCATCGGCGTCTCGACTTCGATGTAGCCGTGCTCGTCGAGAAAGCGACGAATCTCGCGCACGACTCTCGACCGCAGCTCGAAGACCTCGCGCGGCGTCAGATCATTTTCTTCGCGCTCAAGCTTCAAACTACCGGCAATCAAATCGGCATAACGTTGGCGCTGGCGGATCTCCGGATCGTGTATGCCGTGCATCTTGTCCGGCATCGGCAGCAAAGCCTTTGCAAGGAACTGCAACTTCTCAACGTGCACTGAAAGCTCGCCAGTCTTGGTGACGAACAGATAGCCTTCTACGCCGATAAAGTCGCCATGATCGAGCAGACTGAAAAGCTCCCAGCCGTTAACTTCGCCACCGCCGGCATCGTTCCGCACGCCAGTCACGTCTTGCCTGCGCACATAAATCTGCAAACGCGAAGTGCCGTCGGAAAGATGCACGAACGCAGCCTTCCCCATGACGCGCGGCGGAGCGGCAATGCGCCCGGCAATGCGCACGTGAATCTTGTTAAGCTCCGTATTCGCAATTTCAAGCGCTTCCGAAGATGGCTTGCCTCCTTCGGCAACCTGCGGCTCAAGCCTTTTGTAACTGGCAACAACTGAAGTGATCGTGTCCTCGCCCGAAGGATTATCGCTGACATTGCTGCGCTCAAACTTATTCGGATAGACATTGCCGACAAGCGCGCGCAGAGCTTCCAGGTGCTCGCGCCGCGCCTGTGTTTGATCGTTGTCTTCGATGAACGGAACAGTCATTAGAATCCGTGAATAGTAAATCGTAAATCGTCAAATAGACTAGTCCTTTTTGCCGTTTACGAGTCGCACCCTTACAATTTAGGTTTGGCTCTGGTGCGCAAAAAGATTCTGTCACGCGATGAACTCCTCGCTGAACGCGCGCGTTTGCGAGAAGCCGGTCAGACGCTTGTCTTCACGAATGGTGTCTTCGACATTCTGCACGTGGGGCACGTGCGGTATCTCGAACAGGCGCGAGCGCTGGGCGATGCGTTGGTAGTAGCAATCAACAGCGACCGGACAGTCAGCGAACTGAAGGGCGTGGGCCGGCCGTTGATGAACGAGAAGGAACGCGCGGAGATTCTGGTAGCTTTGCGAGTTGTAACTTACGCGACGATTTTTGATGACATCTCGCCACGGTCACTGATCACGGCGCTGCTGCCGGACGTATTGGTGAAAGGCGGCGATTATGCGCTTGATGAGATTCACGGCCGCGAAGAAGTTGAAGCCGCGGGTGGGCGTGTCGTGAGTCTGCCTTTCGTCGAGGGCGTTTCGTCGAGTGGGATTATTGAGCGGATGAAGAAGTGATTCGCATGGTGAGTTGGCCGCGGCTCTGCCGCCCAGATGTGCGGAAAGGCTTGCCTTTCCGTCGATCGTTCTCGCTTCTAATTCGCCGAGGCTATGCCTCGGCGTTCCACGGAGGCGTAGCCTCCTTAGATTTCCCAACAAGCGTAGCCCGGAAAGGCAGCCCTTTCCCCATATCGAGGTGGAAAAGCCACGAACTTATCGACTTTAGTAATGACATCGACGACTGAGACAACCTCACTACTTCAAACCACGCTGAATCGCGTAATCGAAAGCGGGGAATGTCAGCGTGTCGTTAGCGAGATCAAGCGCGGCGCGCGCGTGGTTTCGATCAGCGGGCTGGTAGCCGCCCCGGCACGTGCCCTCGCTCTCGCTGCCCTCCAGCGCGAAACGGGCAAACAGTTCGCGGTGGTTGTGCCGGCGCAGCGCGATCTCGAAAGCTGGGAGCGAGATATTAGTTCTTGGTACTGCGCGCTGCGTGGCGTCGCCGAATGCCAGGAAGCGGTTGCCGTCTTGCCTGCGTCTGAAAGCGATCCGTACGCGGGCGCTTCGCCGCACGCTGAGACGCTGGAAAAGCGCGCATTGGCGCTTTGGCGATTAGCGTGGCGCCCGCATGACTTTGTGCTGCTGACTTCGCGCGCCTTAGCGCGGCGCACAGTTCCGCCCGCGGAGGTTTTGAAAGCCGGCGCGGTGCTGCGGCGTGACCAGGATCATTCGCCGGAAGAGTTGGTTGAGAAACTGATGGCCTGCGGCTACGTACGTGAAGATCCGGTTGGCGCCGTCGGCGAGTTTTCCATGCGCGGTGGAATTCTGGATGTTTGGCCACCTGGTCGCAACGCGCCGGCGCGAATTGAATTTTTTGGCGACACGGTTGACTCAATTCGCGAATTCGATCCGGAGACGCAACTCTCGACCGTCCAGTTTGCCGAGATTGAGATCGCCCCGATGCGCGAACTTTCAGTTACGGCCCGCGACTTTCGCGAATGGGCCGCGCGAGCAGGCGAGCGATGGCGGGACGGGCGGTTCGCACGCTCGCTGCGCGACCGCACAGTCTTTGCCGAGGAAGGCGAAAGCTTTCCCGGCTGGGAATGGCTGATCTCGATCGACCGCGAACCTGGTGCGAGCATCTTCGATTACTTGAAAGACGCGGTGTTAATAGTCGAAGAGCCGGTCGCTGTCGAGAGTTTTCTGTCAACTGCGTTTCAAACGCTGGAAGAACGCTACGCCGAAACTGATGCTGCGGATGATCTCGGACTAACGCCGAATGAGCTGTATTTGACGGCCGAAGAACTGCGCACCGCGATCGATGCGATGCAACGCGTCGAGCTGCGCGCGCTGGGACGCACCGCGGCGAAGATGGATCAAGAGATTGCAATGGATGCGGAAGCACCCAAAGTCTCAGTTGGCAAAGAGCGGGCGTTACGAAAGCCGTTGTTTTTGTTCCCGAGCAGCGCAAGTTGGCAACTTGCGCCACAAACAGAGGTCGAATGGAGAGCGCAATCGGTCATGCGCTACCACGGCCGTCTGCCGGACCTCGCGCGCGATGTGATCGATCGGTACACGCAGTCGCAGGTGACGACTGTTTTTGTAATGCCCAGCAGCGGGGTCGCGGAACGTATCGCTGAGATTCTGCACGAGTATGACGTGAGCGCGCGACTCACCTCATTCATTGACCAAAGCGACTCTGGTTCAGTGGATGCGGTTGTCACCGCGGGAAAACTTTCCGGCGGATTTGAGCTGCCGTCCGCGCGGCTCGTCGTCCATGTGGAAGGCGATTTGTTCGACCAAGCGGCTGAACCGGTGCTCGAACGACGAAGTGTCGCCGTCAAGAAAGAGAAACGACGAAGAGCGCGGGCGGCAGCTTTTCTCTCAGACTTTCGCGATCTGAGAGTCGGTGACTATGTCGTGCACATCGACCATGGCATAGCGGGCTTCGGTGGCCTCGTCACGCTCGATCTCGGACCAACTGAGCCCTTGATTGCACGCGGGCTTCCGCAAGTTACCCCGAAGCGTGGCGAGTTTATGCTCCTTTACTACGCCGACGAAGCCAAGCTTTACGTTCCGGTCGAGCGCCTCGATCTTGTGCAGCGCTATTCCAGCGCCGAAGGTCATCAACCAACGCTGGATCGGCTCGGTGGCCTCGGTTGGCAGAAGACGAAGGCGAAAGCCAAGCGCGCGATGCGCGACATGGCCGACGAACTGCTGCGGCTATACGCCGAGCGCAAACTGGTTCAGGGCCACGCATTCCCGCCTGACGCACCATGGCAGCGTGAGTTCGAAGAAGGATTTGAGTACTCGCTTACGCCCGATCAGGAAACTGCGATTGAAGATGTGAAGCACGACATGGAAACGCCGACGCCGATGGATCGTCTGCTGTGCGGCGACGTCGGCTATGGCAAGACTGAAGTGGCAATGCGCGCCGCCTTCAAAGCGGTGATGGACGGCAAGCAAGCCGCAGTGCTGACGCCGACCACGGTGCTCGCTTACCAGCACTTTGATACATTCCGCCAAAGGTTCGCGCCGTTTCCGGTGAAGGTGGAATTGCTTTCGCGCTTTCGTTCCTCAAAAGAACAGAAAGACGTCGTCAAGCGCGTCACGTCGGGCGAGGTTGACGTGGTCATCGGCACGCATCGCATGTTGTCGAAGGACGTCGGCTTTCGCGATCTTGGATTGGTGGTTGTAGACGAAGAGCAGCGCTTTGGCGTGGCGCACAAAGAACGGCTTAAGCAATTGAAGAAGCGCATTGATGTACTTACTCTTTCAGCGACGCCGATTCCACGGACGCTGAACATGTCTTTGAGCGGCTTGCGCGACATGTCTTTGATCGAAACGCCGCCGAGCGATCGTCTCGCGATTCAGACGCAAGTCGCGCAGTCGTCAGATGCGGTGATCAAATCGGCGATCGAGCTGGAGTTGTCGCGCGGCGGCCAGATCTTTTTCATTCACAATCGCGTCGAGTCGATCGACACCATCGCGGCGCTGGTGAAGCGCTTGGTCCCGCAGTCGCGCATGGTCGTCGGTCATGGCCAGATGAATGAGAAAGAAATGGAGCGGGTCATGCTCGATTTCATTGCCTACAAGTATGACGTGCTGGTCGCTACCACAATCATCGAGAACGGAATAGACATCCCGCGTGCCAACACGATCATCATAAATCGCGCCGACGCTTACGGTCTTTCTCAGCTCTATCAATTGCGCGGACGCGTGGGCCGCTCGAACCGACGCGCTTATGCTTACCTGCTGATTCCGGCGGAACAGGAGTTGTCACCGATAGCCAGGCGGCGACTCGCGGCGATTCGTGAGTTCTCTGATTTGGGCGCGGGCTTTCGCATCGCGGCGCTCGATCTGGAATTGAGGGGAGCCGGTAATCTGCTTGGGGGCGAACAATCGGGACATATGGACGCGCTCGGCTTCGATCTTTACACGCAGATGCTCGAACGCACGGTAGCTGAATTGCGCGGCGAACAAGTCGAGGATGAAACCACTGTTTCGATCAACCTGGCCGTCGACGTCGCGATACCGGAAAGTTATATCGTCGACATGAGCCAGCGATTGCGAACCTACAAGCGCGTTTCGTCCGCGCGGGATGAAGAAGCGCTGGCCGGGATTCGAGCCGAGACAGAAGACCGATATGGCCGCGTTCCTGAAACGGTTGAAAGCCTGTTTGATTATGCGCGGTTGCGACAAACGGCCGAGATGGTTGGCGTCGTTTCCATCGACCGGACTCGCGAAGGAATAGCAATGAAACTGGCCGAAAAAGCCCGGGTAGCGCCAGAAAAGCTTTTTGAGCTGGTGCGCCAGCGAGATGGCGTAAGTTTCACCTCCAGTGGCGTTTTGCGGCTGGAACTCAGTGACGATGAAAAGGATTACGTGCTCGAGGTAGCACGCCGGGTGTTGCTGCAAGTCAGGGCTGACGGTTAGAATCCGACGTACCTTAAGCTTTAAAGGAGTATGAAATTGGTGAAATCAAAATTTACTATTGCCGCGCTCATTGCCATCGCGGTGGTCATGCTTGCGCCTGCCATGGCCCAGGCCCAGGAAGGCGAACCGGTCGTCGTCGATGAAGTGATCGCGCAGGTGAATGACGGCGTGGTGACGCTTTCGCAATTGAAGCGCGAGATGAAAGAGCGCATGGATACGCTGAAGCAGAACGGCATGACTGAGCAGCAGGCGACCAGCGAAGTTGAAAAGCACAAGGCCGAGCTGATTGCTACTTTGATTAACGAACAGTTGCTGCTGCAAAAAGGCAAGGAGCTTGCCCTCACCGAAAAAGTTGAAGCCGAGGTCAACAAGCGCATGTTGGAAGTGGCCAAACAGAATGGCATCACGTCGATTGAGAAGCTGGACGAAGCGATGCGTCAGGCTGGGCTAGATCCGGTGGGCACCCGCCAAACGTTGCGCGCTGAAATTATGAAGCAGGCGGTATTGGAGGGCGAGGTTGACTCGAAGATTTTTTTTTCGTTGAGCACCGAAGAGCTGCGCCGCTATTTTGACACGCACCGTGACAAGTTTCTCAAGCCCGAAGCGGTTGAACTGTCGGAGATATTTCTCAGTCTCGCGGGTAAGCATGAGGCGGATGTGAAAGCGCGCGCAACCCAGCTGGTTACGCAATTGCGTGGCGGAGCAGACTTTGGCACGCTGGCCACAGCTTATTCCGAGCGCGGGGCAGAAAACAAGGGCAAAGTTGGACTGTTTCAGGTTATTGATCTGCGTCCTGATATCCTCGGTGCGATCAAAAACGTAAAGGTTGGCGGCGTGGGTGATCCGTTGCGCACTGACGAGGGCTATCAGATTCTGCGCGTCGACGCGCGTACTGCAGGCAGCAGCACACCCACGTTCAATGAAAACCAGGTACGCGAAGCAATCACCATCGAGCGCTCGCCCAAGGCCCATGAAGAGTATCTGCAGACCTTGCGCGAGGACGCTTACATTAAAGTCTCCAAAGACTATAGCGACTCTGTTCTGCCACTGTTGAAAATCAAGCAGGACTTTATTGTCGAAAAGACAGGCGACGATAAGAAGCCGCCGGAAAAAAAGAAGGGGAGACTTTTGGGGATTTTCCCGAAACCATAACGCTCGTAGCGCCTCTCCGGATGAGGTTTCTGCGTGCGACTTGATATCTTCCTTAAACTCAGCCGTCTTTGCCCGCGCCGCGCTGCAGCCCAGCAGCTTTGTGACGCGGGCTTTGTCTTGCTCAACGGACGACCGGCGAAATCCGCTCACGCCGTGAAAGCCGGGGATGAGATCACGATTCGCCGCCCGGACACTGAGACCACGGCGCGAGTGCTGAAGGTTCCGGCCGTCCACAACATTTCCCGCCGCGACTCAAAACAGTTGGCCGAGCTTCTGAGTGAGAAACCGCTTGAGTCATGAATTTGATTCTCTCGCTTGGAGTGATAGCTAATCACCTCAGTGTAAATCGTTCTCGCGTGCGTCCTGTTTTAGAGCGGTGCAACGGCCAAAGAGTAATCGTTGTTTCCGAAGCAATTGCCAATCTGGCTTGCAAATCCGTTAGGACTCACGACCCGAGCGCCCTCTTCGCACTCATTCATCGCTGGCATATAGGTTGCACTGTATTTCGCAAACTCGGATAGTCGCGAAGCGCAGTACGTTTAGGGGGTTAACTAATTATGAACATCTTGAGCGGATTCTTTACCGACGACCTGGCGATAGACCTTGGCACTGTGAACACAATAGTGTATGCGCCCGGCCAGGGAATTGTTTTGAACGAGCCGTCGATGCTGGCACTACACAAGTACAGCGGCGAGGTTTTGTCCGTCGGGTCGCAAGCATTAAAGCTACTCGGGCGCGAACCGAACGATATCCAAATCCATCGCCCGATTCGTCACGGAGCGATCGATGAGTTCGAGGTCTCGCAAAAGTTTCTTCGCGCGCTGCTTGATCGAGTGCGCAACAACGGTCATTCAAAACGAACTCACGTCGTGATCGGTGTGCCGGGTTCGTCGACTCCACTCGAGCGGCGTTCGGTCCGAGACGCCGCGCGCGACGCGAAAGCTGGCCGCGTGGATTTAATCGACGAAGGCCTGGCGGCGGCCCTGGGAGCCGGTTTGGATTTCGAGGATGAACACGCTCATATGGTCGTGGATATTGGCGGCGGCACCACCAACATCGCGATTCTCGCATCTGGCGGCGTAATCAGCTCTGTAAGCTTGCCCGCCGCTGGTCAGGCAATGGACGAGGCCATTCGCGATTACTTACGCCTGCGCTACGCCGTGCTGCTGGGCGAACGAACCGCGGAAAACGTTAAGAAAGAACTGGGACTGGCATGCGAGAGCGAGCTCGGTGAAAGCAAGAAAATGGAAGTTGTCGGCAAGCAGCTGGCAAATGGCACCGCATTGCCGATAACGATCACCTCACTAGAGGTTCGCGCCGCTCTGGAGCCCGTGCTGTCGGAAATTATCTCTGCGGTGCGGCGTGTGATTGAGGACGCAAAGCCGGAGGTGACCGCTGATATCTACTACAACGGCATGATACTGACGGGCGGCGGCGCGCTGCTGCAAGGTATGGCTCAACGTCTGCAAAAGGATCTCAATCTACAAATATCCGTGCCTGAAGATCCGCTCGCGACGGTGGCCATCGGCGCCGGTCGGCTGCTTGGCGAGCCCGAAAGGTTGCAACGCGCGGCTGTGCGGCTCGATGCTCCCGCTTGGGAGGGCGCCGAAAAGCTAATTGTTAACTGGTAGCTCGACATCCCGCGTTGCCAAGCGTTCGCCGGGCCACATGAGGTAAAATCCCATGTGGCCTTTATTTTGGGGTTGCCGATTTTGTGGGCCAACCGTCTAATGAAAGAGATTAAGCCATTCAGGATTCGCGACATCGAGATTAATCCGCCGCTGGTGCTTTCACCGATGGCCGGTGTCACGGACATCTCTTTTCGACGTTTGCTCAAGCGGCGCGGTGGAATTGGTCTGACCGTTTCTGAATTCATTTCGGTCGAAGGGCTGACGCGCAACAATCCGAAATCGAAGCGACAGATGCGCTTTTATGAAGTCGAGCGACCGTTCGCAGTGCAAATCTTTGGCGCGCAGCCCCAGCGCATGCGCATGGCCGCAGAGATGGCTGAGGAGGTGGGCGCGGATATTCTCGACGTGAACTGCGGCTGTCCGGCGCCGAAAGTTGTGAAGCATGGCGGCGGCTCGGCGCTCTTGCGCGACCTACCGCGATTGGAAACGATCCTCAAAGAGATTAAAAGCGCGATCACGATTCCGCTCACGATCAAAATTCGCGCGGGTTACTCAGATACTGCAATCAATGCGATCGAGACCGCGCAGCTCGCCGAAAGCTGTGGCGTCGAACACATCGCTTTGCACGGGCGCACGCGCGAGCAAGGTTATCGCGGCCTGGCCGATTGGGATCTCGTGAAACAAATCAAGAAGGTCGTAAGGGTACCGGTTTCCGGTAGCGGTGATGTTATGACGATCGATCAGGCGCTGGCGCGTTTTCGCGAAACTGGCTGTGACGGGGTCTTGGTGGGGCGCGGCGCTATGGCCAATCCGTGGATCTTTCGCCAAATCGAAGACACCATCTACTGTCGTGAACCGTTTCGCCCAACGCTGGAAGACAAGCGCGCGGTCCTGCTGGAATACTTCGAGATGCTGCGCGAAGACATGCCCGAGATAGCGGCTATCGGTCGCATGAAACAACTTGCCGGGCAATTCACTCGTGGGCTTCAGGGTGGTGCATTGTTCCGCACGGCCCTGTACCATTCGCATTCGGTGGAAGAGATTCTCGATCGCATCTCGGAATATTTCGAAACGATCGGCGCTGGCCGTCAGTACTTCGGCGAAGCCGGTCGACCGGAAATCGAAGCGCCCGCGCTGGATTCGTGCGAAGCGGCGGCGGTCGCGTCGTAACGATCAATCCATGCTCTCAGTTCGAATTATTCCTTGCCTAGCTGCGCCCGCTGTCCTACAATGGGCTTCATCAGCCGGTCAGTTGGCATCGCAGCGTTTCCCCGCAGCGTTCTTTTTCGAAATTGAAAATGCGCTTGAGTGCTCTGCAAGGTTTAGCGCAGGGTTTGTTTGAGTTAGCTTAGGCCGAACGTTTTCGGTCCGCGGTGCGTGCGGAGGTTTAGCTCGACATGCAGGCGCCGCGAGCGAGTCTTTCCGTAGACTTCGGGTTACGCGCCGCAAATGACAGGGGGTCTCGATGAAATCGCGTCGCTATGCCGTCTCTATTGCGCTGATCGCCTGCATCATCCTGGTCGCGGCATTCGCTGCGACAAGACGCTCAACCGCTCAGCAAAAACCTAAAGACAAAACTTCTCCGCCCACCCAACAGAAAGAGCTCATAACCGTCGAGCCGGCCGCGACACAGGTTCCTGCGAAAAGCTCAGCGAAGAAAACGGCAGCGCCATCCGAAACTCCGCCGCCGCCCGCCGGCCAACCGCAAAAACCAGGAACCGAAGTTGACGAGCGGCAACAGCTAATCATCAATGCCGACTTGATTACTTTTAATGTGACCGTGACCGATATTTACGGCCGTTTCGTTTCCGGCCTCGGCAAAAACGCGTTTACGATTTTCGATGACAAACAGCAGCAGGACATCTCGTTCTTTAGTGACGACGATGCTCCGGTTTCGGTTGGGATTCTCTTTGATGTTTCGGGGTCAATGAGCGGTGATAAGGTGAAGCGCGCGCGCGAAGCGCTGGCCCACTTCGTGCAAACCAGCCACGATCGTGACGAGTATTTTCTGATCGCGTTCAACTCTCGAGCACAATTGCTGATGGATCGAACTCGCGACGGCAATGCCGTCCTCGATAAACTCACGTTTGTGCAGACTAAGAATAATACAGCGCTTTACGACGCCTGTTATCTCGGTGTAGAACGCGTCCAGCGTGGCACTCATCCAAAGCGCGCTTTACTCTTGATTAGTGATGGCCAGGATAACAATTCGCGTTACACCTTTAACGAACTGCGCCGCGTGCTGAAAGAATCAGACGTCGTGCTTTACGCTATCGGAATTCTTAGCGGCAGTGACGTGGGCAGCTCGCTCGGCATGGAAGGACAAGGCATCCTGGATGAACTGGCCGGCGTCTCCGGCGGCAAGGCTTTCTATCCGCGTTCGGCTGCGGAGATGGACGACATCTTCGAACAAATCGCGCTGGAACTTCGCCACCAGTATGCCATTGGCTACCGTCCGCCGAACTTCGTCAGCGACGGCAAGTGGCACCACATTAAAGTCAAGGTGGCTCCCCCGCGCGGACTGCCGCGCTTGTTTGTGCGCAGCAAGGAAGGCTACTTCGCGATCGCCAATCCAAAGTGACGCCGAAGCGGATTGTCCGGGGCGATCTACTCACTCTTCCCTATTCGGCAACGCGACCCACCCTTTTGCGCATCATTTATCTGCGCAGTTCGGGCCAAAGTCTCCCGACGCAGCCCGGAATCACCGCGCAACATCAACTGTGGTAACGCAGCGGCGCGTGCTGGCGGTTAACCCAACTACGCGATTGCCGGGACGAAAATCGTTTGACATTAGAGATTTATTTACAGAGGATTTGATAAGGTGATGAGTTTCAAGATTTTTACGAGAAGACCGGCATCGCGCCAAATCGCAAGCTTCCTCCTTCTGGCAATTCTCGCGACCATCGCGCTTCTGGTTTCAGGTTCGAGCCTGGCCCAGCAGCCCGTCGATTCGCGTCCACGCACGGCCGGCGCGACCGCTACGCCGACACCAACACCACAACGATCGCAGCCCGCGGCAACGCCCGCGACGCAGAGCGCTCCAAATCGTCGTATAGCTCCGCAACTTGGCGCACCGCCGCCGGCGCCGATTCTGAAACCGAAGCCGACCCCGACGCCCGATCCGGCGTCCGCGGAGATCAGCGAAGGAGAGCGACTGACTATTAACACGGAACTGGTAACGCTGAATGTGCGCGTGATTGATCGAAACAATCGGCCGATTAACAACGTGAGCAAGGACGAGTTCCACATTTATGAGAACGGAGTGCCGCAGCCGATCTTTTCCTTCACGCAGGAACAGGTTCCAGTCATCTACGGTTTGGCCGTGGATACTTCCGGCTCGCTGCGTCCGGCATTTAACCAGGTACTAGATGCTGCCCGGGCCATCATTAACAGCAACAAGCGCGGCGACGAAACCTTTCTCGAGCGCTTCATCAGCAGCGACAAAATCGAAACCGTTCAGGACTTCACTTCGAACAAAGACGCGTTGCTGGACGGACTCGACACGTTGTATATCGAAGGCGGGCAAACCGCGGTGATTGACGGTGTCTACCTCGCAGCCGAGCACGTCGCCGAATACAAGAAGGGCGCAGACAATGACCGGCGACGGCGGGCGCTAATTGTGGTGACCGACGGAGAGGATCGCGCCAGCTATTACCCGGAAGCGCAACTGTTTCAGCGCCTGCGGGAAGAAGATGTTCAGATTTACGTGATTGGGTTTGTTAACGAGCTGGACAGCGAAAAAGGTTTCATTCGCAAAAGTCCGAAGGAAAAGGCGATGAATTTGCTCAACAAGATCGCCAGCGAAACGGGTGGACGCGTGTTCTATCCGCAATCAATATCCGAACTGCCGCAAATCGCCGATCAAATTGTGCGTGATCTGCGCACGCAATATGTAATTAGCTACGACCCGACTAATAAAGCTCACGACGGCACCTATCGCGCGATCAAAGTGACCGTCGAGGATGCCTCTGGACGCGATCATCGCATCGCGCTGACGCGCTCAGGTCGAACGGCCGCGTTGGGCGGCGCTGCCAGACCGGCGACCAGAACCAACGTTACGCCGACAAACAACAACGTCCGTCAGCCGACAACCAACTCGACGCGCAGACCACCGTTACAGTACCGCGAGCGGTAGCAAGCGGGTAAAAGCAAACAGCGCCGCGGAACAACACCAAGAAAGTAGGGGCACAGCTTGCTGTGCCCTTTTTGTTTTGCCTTTCGGAACTAGCTTGTTTGCTGCCTCTGAAGCGAGGCTTGCAGAGTGGCCAGGGCGCTGTTCAGTTGATCCATTTGCGCGTCACGCGCCCTTTGTTTGCGAATCAATTCTTCCAGCATCAGCTCACTCTTCAGATTCACTTTGAAATCCTGTTCCGCGGCCAGCCGATCTTTTTCGGCGGCACGGTTCTGTGACATCATGATGATTGGCGCCTGCAGGGCCGCGGTCATCGAAAGCATCAGGTTAAGCAGAATGTAGGGATAGGGATCGAACTGAGCCCCCTCTTCACCGTGCCCATAGTGAATGAGCACAAGGGTATTGAAGGCCATCCAGGCAACCAGAGAGGCCAGGTAGATGATGATGAACGTCCATGAACCGCCAAATGACGCAACTTTGTCGGCAATGCGCTGGCCGATCGTCAACTTCTCTTCCATCTCGACGTTGATGTTGCGGGACGCGCGTTGTGAAACCAGCAAGTTCGTCTGTCTCATGCGCGCGCCGATTTCACAGATCACATCGATAGCACAATCGGGATGCTCGATCAAAAACTGCTGGAAATCATCGCTGCTCAGCCGGTGCAGATGGCTATCGACGATTGCGGTGGCGCTGCTGGATCGTTCGCCGCGGTCCAGCACTGCCAGTTCACCAAAGAAGGCACCCGGCTTGAGTTCTGCCAGCGTCACTTCGTTAACATCCTCGTCCATCACCCAGATGCGCACCGCTCCTTCTTCGAGGATATACAGGGCGTCGCCGCGATCGTGTTCGTTGAAAATGACGTCACCGGCTTTGTAATTAACCTGGTCGATCTCCTCGGCCAGTTTTTCCAATTCATGGGGCTCGAGACGTTTGAAAAGCGGAACGCGAGCCAGGCTCTGCGCCTCGTCGCTCAATTTGTTTAGCTCTGCTGACATAGCATCAGTCCTTCTCTTTCAAGCGAGATAAGATGGCTCAACTCGTCAGGCGTTGGAGGAGATCTCCGGTAATCGCAAACGGATCAGTCGGCGGCTCATTCCTGCTGGCAGTTTCGACATCCTGCACTAAGCGCGAAACGGCCGGCCCCAAGTCAGCGTCGTCGGTATTAATCTCGATGCAATCGGGAGAATCAAACGGCGTAACTAGCAAGTACCGCGGCACTTTTTTGTCGCTGAGCGGCGCCGCCGGACCGAGAATCAAGAGGTTGTTATTCCAGCGCGCGTATCGGTGCGCCGAACCGATTTGCTTTTCCCAGTGTAAGTCGCCGCTTTCGGTCAGCGACTCGATTTTCGTTATCAGCTGTCGCAGGCGATCAGTTGTGGCTGAATCACGAGCCATTCGCACCTCCGGCCTGGCCTCAGAATTTAGCCGTGAGATTAGCATCTTTCAAGAAGACGGAAAAGGCATTGTGGCGTTTTGGAACTGAAAAGACTCGATCAGGTAAGCGCTTCTTCTCGCAAGTCGATAGTGCTCGCGTCTTCGGTAACCCGATAACTGAGAAGTCGAACGGTTTTCTCCTCGATGCGGCGACGGCTCCGCACATACTCTATGACATTCAGGAGCAAAACGGTGGGCAACTAAAACACTCTGAATCATCTCGCTGTCACCGGCCGCTACCCGGCGAGCCAACCAGTCTTCGTAGCGAAGAACTTGAGCTAGATCGCCTTCATTCGCTCGGTCAGTCTTCAGCTCCAGGCAGGTGAACCCTTTTAGTGAAGCGCGTTCGTCATCGAGCAGAGGCAAGGATGAACGCGACAAGTCGATGATGTATTAGCCGAGATTTCAGGCGCTTTCAATCGGTGCGTCAGCTTCCTTCCATGCCTTCCAACCGCCGGCCATCGACCAGACGTTCGTATATCCCATTTTCTGCAGCACATCGGCAGCCAAGGCGGAGCGATAGCCGCCGCCACAATACAGAATCAGCTCAGTCGATTTGTCCGGCACACGCGCTTCGATGTCGCGTTCGATGATGCCTTTGCCCAGATGCTCGGCGCCGGTGGCGTGAGCCTCGTTCCATTCATTGTCTTCGCGCACGTCGACCAGTCGCGCGTTTGGGTCTGCCGCGATGCGCGCCCGAGTGTCTTCTACTGTGACTTCACGGATTCGACTCTTCGCGTCGTCAACTATCCGTAAGAAGCCTTCTGAGTGTTTCATGTAGTCTCTTTCCGGAGTTTCCGATGGTCCCTCTCTTGCGGTCGGGCTACGGCCCCGCGCTTCGCCTGACAGGCGTCAATTGGCTCAATCACAGGCGAGCGATTATAATGCCAGTCTTTCAAGTACTAAAGCTCTAATTGTGCTGGTCCGATGGCAGCCAATTCTGCGAACTGGCAGCTGGTTGTAATTATCACTCAGCACACATAACTCATCACTGCATTTTGAGAGGAATCTTCCAAATTGGCTAATGAACAGTTTGATGTGACAGTCATCGGCGCCGGGCCAGGCGGCTATGTCGCCGCGATTCGCGCCGGACAATTAGGTCTGAAAGTCGCAATCGTTGAGAAAGACAAACGATTGGGCGGCACCTGCGGCCTGCGTGGCTGCATCCCGACAAAACAATTGCTGATGTCGGCGCATGTTTACGAACAGATGCAACACGCCGCGGATTTTGGCGTGCAGGCATCGGAAATTCAACTCGCATTCGCCGACGTACAAAAGCGCAAAGACAAGGTTGTGATGAAGAACGCCAAGGGCGTTGAATACCTGATGAAGAAGAACAAGGTTACGGTTTTCAAAGGCACAGGACGTCTGGCCTTGGCGGGCAAAGTAGAAGTTACGGGCGAAGACGGCAAGAAAGAGACGATACAAACGAAGAACATCATCATCGCAACCGGCTCTGTCGTGCGTCCGATTCCCGGATTCGAAACCGACGGCAAACAGGTCGTCAACAGCGATCATATTCTGGAACTGACGGAAGTCCCCAAGTCTTTGATCGTCATGGGCGCAGGCGCAGTTGGCGTTGAGTTTGCATCCGTTTATTCACGATTCGGCGCGGACACGACAATCGTCGAATTGCTGCCGCGACTGGTGCCGCTGGAAGACGAAGAAGTTTCAGTCGAACTTGCAAAGTCGTTTCGCAAGCGCGGGCTAAAGTCGCAAGTTGATACGAAACTTGAGAAGCTCGAGAAGACGGACAAAGGCGTGATCGTTAGCGGCACAACTTCCAAAGGGGAAGCGGTGAAATTGGAAGCGGAGATGCTGCTTGTCGCAGTCGGGCGCATGCCTTTCACGGAAGGCCTCGGCCTGGAAGGGACGAAAATCAAAGCCGAAAAGGGATTCATACAGACGGACGAATATCAGCAGACGGCCGAGAAAGGTGTCTACGCGATCGGCGACGTGGTGCCGACGCCTTTGCTGGCGCACCTGGCGTCGAAGGAAGGCATCGTTGCTGTAGAGCATCTCGCGGGCAAGAATCCGCGGCCGATCAATCTGCGGCTGGTCCCGAATTGCACTTATTGCGATCCGGAAGTGGCTTCGGTTGGCTTAACTGAAGCCAAGGCGCGCGAAGCTGGTTATGACGTTAAGGTCGGAAAGTTTCCCTTCAGCGCCTCGGGCAAGGCACGCATCATCGGCGAAGAAGAAGGCTTCGTCAAAGTTGTGAGCGAAAAGAAATATGACGAGATTCTCGGCGTGCATATCATTGGGCCACATGCAACGGAGTTAATTGCCGAAGCCTGCGTTGCCATGCAGCTCGAATCGACAGCCGAAGAGTTAGGCCGGACGATGCACGCTCACCCGACAGTTTCTGAAGCGGTGATGGAAGCCGCCGAAGGCGTGCATGATATGACGATTCATATTTAATTCAGCACTGCCGGCCTTGAAAGACCGGCCTAAATTCAGATCGCCGCTACGCGGCGCTTAGCCGGACAATGGTAGATCAGAGACCACGAAGCGAAAATCGAACAGCCGCGCCGCGTCGTCGTCGTCCCGGGTTTCAGATGCGCATCAGCACAAAGTATGCGCCGCGCAAACCTTTGGACGGTAAGCCGCGCTCGTGCATCACGGACACCACGCTCACGCATGAGCAAATGCTCGAGCTTTATCGCTACTTGAAACTCACACGGTTGGTCGAAGAGCGCATCGTCAATCTTTATCGTCAAACCAAAGTTGTTGGTGGCGTCTACAGATCATTAGGCCAGGAGGCCACCGCCGTTGGCTCGGCTTATGCGCTCAGGCCCGACGATTTTATTACTCCGATCATTCGCGATCTCGGCTCGGTGTTCGTCAAAGGCATTCGCCCGCGCGAAATCTTTGCACAGTACATGGCGAAAGCCTGGGGGCCTTCTGGTGGAAAAGATCTGAATGTCCATTTTGGTTATCTCGACAAAGGTTTCATCGGCCCCATCTCACATCTGGGCGACATGATTCCGGTTATGACCGGCATACTGCTCGGCGCCCGCATGCAGAAGAAAGACCTCGTCGGCCTCGCGTACATTGGCGACGGCGGCGCCAGCACCGGCGCGTTCTACGAAGGAATGAATTTCGCCGCCGTGCAACGCCTGCCGCTGATCGTCATCGCCGAATACAATCATTACGCGTACTCAACGCCGACGAATATCCAGACAGCGGTTCGTAATCTAGCCGAGAGAGCCGCTGCCTTCGGCATTCCCGGTTACATCATTGATGGAAACGACGTGATTGCGTGCTATGAAGTCACGAAGCAGGCGATTGATTATGCGCGCAAGGGCCGTGGCGCGGTCCTGATCGAAGCGAAAACTTACCGTCGCAAAGGCCACGCCGAACACGACGATCAACGCTACGTCCCGGCCGGCGAGATCGAGTATTGGGAAAAACACAACGATCCTATCGATCGCTTCGAAAGATTTTTGCTCGACCAGAAAGTCGCGACGAAAGAGAAACTCGATGAAATTACCGCCGACGTGATGCGCGAGATTGACGAAGACTCTGAGTGGGCGGAAAGCTCGCCGATGCCCGAGCCGGAGGGCGCCGCTTACGGTGTGTTCGACAATTCGATCGTGCCGCCGGCGTTTCGGCCCAAGGTTTTGGAGTCATAAGAGAAGGTAGTCGTTTCAAAGTGCGGATGTGTAGGATGAAAGGTTCAATGAGCC
>Ga0070706_100000737_pt1 | contig 36929 bp, 30 predicted proteins | sample KBSK5501metaG_FD_65476 | JGI IMG/M metagenome (GOLD analysis project Ga0070706, IMG submission 65476) | Corn, switchgrass and miscanthus rhizosphere microbial communities from Kellogg Biological Station, Michigan, USA - KBS K5-50-1 metaG | ecosystem: Host-associated > Plants > Roots >... | reverse complement strand
AAGCTGGTCTTTACCCAGGGCTTCACGCGCAGCCCGCGTTCAACGGCTTTCTTGGCAAGCAGCCCGGCTCCCAGCATCAGCGAAGGATTCGAAGTGTTTGTGCAGCTCGTGATGGCAGCGATCACCACAGCTCCGCTGGAAAGATCGAACGAGTCCCCGTTGTTCTTCACTACAATATGCTTCTCCGGAATTCCTTCCATGACTTTCGTGAAGGAACTCTTGGCATTGCGCAACGACACGCGGTCTTGCGGGCGCTTGGGTCCCGCGACCGTCGGTTCCACGGTTGCGAGATCCAATTCCAGTTTGTCGCTGAAAACCGGGTCCGCCATCTCATCCGTGCGGAACAGCATCTGCTCTTTGCAATACGCTTCGACGAGAGCGATCTGCTCCGCGCCGCGGGCCGTGAATTGCAGATATGCCAGCGTTTCCGCGTCGACGGGGAAGAAGCCCATCGTCGCTCCATACTCCGGCGCCATGTTCGCAATCGTCGCGCGGTCCGGCACGCTCAGGCTGGAAAGCCCCGTCCCGCAGAACTCAACAAATTTACCGACGACGCCTTTCTTGCGCAGCATTTCCGTCACAGTCAAAACCAGGTCCGTCGCCGTTGCGCCTGCGCGAAGTTTTCCGTGCAAACGGAACCCGACGACATCGGGAATCAGCATGGACGAAGGCTGGCCCAACATCGCCGCCTCCGCTTCGATTCCTCCCACGCCCCAGCCGAACACGCCGAGCGCATTCACCATCGTCGTGTGCGAATCCGTGCCCACCACGGAATCAGGATAGGCCTCAACCCTGTTTCCCGAAGGCATCGCGCACACCACCCGCGCGAGGTATTCGAGATTCACTTGATGGCAGATGCCGGTATCCGGCGGAACGACTTTGAAATTCTGAAATGCAGTCTGTCCCCAGCGAAGAAAGGCGTAACGTTCGATGTTGCGCTGGAATTCCAGCTCGGCGTTCAAATCGAAAGAGTTCGATTTGCCGAAACTGTCAACCTGCACGGAATGATCGATCACCAGCTCGGCGGGGAAAAGCGGATTGATCTGCCGGGGATTGCCTCCCATGCGTTTGATGGCTTCGCGCATGGTGGCCAGATCGACGACGGCGGGCACGCCGGTAAAATCCTGAAGCAGCACGCGCGCGGGCATGAAGGCAATCTCTTTTTCCGCGGCTCCCGGTGTCCAGTTGGCCAGGGCGCGAATGTCATCGGGCCGCACAAATCGCCCGTCTTCGCAGCGCACAAGATTTTCGAGAAGGATCCGCAACGAGAACGGCAGCTTCGTCAAATGGCAAGAGATCTTTTTCTCAAGCAATTCGAGCCGGTGGATGTCGAACGTTTGCGCGCCCACGTGTAATTTGTCGCGCGTTCCGAAGGAATTCCCTGCGGCGATGGCCATTCTCTCCGTCCTTTCGATTAAGCCAGAACCTACCATGATAACTGAAATCGATTCCCAGCGGCGGACAGCCAGCTATACTATTTAAATCGTGAATATCGTTCTTATCTCGACCTACGAACTGGGCCGGCAGCCGTTTGGCCTGGCCTCTCCGGCGGCCTGGCTCCGCAAACGCGGCCACGCTGTCGTGTGCCTCGACCTTTCCCGTGAGTCTCTGGACGATAGCGCCGTTTGCGCCGCGGGCTTGATCGCCATCTACCTGCCAATGCATACGGCCACGCGTCTCGCCGCAAAGTTGCTCCCGCACTTGCGCGAACTGAATCCGCACGCTCATTTGTGTTGCTACGGCCTTTACGCCCCGATGAATGCGGAGTATCTGCGAACGCTCGGCGTCGCAACCGTTCTCGGCGGCGAATTCGAGCCAGGGCTTGTGCAACTCGTCGAGCGCCTGCAAAGCGGTGACCGCTTCAATACATTGCCGCAGACGGAAGCGATGGTATCGCTCGAGCGGCTTGCCTTCGAAGTTCCGGACCGCTCGGGTATGCCGCCCATCGATAGATACGCTCACCTCGTTTTGCCCGGCGGCGGCTTCCGCCTCGTGGGTTCAACAGAGGCAAGCCGCGGCTGCAAACACCTTTGCCGACATTGCCCCATCGTCCCGGTCTACAAAGGCGTCTTTCGCATCGTCAGCCGCGACGTTGTGATGAAAGACATTCGCCAGCAAGTGGCCGCCGGCGCGCAGCACATTTCCTTCGGCGATCCGGACTTTTTCAACGGCATCCGCCACGCCATGGATCTTGTCGAGGGATTTCACGCCGAGTTTCCCCGTGTGACCTACGATGTCACCATAAAAATCGAGCACTTGAAAAAATACGAAGCGCACTTGCCAAAACTAAAGGACACCGGCTGCCTGTTCGTCATCAGCGCCGTCGAATATCTCGATGACGCGGTCCTTCGTGCTCTCGACAAAGGCCACACTCGCGAGGATTTTCTCCATGTCGTCCACTCTTTCCGCGAGCTGGGCATGATTCTTCACCCAACCTTTGTTCCTTTCACGCAATGGACAACGCTCGAAAGCTATCTCGATCTGCTTCGCGTTTTGCATGCCGAATCCCTAATTGAAAATGTCGCCCCCATCCAGCTCGGCATCCGCCTGCTCATTCCCGAAGGCTCCCGGCTGCTGGAATTGGATGAAGTCCGCAGCAACGTCGGGCCTTTTGATCCGCAGTCGCTCTTTTATCCATGGAAGCACACCGACCCGCGCGTCGACGCCCTGAGCGAAACGGTGCAGGCCATCGCGGCGGAGGGTGATCGCAGAAAAGAATCTCGTAGCACAGTCTTCGAACGCATCTGGAAAGCAGCCCATGCTGCTGCCGGGCTCGAGGCCCCGAGCATTCAAACCTCGCACACCTCTCCGGCCGCGATACCATTTCTCAGCGAGCCGTGGTATTGCTGCGCCGAGCCAACGCGCGAACAGTTTGTCTCCATCGGCCAGGTCTCGAAGAGGACGGAAGGACCGATCCCGGGCACTGCAAGTTACGTTTAACGGCGAGCCCCGCGCGTTTCTAAACAGAATCAAATGGCGAGACTCCTCATCTTCACTTCCAAACTCGGTTACCAAATCCGCAGCTTCGACGAGGCTGCACAAAAGCTCGGCGTCGATCTCGTGTTTGTTACCGATCGCTGTCACCAGCTCGATGATCCCTGGGGCGACCGCGCGATTCCCGTGCATTTCGAATCGCCGGAAGCGGCGGCCTACGCGGTGTTGGAAATTGTCCGCGGACAAAACATTGGCGGAATTCTCGCCCTCGGCGACCGTCCCGCTGTCGCTGCCGCCTACGCCGCGCGCGGTCTCGGTATTCTCTACAACCATCCCGCCGCAGTCGAAGCCTGCCGCAACAAATTGCGCATGCGCGAAGTCTTTCGCGACGCGGGCCTGCGCGTCCCTTGGTTTCAGTCCATCTCACCGCATCCCGCGCCAGAGCCCTCGCTGCTCGGCATTTCTTATCCTTGCGTCTTGAAACCGCTCTCGCTCTCCGCCAGCCAAGGCGTGGTGCGCGCAAATTCCCGGGAGGAATTCATCTCCGCCGGCGCGCGAATCCGCCGTTTGCTCGAATCGCCGGAAATCCGCGCGACTCGCGAGCCCAATCTCGACCAGATTCTTGTGGAAGGATATATTCCGGGAAGGGAAGTGGCGGTCGAGGGTTTGCTGACGGACGGTCAACTCCGGATCCTCGCGATTTTTGACAAACCCGATCCACTCGAAGGACCTTATTTCGAAGAGACCATCTACGTCACGCCTTCTTGCTTTTCCGATTCGCAGCAGCACGAAATCGAACGCTGTGCCGTAGATGCTGTCCGAGCGCTCGGACTATCGCACGGACCAATTCACGCGGAATTCCGCATCAACGACGACGGCGTCTGGCCGCTCGAAGTTGCCCCGCGCCCTATCGGCGGTCTTTGCGCGCGCGCGCTACGATTTGCCCCACAGCCGACGGCCCAAGCCATTGGCCTCGAAGAACTGCTCTTGCGCCACACGCTCGGTTTGCCCGGTAGTGATTGGCCGCGGGAACAATCCGCCTCAGGCGTCATGATGATCCCCGTCCCCAAGAGCGGCGTCCTGGAGAAAATCGAAGGTGAAGCCGCCGCGCGAAACGTCCCCGGAGTCACCTCGCTCGAAATCACCGCGCGCCTGCACGACTACATCGCCGCCTGGCCGGAAGGCTCGAGTTATTTGGGTTTTTTATTCGCGAGCGCCGAAATTCCCGAGGAAGTTGAGAAAGCGCTCCGCACTTCCCACGCGAAGTTGCACTTTGAATTGATCCCGCGCTTGCCCATCGAACATCCCGTGACGGGCAGCCTGCCCGCCGCGGGGAGCTAGCCTTTGGCTTTAGGAGCTACGTAGCCCTCGGGCAGTTTGGCGCCAGCGCCAAAGAAAAACTCTTCCATTTGCTCTCCCATGATCTTCTGCGAGTTCGGGTCAATGGGATTGAGCCGGTACTCGTTCATGATCATCTTGGAATGTTCAATCCACAGCTTCCATGCTTCCTTGGAAACATTTTCAAAAACACGCTTTCCCAGATCCCCGGCCCAGGGAATCCGATCCAGACCCGGCATCTCCTTGCCGAATTTCACGCACATGACCATCCTCGTTCCGGGCTTTACAGGCTCGCTGGGTGCGGGAGCGGGATCGCAAGACTCATTCGCCATTCGAATCACCTCGTTCGGATTGCCAATTCTCAACATACTGCAACTTTGGAGAATTGCCTAGTGCGCGCCAGCCCAGTGAAGAGCTCGCAGGCAGTTCATTAACCATTCCTGCGCCACAGCGGAGAATGGACGTTTGCGGACGCGCCAGACCAGTGTGACAATACAACAATGCGAAAACCATTTACTTTAGTGCTCACGACATTTGCGGCTGGGATGATCGCCTTTGGCAACGCTCAGGCGCAGCAAACTCCGCCGGCCAAGACTCCACAAACTCCGGCAGCAAAGACGACTCCCAAGCCCCCCGCGGCAAAGCCCGGTTCCACCACGGCAAAAAAGCCGGCCGTTCTGGCGCTCCAAACGCAGAAGGACAAAGCCAGCTACGCGATAGGCCTGAATATCGGCAGGAGCATGCACAAGGGCTCCGTCGACATTGATCCAAACATTCTCCTGCGCGGATTGAAGGATGGATTGGCCGGCGCCAAACCTCTGCTCACGGACGACGAAGCGAAAGCAACGATGGTCGCTTTTGAGGCCGACCTCCGCAAAAAACAAGAAGCGAAAAATCTGGCGCTGGCAGAAGCCAACAAAACACAAGGTGCAGCATTTCTGGCTGAAAACAAAACCAAAGAAGGAGTCGTGACGCTTCCGAGTGGCTTGCAATACAAAATCCTGACGGAAGGAACGGGTCCCAAGCCCACCTCGACGGACACCGTCGTCTGCAACTACAAAGGAACTCTCCTCGACAACACGGAATTCGACAGCTCCTACAAGAGCGGCCAGCCGGCCACATTTCCCCTCAGCAGAGTCATTAAAGGCTGGACAGAGGCGCTCCAGCTCATGCCCGTCGGCTCGAAGTGGCAACTTTTCATTCCGCCGGATCTTGCCTATGGCAGTCGGGGCGGCCCCGGCGGCGGCATCGGTCCCGACGCAACCCTGGTTTTCGAAGTCGAGCTGATGTCCATCCAGCCCAAGGCGGAAGTGAAGCCCCCGAACCCGGCGCCGAACCCAACGCCGAAACCAAACCCGAATCCGAACGAGTAACAAGTATTCTAGAATCGTCAAACGACTCGACGCGGGATAACACACCGGTAGACTGCCAATCCCCGTTATTTGCGACGGGATATGGGTAGTCCTGGTTTATACCCTCCCCGTGTTGAACCGATTGAAACACGCCATTTACGTGTTTTCTAACCGCGAAACGTTTATCATGGATACCCTTACGGCACGATCGGCACTACCAGCGAAGGAGCCCCGCCTTTGGCCACGATCACGACGCTGTTCTGGGACATCGGCGGAGTCATACTTACCAACGGCTGGGACCGGGGCTCCCGCCTTGAAGCCGCCACCACATTCAAGTTCGATTACGAAGAATTTCAAGACCGGCACGACCTCGCTTTTCCGGCCTTCGATTGCGGCCAGATCACGCTGAACGAGTATCTCGACCGAACGCTTTTCTATCGCGCCCGATCGTTTAGCGGCGAAGACTTTACCGCCTTCATGTTTGCGCAGTCGAAAGAATATCCTGATACGCGCGCGGTACTGGCTGACGCCGCACGCACCGGCAAGTATTTTATCGGTTCCATCAACAATGAGCCCCTGGAGCTGAACCAGTACCGCATCGAGACTTTTCATTTGCGCCGAGAGTTTGCAGTCTTCTTTAGCTCCTGCTATCTCCGTTCGCGCAAACCCGAAGAAACGATCTTTCGCATCGCTCTCGAGGTCACGCAACGGCCGCCGGAGCAATGCGTATTCATTGATGATCGGCCAATAAATCTTGAAAGCCCCCGACGTTTGGGGATGGGTGTGATTCACCACCAAAACGCCCAGCAGTTGCGTTCAGAACTTAGAAATCTTGGCGTTGAGGTATAGTTTCCTCCGCCATCGCTAAGGCGAGACAGATGAACAACCGAGTTGAGGGAACCAATGGCTGAGGATACCAACCGATCTGGAAGTCTCTATGGCGGTACGGCAGAACCTTGCACGGTGGTGTTATTTGGCGCCTCTGGAGATTTGGCCAAGCGCAAGGTCATCCCTGCGATGTTCGACCTGGCCACTCACAATTCCCTCGGCTCCCGCTACGTCATCGTGGGTTTCGCGCGCACTCCGATGAGCGACGAGAACTTTCGCGCCACCACCGGCGAAGCCGCCAAAACCATGTCTGAGCTTGAAACGGTTGATCCCAAGCAGTGGGACGACTTTGCCTCATGTCTCCATTACAGCTCCGGCGATTACGCGGACCCGCAGGCCTATGTCCAACTCGGCAAGCGCCTCGCGGAACTGGAAGCCGAAAAAAAGCTCAGCGGCAACCGCCTTTTCTACCTTTCCACTCCGCCGGAAGTCTATCCGCACATTGTCGAGCAGCTCGGGCGCGCCGGCCTCTCCCGCCCTACGGCTCCGAACACGTGGGTGCGCATCATTATTGAAAAGCCTTTCGGCCGCGATCTCGCCACCGCCAAGGAACTCAACAAAATCGTTCTCAATGTCTTCGAAGAACAGCAGGTCTACCGCATCGATCACTATCTTGGCAAAGACACCGTCCAGAATCTGCTGGTCCTGCGCTTCAGCAACGGGATCTTCGAGCCGCTTTGGAACCGCAACTATGTCGACTGCGTGCAAATCACGGCAGCGGAAACACTCGGAGTCGAACGGCGCGGGGGCTTCTACGAAACCACGGGCGCGCTGCGCGATATGATCCAAAGCCACGTGCTGCAGCTCACTTCGCTGGTGGCCGTCGAGCCGCCGGCTTTTTTTGACGCCACTTCCGTCCAAAACGAAAAGCTCAAAGTCTTGCAGTCCATCCGCCCGTTTAATCTGGAGATGGTCGCGCAGTCTGTAGTTCGCGGCCAGTACGCCCCCGGCCAGCTGGATGGCAAGCGCCTGCAGGGCTATCGCGAGGAACCAGGAGTCAGCCAGGCTTCTCGCACCGAAACTTTTGTAGCGGCCCGCTTGTTGATCGACAACTGGCGATGGGCGGGCGTCCCCTTCTATCTACGGACCGGCAAACGGCTCGCCAAGCGCAGCACAGAAATCGTCATCCAATTCCGCTGCGCCCCACATATCGTTTTCCGCGATCGTGAAATTGAACCGAATCGCCTGGTCCTCAACATCCAACCTGAAGAGGGAATCTCGGTCTCCTTTGGAGCCAAGCGCCCGGGAACCGAGATGCGCATCGGCAATGTAAACATGAACTTCAGTTACAAGGAGGGTTTCGGCGAGGCTTCGCGCAGCGCGTATGCCACCCTGGTGAACGATTGCCTGCGCGGCGATGCCACGCTCTTCGACCGCGGCGACAACGTTGAAGCCGCTTGGGCGCTCGTCGACCCCATTCTCGATGTCTGGGGCGCCGCGAGAAGCGCGAAAGTTCCCGAGTACTCCGCGGGAAGCTGGGGCCCGCGCGAAGCGGAGCTTTTGCTCGAGCGTGACCACAGGCAGTGGTACAACCCATGATTCCTAACCCGAGTAACTATGGCGAACGGCGGCAGGACGGGGGGAAAAAGTGATCCTTGCGGGTGACGTTGGAGGCACGAAGTGTAATCTTGCGCTTTTCTCCGAAAAGGACGGAAAGCTAACTGCCGTCTTCAAGCAACGGTTTGCCAGCAAGGATTTTGCGCAATTTGATCTGATCGTTCGCGAATTTTCTCTGCAAGCTGCTCCTCACCTCACGACGGAGCGCATCCGCGCCGCGGGCTTTGGAGTCGCTGGCCCGGTCATTAACAATAGCGTTCGCGCCACGAACCTTCCCTGGACCGTCGATGCGGCGATTTTGGCAAGCGAGCTGAAGCTTGCGGATGTGATTCTAATGAATGATCTGGGGGCCACCGGGCACAGCATCGAGCATCTCGCGCCGGAAGAGTTCTGTGTGCTAAATCCCGGCAAACCAGAGCACGGCGGAACGCGCGCGCTTCTTGCCGCCGGGACCGGCTTGGGTCAGTCCATACTTGTTTGGGACGGCGCCCGCTACCGCGTTGTGCCTTCCGAAGGCGGGCATTCCGATTTCGCGCCGCACACGGAGCAGCAGATTGAGCTTTTGCGATTCATGCGCCGCCGCTATCCGCAAGTCAGTTGGGAGCTCATCCTCTCCGGCCGCGGGTTCCGCACGCTTCACGAGTTCCTTGCTCCCAATGTCATCCATCATTCCTTCGAGGACCCCGGCATGGATCCGGCTCCGGAAATTACCAGGCTCGGACTTTCCAAAGAGTGCCCGGTCTGTGCCAACACTTTGGATTTATGGACCGCGATCTATGGCTCTGAAGCGGGGAATCTTGCTCTTAAAGTTCTCGCGCTAGGCGGCGTTTACGTGGCCGGCGGCATCGCGGTAAAAATCATCGAGAAGATCAAGGACGGCACATTCTTTGCAGCCTTCCGCGACAAGTGGAGATTTGAAGGCCTCTTGAGCAACATTCCGGTTTCCGTCGTACTAAACGAATCCGCTCCGCTCCTCGGCGCCGCTTATGAAGCTCTCGCATCGCTTCCGCGCTAGTCTCTTCACATGTCATTCTTTAATGACGATTTCCCCGAGTTGAAACCTGTCTCTCGCGTCGCCGGTATCACTTGGATTATTTTCTACCTCCTCTTCCTGCTATACGCAGCCGCCGATCACGCCGGTTTTCTCTTCATCGACTACGTTAATTTGATCATTCACGAAGGCGGTCACTTTTTCTTCAGTTGGTTCGGCTACACCATCATGATTCTGGGCGGCACGCTTGGCGAACTCCTTGTACCGCTTTTGTGCGCCGCTTATTTCTGGTGGAAGCGTGAAACAATCGCAGTAGCCTTCTGCAGCTTCTGGTTCTTCGAGAATTTTCTGTATATCGGCACGTACATGTCCGACGCCCGGACGGCCGCACTGCCACTCGTCGGCTCAGAGGAGAGCGACTGGAAGATACTTTTCACGCAATGGGGAGTGCTGGCACGGGATCAACAAATCGGTCATACCATGCGCGCCCTCGGCTGGCTGGGCATGTTATTCACGATCACCTGGCTCGCGTACCGCGCCTATCAGGGCCCTCCCTCAAAAAAACATTCGTTACTTTAGGCTTGTTCTTTCGTTACGCTTGACGTAACTCGTATATTTTGACATCCTTAGAAAGTGATCGTCAGCTTTCGGGGCAAGCGGACTCAAGACTTCGCCGCCGGTAAAGGGGTCAAGTCATACTCGGGGTTTGAACGCTCCGCACGCCTAAAACTCGATCGTCTGGAATCGGCTACATCCTTGAGAGACCTTGCGGCACTACCAGGCAATCGTTTTGAAGCGTTGCTGGGAGATCGCAAGGGTCAGTACAGCATCCGTATTAATGATCAATGGCGGATTTGTTTCGAGTGGCCCAGCCAATCGCCTGGTCCAATGCACGTCGAAATCGTTGACTATCACTAGGAGAACCACGATGGCAGTCACCGTTATTCATCCGGGTGAACACTTAGCAGAAGAACTGAATGCGCTGGGTATGAGTGCGTCTGAGCTTGCACGAAAGCTAGACGTGCCGGCCAACCGCGTCACGCAAATCTTAAATGGTACGCGATCAATCACTGGTGACACCGCTCTGCGTCTCGCACATTTTTTTGGAACAAGCGCACAGTTTTGGCTCAACCTCCAGAGCCTCTATGACCTCCGCCTCGCCCAGGAAAAAGCCGGAAAATTTATCAAAGATCTCCCCAGGTTGAAACGCCGCGAACCAGCCCCTGCATGAGGTCTTTACTCACGCGGCGCACTTTGTGTTCGCCCCTCAACCTCACACTTCTTTGGTAAACTAGCTAGACGCGAAAATTCTCGATAGCTGACGCGGAACTCAACCACTTTTCATTACAAGCGCCAAGGAGCAAGTCATGAGCAGTGCCGTAACCACGCAAGTCACCGAGCTCCAAAACTACATCAACGGCGGCTGGCGCCGTTCCTCCTCGAAGGACTACTACGACGTCACCAATCCCGCCACCAGCGAACTCATCGCTCGCACACCCATGTCGACTTCCGCCGACGTCGATGCTGCCGTCCAGGCTGCCGGCGGCGCTTTTCCCGCGTGGCGCCGCACTCCGCCGGGCGAACGTGTTCAATATCTGTTCAAGCTCAAAAATCTTCTCGAAGAACACATCGACGAACTCTCGCGCCTCATCACCGTCGAAAATGGAAAAACTTTTGCAGAAGCCAAAGCCGAACTTCGCCGCGGCATTGAAAATGTCGAAGTCGCGTGCGGCATTCCGATGATGATGCAGGGCTACAACCTTGAGGACGTCACGCCGGGCGTGGATGAAATGCAAATCCGCCAGCCGCTTGGCGTTGTCGCCGCCATCGTTCCCTTCAATTTTCCCGCGATGATCGCCTACTGGTTCCTTCCTTACGCTATCGCCTGCGGCAACACTTTCATCATCAAGCCCTCCGAGCGCGTCCCGCTCAGCCTCTGCCGCGCGTTCGAGCTTCTCGAAAAAACTGGACTGCCAAAGGGTGTCGTCAATCTGGTGAACGGCGGCCGCGATGTTGTCAACGCGCTCTGCGATCATCCGCAGGTCCGCGCCGTTAGTTTTGTCGGCTCCACTCCTGTCGCCAGGCATGTCTACACGCGCTCCGCAGCCGCAGGGAAACGAATGCAATGCCAGGGCGGCGCAAAAAATCACGTCATCGTTCTTCCCGATGCGGACATGGAACTCGCCACGCAAATCATCAGCGACAGCGCCTTCGGCTGCGCCGGCCAGCGCTGCCTGGCCGTGAGCGTCGCGGTCACCATCGGCGAAGCCCAAAAAACCTTTCGCGACTCCATTGCCCACGCGGCATCGAACATCAAAGTAGGCAACGGCCTCGACTCTGGCGTCCAAATGGGCCCCGTCATCTCCCCCGACAGCAGACAGCGGATCGAGTCTTTAATCACGGCCGGCGTCGGAGAAGGCGCGCAAGCTATCCTCGACGGCCGCAAAACCAAAATTGCCAATCACGAGGCCGGCAACTTCGTCACTCCCACCGTCCTCGATGGCCTTCCCTCTTCGAGCTCGCTCGCAAATACAGAAATCTTCGGCCCCGTCCTCAGCCTCGTCCACGCCAACTCCGTCGACGAAGCCATGGACTTCCTCCGCCGCAGCCCCTATGGCAACCAAGCGTCGCTGTTCACCACCAGCGGCTCGGCCGCCCGCAAATTCCGCTACGAAGCTCCTGCGGGAAACATTGGTATCAACATTGGCGTCGCCGCGCCCATGGCGTATTTTCCCTTCAGCGGCTGGAAGGAAAGTTTCTTCGGCATTCTCCACGGGCAGGGACGCGACGCCGTCGAATTCTTCACCGAATCCAAAATCGTAGTCGAGCGGTGGTCCCGCCAGGAAACCCGCAAGTTCTAGATCGTCTAGTTTTTGAATTTCGAACTCGCGGTGCCCACACTGATTTTTGAAGGTAGGTCCTTTTCTTCTTACTTTTCCCATCTCGCCCCTCGCTACTAGTCATTCTCCGCTGAACTTTCCACTTTCCACTTTCGACTGTAAACTTCCCCCATGCCCCTCCGCCCCGACATCCACGAACAAATCGAATGCGCGCACACGCTCGCATCGAACTACTACATCGACCCCGCGATTCTCGAAGCTGAAAAAGCCCGCATCTTCCGACGCACCTGGCAACTCGTCGGCACTCTCAACACTCCCTGCGGGGAGCAAAACGGCGCAAAACACACCATCGCCGATCCTGAAACTTTCTTCACCGCGGACGTCATCGGCGAACCTGTTGTCATCGTTCGCGATAAGCAGGGCACTCTCCGTGGCTTCAGCAACGTCTGTCGCCACCGCGCCGGGCCCATCGCGCAAGGCAGCGGCTGCAAAAATGTTCTCCGCTGCGGCTATCACGGCTGGACGTACACGCTTGATGGCCGCCTGATCGGCACGCCAGATATCGAAGGCGTCGAATTCTTCGACCGCAGCACCATGGGCATGGTGCCGTTGCGCCTAGAAACCTGGGAGCAGCTCATTTTCGTCAACTTCGATCAAAGCGCCGAGCCGCTCTCCACCTATCTCGGCAAAATTCCCGAACAAGCCCGCGGTTTCCGATTCGAAGGACTGCAATCCGTCGAACGCCGCGACTACGTTATCGATTGCAACTGGAAGGTCTATGTCGATAACTATCTCGAGGGCTACCACATTCCGATTGCTCACCCCGGGCTGATGCGCGAAATCGATTACGCGCAATACCGCACCGACACCTACCGCTACTATTCCCAGCAATTTGCCCCCATCCGCGGCATGAAGCCGGAAGATTCCGCCGGGCGTTTCTACCCGCCCGGCACAGGCCTTCAGGAAGCCCTATATTTCTGGATTTTTCCAAACCTGATGCTCAACATTTATCCGGACAATCTTTCCACCAACCTGATCGTTCCGCTATCGCACGATAGAACGCTCACTATCTTCGAGTGGTTCTTCCACGACGAGCATTCCGAAAAACTTCGCGAACGCATCCAACGCGCCGTTGCATTTAGCGATGAAGTTCAGCAGGAAGACATCGAGCTTTGCAGGCAAGTCCAGCGCGGGCTAAACTCTTCGACCTACGACCGCGGACGTTACTCCGTCAAACGCGAAAATGGCGTCCACCACTTTCACATGCTTCTGAGCGAATTTCTTGCAAAGTCCTGAGGAGCCGTGAAAAGCCCATCAGGATCGTGAACATTCCCGCGGCAGCCTAGATTCTGGAATTTACGACTCGCGGCAGCGCCAGGCGCGCAGTGGATTCGCGCACGACGAACTCCGGCTCGATGGCGATCTCCGGAACATACTCCCCGTGCTCTTCGATCTGGCTCACCAGCGTCTGCGCTGCAATTTCTCCCATACGCAGCAGCGGCTGCCGCACGGTCGTCAGCCCCGGATTGGCGTAAGCGGCCCCCGGAATGTCATCGAACCCCACCACGGACACATCGTGCGGCACACGCAAACCTGCTTCACGAAGCGCCCAAGTCGCTCCGATCGCGGAAATATCGTTGTAGGCAAAGAGCGCCGTGAACGGCTCTTTTCTCGCGAGCAATTCTTTCGTGACGGGAAAACCCACTTCCGGCGTCGAAACCGTGCTGTCTATCCTGATCGTTAGCTCTGGCAGAATTTGAATCCCGAGTTCTCCCGCCACTTCGGTGATGGCATTCCAGCGATCCTCGGAATCGGAACTGAAGACTTGTCCCTGGATGAAGGCTATCTTTTCATGTCCCAGCTCTTTCAAGTGTTCGAGCGCCAACCGTGCAGCGCGTTTGTGGTCCAGCACAATGTTTGTCACGCCCGCGATTTGCCGGTGTCCCGCGACGGCGACGGTCGGCAACGACGGTTCCGCCAGAATCGAGGTGTCAACAGTGATGATGCCTTCGACTCCCCGCTCCACAAGCATCTGCGAGTACGTTTGGAGCAACTTGGGATCGTGCCGGTGCACCACCGTCAGAAAAAAATAATTTTTCCGTGCAAGGTACTTCTCAATCCCGCTGATCACCTGTGAGCCGTAGGCGTCGCCGATCTCTTCCGCGATCACACCGATCGTGAAGGTGCGCCTCATGCGCAGCGTCCGCGCAAAAAAATCCGGGCGGTAATTCAGCTCCTGCGCCGCGGCCAAAATGCGTTTTTTGGTGTGTTCCGGGATCGACCGCGCAGCAGGAGAATTATTCAGCGTTGCGGATACCGTCCCTGCTGCCAGGCCGAGATGTCGCGCCACCGTCTTGAGTGTGACCTTCTTGTTTTCCCGGAGTGGTCCGGCTTTCTTCTTCTGGGCTGGTGTCATTCGGACGGCCTCGACAAACCTGTTTGCATCTCGAAACGCAATTCAGAACCTATCGGACCGAATCCCGTCCGGGCGCAGAAATCTATCGTATCCGGAGTATAGCAGGGACAGGTCTCAATTCGCTCTTGCACCCGGCTCCGCAAAAGCCGTCGTTCGAAGCGAGATTCCTTTGGGCCCAAAAATCCTTTGCGTTAGAATGATTCGAATGCTTGGCTACCGCTCCCGGCTCTGCCTTCACACTTTCTTTCCGGTTCTTCTGATTTTAAGTTCCGCGTCACCGCAAGCCTTGCGCGCGCAAAGCGCCACAGTCCCCCTTCCACCCTCCTCGAAACTGCCTGCAAGAAAAACGAACCGTAGCGGTTTTCCTCCCATCCCAAAATTCATCGACATCGCCAAATCTCTCGGCCTCACCGTTTCTCACATCTCCTCCGGAGAAAAGCGCTACATCGTCGAATCCATAAGCGGCGGCGCCGGCCTCTTCGATTGCGATGACGACGGCCGTCTCGACATCGTCACCGTCAACGGCTCCTCCGTCGACCGCTACTTCAAAGGCGGCGATCCTATGGTCACTCTCTATCATCAGGAGCCCGGCGGCACTTTCAAGGACATCACCAAGGACGCCGGCCTCACGCGCCTCGGCTGGGGCATGGGCGTCGCCGTCGCCGACTACGACAACGACGGCAAGCTCGACCTCTTCGTTACCGGCTATGGCGGCAACGTTCTCTACCGCAACCTGGGCGGCTGCAAATTCGAAGATGTCACGGAAAAAGCAGGCGTTCGCGGCGGCGGCTTCAGCACTGGCGCCGCCTGGGGCGACTACGATCGCGATGGCAACGTGGACCTCTTCGTCTCCCGCTACGTCCACGTCGACATCAACCACATGCCCGCCCCCGGCAGCAACAAATTTTGTGTATATAAAGGACTCCAGGTGCAGTGCGGCCCATGGGGCCTGGAAGGCGAAAGCGATCTTCTCTACCACAATCGTGGCGATGGCACGTTCGAGGAAGTGTCGCAGAAAGCCGGCGTTCACGACAAAATCGGCTACTACGGCCTCGGAGTCCAATGGTCCGACTACGACAACGACGGCTGGCCCGATCTTCTCGTCGCCAACGATTCCGTCCCCAACTATCTTTATCACAACAATCGCAACGGCACTTTTTCGGAAGTAGGCATGCTCTCGGGCGTTTCTCTCAGCGGAGATGGCACGCAGCTAGGAAATATGGGCGTCGACTTCGCCGATTACGACCACTCCGGCCGCTTCAGCCTCTTCATCACCACGTTCCAGGAGCAGCCCAAAGCTCTCTGGCGCAACACAGGCGCCAACGGGTTCGAGGACGTCAGCTGGCCCTCCGGCGTTGGACGCCCGAGTTATTCCGGCGTCTGCTGGGGCACCAGCTTTTTTGATATGGATAACAGCGGCTGGCTCGATTTGCTGATTGCCTGCGGACATGTCTATCCGCAAATCGATTCCCTCGAAAACGGTCCGCACTACCGCCAGCCGCTTTTTCTAGAGCGCAACAACCGCGACGGCACCTTCGACGAAGTTTCGAAAGAAGCTGGCCTCACGGATTTACCGCTTCAATCCCGCCGCGGCGCTGCTTTCGGCGACATCTTCAACACCGGCAACATCGACGTAGTCCTCGTTAACGTCGGCGAACCTCCCACTCTCCTCTTCAACCAGAACAACGCCCCCAATCACCGCGTGCTCTTCAAACTAATCGGCACAAGGAGCAATCGCGCCGCCATTGGCGCCCGCGTGACCATCCATGCCGCCGGCATCCGCCAAATCGCAGAAGTCCGCGGCGGCAGCAGCTATCTCTCCCAAAACGACCTCCGCCTCCATTTCGGCCTGGGCAAAGCCACAAAAATCGACACGGTAGAAATTCGCTGGCCCAGCGGCAAGGTCGAGACGCTTGTAAATGTTGCGGGCGATTCGATCTACACAATCGTGGAGGGTTCCGGCATCCGCGACACAAGACCTTTTCTCTCGCGCCCGTGACTGACTGTTCTGATTGCTACTAGTTCGGCAGGTGGACGGGGCTCTTGAATTGGGGGCGCACCCTTTGGGTTTTGGTTTTGCAAAGGGTGCGGGTTTTGACTTTGTTTTTATTCTGCTCGTCGCACCGTTCCCGATACTCAGTTTCATGCTTCATATCGTTCTCGCTCGCTCTCCATTCTCACACTCCTCGATTCTTGCGATTTCTCTCTTCCTCCAGCAACATTTCCATGAGTGAAGGCGGATAACGGAAGTTGGTCCTTTGCAAGCGTACGAAAGCGTCTCGCAAGTCGAGCATTCCTCCCCGCGACGCCAAATCCAACACCCCTAACGTCCCGGTTACCGCCAAGCCCCGTCGTTGGGCCAGGATTGCGCCCGCGCGATCATCTATCAGCAGAAGATCGGCGCACATGGATTCAGCGAGGACGATTGCCGCCCGCTCACCGGAGTCCAAACTCTCAAGGGAAGAATCTACGGAGGTAACAATCGGTGTCGCAAGGACTTCAAGCCAAAGAGGAGGATGTTGCATCCATGTCCGCACCGGCAAAGGTGTGCCCTCACACGTTAGTTCGTCGCGTATCTCGATGGGAACATGGATTTTCTCAAAGATGCGGGGTAAGACATGGACAGCGTCGATAAGAATCAAATAATGGAGCGGAGTCGCGTCAGCGACAACAACCTGCATTTAACTTCCAAAGCCCAAGCGCCGCAAAGCCGCACGTTCACGCTCGAGATCTTCCTTTGTGTAATTCAGCCAGACTTCGTGGGCCTTCAGGAAGCCGTCGCGCGCGTCGCGCGTGTGCAGGCCGAGCAGCTGCCCCAATTGGGCTTCCGTCAGCCGGCCCGCCTTGTATTCTTCAAGAGAAAAAGCTTCTAGTGCGCGGCGGGAGAGATCGCTCCCCGAAGCGGAGAGCCGCTGCGCGACATCGTCGGGGATGTGAAGCGTAACTTCCATAAATGGAGTTTAGCACGAGAAGTCCGCTTCACGAGACGGCCTTAAGCTCAGAAAGCGGCCGGGCGGGGCATGCTTTTGACTTGGGGGCGCACCCTTTGGGTTTTGGTTTTGCAAAGGGTGCGGGTCTTGACTTTGTTCTATTCTTGCCCGGGCGCACATTATCCGACCGAAATTGTCGTCGAGCCCAGAGACGCCGGAAGAGCTTCAAGCCGGTCTGCCGTAGCTCCCAAGTTCGAGATCAGGCTCGAAACTCGACAGAGTGATCTGTCACCCAGTCATCGAAGGCTCGCGCCGGCGCCCCTGTGATGTCCGCAACCGTCGAGGTAACGTGCGCAGGTTGGCCGATGGCGGCAGCCCATGCGTCGAGCAGCATATTCACTGCAACCAGCGGCCCGATACGGAGCAACTCGCGACGCGCCTCGTCTGGCGAGATCTCTTCGATGCGCAGCGAGCGGCCGATCACGCGGCCGATTGTCGACAGCTGCTCGAACTGGGTCGACGATTGGGGCCCCGTCAAAACATATTCCGCTCCGGCGTGTCCGTCCTCGCACAACGCGCGGACCGCGACTGCGGCGATGTCCCGCTCGTCTATCGGTGCTGTAGGAGCGGCGAGATACGGCCAGCGCACGACATCGCCGGCGCGAATCTGCGGAGCCCACCAGCTTAGGGCGTTTGCGGCGAACATTCCGGGCCGCAGAAACGTCCACTGCAGCCCTGAGGTCTCGATCAACCGCTCGATTTGCTCGAACAATGCTTTGAGGGGATTGGGCTGTTGGAAGAGCGGGTGCGCCGTTTTGATCGGAGCGGAGAGGAACACGATGCGTCGTGCGTGCTTCGCGATCCGCTCCAACGCAGAAGCAACAGCGGCCGCCGGGGCGGTCCACACCAGGAACACCGTATCGATGCCATCCAGGCACGAATCGAGGGTTTCGGGAAGAGTAAGATCTCCGCACACCACGTCGACCCGTGATGGCAGACGAGCCGCGCCTGGGTTGCGCGCTAGCGCACGGACTTGCACCCCCGTGGCTGCCAATCGAGAGACAACCTGGCGTCCGACTGTGCCGGTCCCTCCAATAACGAGAATATGATTCATGCAGGATTATCCTACGGGCGGAGGTCCAAGCAAATCAAGGCAGTGTTAGGCGGGCCGCCGATCCTTAAATTCGCAGAAAGCCTTTCGGGTGGCCCATCGTTGCGGTATTTGCAAGTGTGGGGCTCTTCATTTTTCTCATTCCCCTTTTATCTCCGCGCACTACGGTATGCCCGTCATACCCAATGCCGTTCAACTTGGAAAGCCACCCGCGGAACGGAAACTCCATGAAGAAAACGCATCGCATGAAGATCCCGGCATCAGCTGAAGCCATCGCACAAATGGCAGATAACGGCAAGGACGTCTCGCGATTTTTCACCTACACCAGTCAGAAGAGGAAGCCAATCCAGCGCGTGAATTCCTAGTTAGCCCGGATTTTCCCGCTAGCCGTCAGCCGCTCCAACCATCGCCGCGCCGTAGCCGCTTCGTGCCGATCCGCGTGATCTCTCACAAATTCGCGCAGCATCTGCGAAGCATCCTCATACCGCCCCACCGCCGTCAGCGATTGCGCCACCAGCAGCCCGATCTCCGGCGCCTTCCCATTCGAAGCCGCGAGCGCCTCCTGCGACATTTTCAGCGCCTGGTCATATCGCGCGTCCTGGTAATACGCTTTCGCTAGCGTCCATCGCGTCTCCCACGCACCGGCAGCGTCCAATTGCAGCGACTTCTCGAGTGGCTCGATCGCCAGATCATATTTTCCCTCGTCGCAAAGCGCCATTCCCAGCGCGGCAAATGCCCGGGCATGACTCGGATCAATCTGTGTTGCCTTTTCCAGCGCGCTTCGCGCCTGCGGCCAGTTGCCTTGTTTCAGAGAAAGCACACCTTGCATGTACAACACGTCCGGGTGCCCAGACGCCAGCCGCATCGCTTCGCCGACATACTTCTCTGCCTCTCTCAGCTTGTCCGCGCTCAGAGCTTGCAATCCCTTTTCGAGCGCTTCCTTCGCTTTCGGAGCGAGCACCGGCCTCCCAGGAACTCCCATGGTTCGTGCAGCCGAAATTCGTCGCAGGTAAACATCCACTTGCGTTCTTCCGGTAACTTGGACCGACACCTCCTTTTGTGCGCTTTCGTATCCCGCCGCTTCCACGACCACGGAGAATTCACCCAAGTTATTCACCACCAGCACTACGCTCCCGCGGGACGTCTCGCCCTGCCTGCTAAGAATTGTTCCGTCCCGGTAAAGTTTCACCAGCGCCGCCGTCGAGATCGGCTCTCCTGAAATATCGTGCACCGTCACGGTGATTTCCGATCCGTTACCGTATGATTCGCGCTCTGCGCTTCCGGTGTCCTGGCAGCAAGCCGGAAGGGCAACCGCGAGGCAAGTTAGTATTGGCAGTAGATATCGCGCAGTGGACAGACGGCCGCATCCCCTGGCTCGCAAGTGAGCCCGCGGCTGCACCAATCTCTGGGCCCCTTCGTAGGAACAACGCATGAAGGCCCCCGACCGATTGGCGCGAGACTAGTCCCGAGCACCACTCGCGTCAAGCAAAACGTTTTGAATTCCCTATTCTTATTGTGGATGGATGCGCCACGCTCAGCTAGCGCAGAAGGCCAGTCCCTGAGTAACGAGCTAGGGCGTTACGGAGATTTTCTTGCCTGCATATTGAACGGTCTTGTCCGCGTTTTCGGTGAGGCCGCCGCCGGTTCCGTGGTTTTCCCCGACAAAGACGACTCGGAAGGTGCGTTTCTCGAGCATGCCGGGGAAGGAGCCTGAGCGATCGCCGATGGTGAGAGTTCGGGTGACGTCGTCCCAGGAGAGGGGAATCGTGGCGTACACACCTTTCTCGTAATCGTAAGAGTCGTTTTCATCTTCATAGAGAGTGAAAGCGCCGTTTGCGCCGCGATACACGCGAAGCTCGATGGGGTCGGCGGATTTTTCGGCGGCGTATTCGACTTCCGGTCCAAGCGGGAGAATGGAGCCGGCCCGGACGTAGAGAGGCATGCGATCGATGGGAGATGGCGCGTCGAAAGTATGACCGCCCTGAATTGCGGCGCCCGTCCAGAAGTCGTACCACTTTGCGGGGGGAAGATAGAGATGGCGAGTCGTGGCGCGGGGCTCGGTCACGGGATTTACGAGCAGGGCTGGCCCGAAAAGAAATTGGTCGCCGATATTTTGCGCGGGAACGTCTTCGCGGAAATCCATGACCAGCGGGCGCATGATGGTGTAACCCTCACTGGTGGTGTTCCAAGCGAGAGAGTAAATGTAGGGCATGAGGCGGTAACGAAGCTTGTCGTAGGCGACTAGAATTTTCTGAGCTTCGGGACCGTAAGACCAAATCTCGTTCTGATTCGTAGTGCGCGTGCCGTGCGCGCGGAAAATGGGACAGAACGCGCCGAACTGAAACCAGCGGACATAAAGTTCGCGATACGCGGGATCGTCGGGATTTGCCGAGACGAAGCCGCCGATGTCGGTCGTCCAATACGGCAGGCCAGAAAGGGAATAGTTGAGGCCAGCGGGGATTTGGCGGCGGAAAGTCTCCCAGTTGGGGTCGATGTCGCCGGACCAAGTGGCTGCAGCGTTGCGCTGAGCGCCGGCGTAAGCTGAGCGCGAAAGGATGAAGACGCGTTTTTTATCGGAGGTTTCGCGCTGGCCCTGGTAGACGGCGGAAGTGGTGTAAAGAGGGAATTCGTTGGCGTAGCGGGCGCCATTCTCTCCGCCGTTAACTTTGTTGGTGACGAGGAGATTGGTTTCGCGGCCTTCGGTTTCGGGTTCGGTAGTGTCCAGCCACCAGGCGTCCGCGCCAATTTTGAATAGGGCATCATTCATGAGGTTCCAATAGTATTTGCGCGCTTCCGGATTGAACGCATCATAGAGGGCCATTCGCGGCGGATGAAAACTTTGGACCTTGGTGCGATCAATAAAAAAGCCGCGCTTATCCATGTCGTCGTAGACGGGGGAGCCGGGGCGGAAATAAGGCCACACGGAAATCATGAGATGAACGTGATCTTTGTGGAGGGCGTCGACCATGCCTTTGGGATCGGGATAATTTTTGTTGAAGACCGGATCGCCCATGACGTTCCACCAGAACCAATCCTGCACGATGTTGTCGAGAGGGATGTGCAGGTCGCGATATTTTCGAGCGACGGCCAGAAGCTCCGCCTGCGAGTCATAGCGATTCTTGCATTGCCAATAGCCGTAGGCCCACTTGCCAAAAAGGGGCGCGGCGCCGGTGAGTTCGCGATAGTCCGCGATGAGGCGATCGAAATCAGGGCCGTAGAAAAAATAATAATCCATCGAATCCGACAGTTCCGAACTCATGTAGAAAGCGTGCACGAATCGATTGTTGAAACGGCTGCGCGAGCCATTGTTCCAGAAAATGGCGTAGCCATTGCTGGAGAGAAGAAGTGGAATGGAGATGTTGGTGTTGTCCTGCGATAGGTCGACGGCCTCGCCGCGATAGTTCCAGACGCCGGCCTGGTGCTGGCCAAGGCCGTAGAAGGCTTCCTGCGTGTCCCACATATTGACGAAGCGTTCGGAGTGATAGGTTTGTTCGCCATTGACTTCAGTTGGCGCGAGGGTTCGAGTGTTTTCCTGCGTGAGCTTGTGACCGGAGGAGTCGTAGAAAATGATTGAGCTGTCGGCGCGTATGATTTCGATTTTCAGGCGAGGAGTAGACAGAGTGATGAGTTTTGGATCGTCGGAGTGAAGCGAGAAATCCGCATGCGGCCAGGACTGCTTGACGATCATGAAGTCTGGATGTTGCGAGACGTTGCGCTCGAGGGAATAGACGACGTGGACGATCGAGTCCGAGCAGACCTGGAATCGTAAGAATCCGGTTTTCAGGACCAAGACGACACTATCGGGGTGGGGCTCGACGGCGGCAACAGGGTTGAGGGGAACCCATTGAGCGAATAGGGAGGGGGAGGCGGCAAGAGAGAGGACGAAACCGACGATAGGAAGGAGCCTCGGAGAAAAAATTTTCATAAATGGTATCGAACTCCGTGTACGATAACGATATTTTGGGGCGAATACTGGACGCACATTGGCACTGCGGCGCCATGCTTGTCAATGGCGTTCGCAGAGGGCGACTTGCGGCTTAGAAGCACGGACAGAATCGCCAAGTCTAAGAAAAATAAGGAGAAGGTTCGCGATTGAGAGCCATTTGTGATACAAGGCGAGGGGCAGGGCCAAAGCATCCAAAGGGTCTTGAGCGTGGAGGAGGGTTGGAATGGTGCTCTGTGGGAGAATTTGCATGCTGGCGTTTTTGATGGCTATAAGCCCGGAGTTTGCTTCATCTTTACCCGGGGAAACTCCGCAATCGGCCGGTAAAGTGAGCGCCCACGTTGAAAAAGCGGCGTTTGGGAAGACGCCGGACGGCGTGGAGATCGAATCGTATACCCTGTACAACACGCAAGGCGCTTCGGCGAAGATAATTACTTATGGCGCATCGCTGGCGGAACTCCACGTTCCCGACAAGAACGGCAAAATGGGAGACGTGGTGCTGGGTTTTGACAATCTTGAGGGATATTTGGGGCCCCATCCGCACTTCGGCGGGACGATCGGGCGGTACGCCAACCGGATTGCGAAAGGAAAATTCACGCTGGACGGCAAAGAGTATCAATTGGCGATCAACAATGCGCCGAATAGCTTGCATGGCGGACCCACTGGTTTTGACCGGCGAGTGTGGAAAGGGAAGGCGCTGGAGGAAAAGAATGGAGCAGCGGTACGGTTTACGTATGCAAGCAAGGATGGCGAAGAAAACTTTCCGGGCAACCTGACCGCCAGCGTGACTTATACGCTAACGAACAAGAACGAACTCAAGCTGGAATACACGGCGGAGACAGATAAAGATACCGTTGTGAATCTGACAAATCACAGTTACTTCAACTTGTCGGGCACTGACACGGGCGACGTGCTCAAGTACATCCTGTACATCGACGCGGACAAATACACTCCAGTGGATTCCACGCTGATTCCGACGGGCGAAATCGCGAACGTTGCGAATACGCCGCTGGATTTTCTGAAGCCGGCGGCGATCGGTGCGCGCATCGGCGAACTAAAGGAGATCGGCGGATACGATCACAATTTTGTTTTGAATGGCAAGGCTGGGACGATGCGCATTGCGGGGCGGGTGATCGAGCCGACGTCCGGAAGGCAGATGGAAATCTGGACGACGGAGCCTGGAGTGCAGTTCTACACGGCGATCCATCTCGACGGAAGCATTACAGGGAAAGGCGGAGTTGCGTACCAGAAATACGGCGCGATATGCCTTGAGACCCAGCACTATCCGGACTCGCCTAACCGGCCAAATTTTCCATCCACTGTTTTGAAGCCAGGAACAAAATTTCATTCGGAAACGATTTACAAGTTCTCGGCGAAGTGATGTTGGGGTCGAGTCCTCGTATTCATAGCTGGGACTTTATCCCCTGTCATGAGTCGTAAGACGCACGCAGAGGAGAAGCGATTCTGAACTCTATGACCATTCCATCCGCGTTTATCGTACCAGCTCGACTCGTTCATCTCTCCGCGGTTGACGTCGTCATCATCGTTTTTTACTTCGCGTTGGTCCTGGCCATTGGCTTCTACTTGCGCGGCCGCGCGAACACCGGTGAAGATTTTTTCATGGCGGGCCGCGAAATGACCGCGTGGGTGGCTGGACTGAGTTTCCTCTCGGCGAATCTCGGCGCTTTGGAACTGATGGGCTGGGCGGGTTCGGCCTACCAATACGGCATTCTGGCCACGCATTGGTACTGGATTGGCGCGATACCCGCGATGCTTTTCCTCGCGCTAGTAATGATGCCGTTTTACTACATTTCCAAAACACACTCCGTTCCGGGTTACTTGAAATTGCGTTTTGGAGAACCGGCCCGCGCTGTCTCCGCGGTTTCGTTCGCGTTCATGACCGTGCTGATGAGCGGCGTCAACATGTTCGCGATGGCGAAGGTGATGCAGATTGTGCTGGGCTGGGACATCAATTTCAGCATTTGGGTGTCGTCGATCACCGTGGCTATTTATGTTGCGCTCGGCGGGTTGAGGTCGGCGATTTTTAATGAAGTGTTGCAGTTCTTCCTGATCTGGGCGGGCGCTCTGCTGATTCCAATTCTCGGGCTCTACGAGGCCGGCGGCTGGAGCAACCTGAAAGTGCAAATTGCCCAGCGGGCGTCGGATCAGTACGTTCATCTGTGGTCGGGCTTAGGTTCCTTCACGGACAACCCCATGGGTATCAACTGGATCGGCATTGTGTTCGGGTTGGCTGCGGTCATCTCGATGGGTTACTGGACGACGGATTTTCTTGTTGTGCAACGCATCCTCGCCGCCAAGGACATACGCAGCGCGGAGATGGCCCCCATCATCGGAGCGGGGTTCAAGATGTTTGTTCCGCTCATCGTCATTTTGCCGGGACTACTGGGATTGGCCGTGCTTCCGATGAAACTCGTACCCGAATCGGTGGCTGCCGTGACCGGAGCGCACAGCTACAACGACGTTCTTCCGCTGATGCTCGCCCGCTATTGCGGCCCTGGGTTGCTGGGTCTAGGGATTACCGCGTTGATCGCGGGTTTCATGTCTGGGATGGCGGGGAATGTGAGTGCGTTCACTACCGTCTGGACGTATGACATCTACCGGCCGCTAATCAACAGCAAGGGCACGGACCACCACTACGTGAATATGGGCCGGTGGACGACGGTGATCGGCGTGCTGATTAGCGTGGGCACGGCGTATTTGGTGATGCAGTTCGCGAGCATTATGGACTATGTGCAGGCGCTGTTCAGTTTTTTCATCGCGCCACTGTTCGGCACCGTTATTCTCGGCATGCTTTGGAAGCGAGCGACGGGGCCGGGCGGCTTCTGGGGATTGCTCTGCGGCACGGTATCTTCCGTCAGCATGTGGGCTTGGGTGAAAGCAGATCCATCGGCTCTGCGTTATGTGGCGCTCTCGCCGCATGCTAAAGCGCTGGCACAGGATATGTTTCAGGCGCTGTGGTCTTTTCTCGTTTGCGTGGTCGTGACGGTTGTTGTGAGTTTGGCGACGAAGCCCAAAACGGACGCGGAGTTGACTGGCTTGGTTTACGGGTTGACGCCAGTTCCGTCCGTCGGAAGTATTCCTGTGTATCAGAAGCCTATTTTCTGGGCGGGTGTGGTGGGTGTCGTGTTCTTCGTTCTGAACATCTACTTTTGGTAGCCCCCGGAGGTCGGAAGCATGGTTTCTATCTGGTTCTTTATCGGGTTATCGTTGCTGGTTAATGGAGTGCTGATTTTCGGCGCGGGCCTGTACGAGTTGTGGAATCCGCCTGCACACCCAACCGTAGAGCTTTTCAACTTGCACGCGAGCGTTTGGTGGGGCGCGCTGATGACTGTGATAGGCGCGTGGTACTGCTACCACTTCAAGCCGGGGCAGAAAAAGGCCGGATGATGGAGAATCGCCGCGTCGCTTGCGATTGTTCGCAGGGATTCGCAGCTCAGTTTGCGGAAGAAGATTTGTTTTCGGCGAAGATGGAATGCAAGGCCGGATAAATCCGGCGATAAGTTTGATAGCCGCGCTGCATAACGGCGCTGGTTTCGCGGATCGGGCCGACGACTTTCGCGACACGCACGGCGGCGTCGCACGCCTCATCCACACTTTTCCAGCATCCTGAGCCCACGCCTGCAAGAATCGCGGCGCCATAGGCCGCGCCTTCTTCCGCTTTTAAGATTTCAACCTCGTGTGCGTAAACATCCGCCTGGATTTGCTGCCAGAGCGGCGAGCGAGCGCCTCCACCGCCGAGGCGGATCCGTTCAACGGGAACATGGATCTCGTCGAAGATCGTGAAGGTGTCTTTCAGGCTGTAGGTTACGCCTTCGAGGACTGCGCGGATAAGGTGCGCGCGCGTATGAGATGCCGACAGGCCGACAAAGGCGGCACGCGCGAAAGGATCGAGATGCGGCGTGCGCTCGCCCATCAAGTAGGGCGCCCAAAAGGCTCCCTCGGAGCCCGCTGGAACAGTGGCGGCCTCCGCGGAGAGTCGTTCATAAGGATCGCGGCCGTCGTCAGGTCCGGCGCCAAAACGATCGCGGAACCAGCGTAGCGAGAGGCCTGCGGATTGCGTGACGCCCATGACGTGCCAGCGACCGGGGATGGCGTGGCAGAAGGTGTGCAAGCGGCCTTTGGGATCGAGCGAAGGGCGATCAGTAGCAGCAAAAACGACGCCGGAAGTTCCGATAGTCGCGCTGACGACTCCGGCGCGCGTGATGCCCATGCCGACCGCACCGGCAGCTTGGTCGCCAGCGCCAGCGACAACGGGAGTTCCGGGGCGAAGACCCGTTGCGTTAGCTCCGGAGTCGGAGAGCTTGCCACAAATTTCCTGCGATTCGTAAAGTTTTGGAAGAAGTTTTATGTCGATGCCTGTTTTGCCGAGCACTTCGCTTGACCATGTGCGATGCGTGACGTCGAGAAACAATGTTCCCGAGGCGTCCGCAACGTCGATGGCGGATTCGCCGGTGAGGCGCAAGCGAACGTAGTCTTTCGGCAGCATGATTTTGCGGACGCGCTGCCAGTTTTTGGGCTCGTTCTCGCGGACCCACAAGAGTTTGGTGAGCGTGAAGTTCGTTAACGGGGGATTGCAAGTCAGCTGGATGAGGCGATCGCGGCCGATGGTGCGCTCGAGTTCCCTCGATTGTGCTTCGGTGCGCTGGTCGCACCAGATTAGAGCGGGTCGGATGACTTCATCGCGTTCGTCGAGCAGGACGGCGCCATGCATCTGGCCGGAAAAGCCGACAGCGGCGATGGATTCAGCGGCGAGGCCTGAAGCTTGCAGCGCTTTGCGAACCGCGAGAGCCGCGGCGCGCCACCAGTCGCGTGGGTCTTGCTCGGCCCAGCCGGGTTGCGGGCTGGCGAAGTTGGCGTGCTCTTCCGTGCCAGAGGCGAGGACTGCGCCGTGCTCGTCGAGGATTACGGCGCGGGTTCCGCTTGTGCCTACGTCGATACCGAGGATCGGAATACCGCCTCCTTTTTACAAAAGACTTGCCCGAAAAGTTGTTTCCGCCACCCTCATGATGAGGGGAGAATTATTTCCAGAAACCAGGAGAAGAAAGCGGAGCAACCGGGTTCCGTGAACGTTCACGGAGCCCATTTAAGACCAGGCGCATGGGCTTGTCAACGCGCCAGCCGGAAGGACGCTGGCCCAGCAACGCGATTGACAAGCCGCGGCACCGAACACACAATGCCTGCTCCGAAACTTTCCCAGGCTGGTTGAGAGTGGAGCGGCGAGGAGGCCAAATCATGAGCGGCGCGAGGAGCGATGAAGATAAAACTATTGATCGCAGAAAATTCCTGGGTAGATCCGCGGCGCTGATTGCGGGAAGCGCGGCGCTGCCGAGTACGGCGCTTTCCTATGAGCGAATCGTGGGCGCCAACGATCGCATTTCGCTGGCGCACATCGGAACCGGAAGCCGCGGGGATGATTTAGCCTGGATCGCGGCGCAACTGAAAACCAGCCAGAATGCCGAAATAAGCGTGGTGTGCGATTTGTGGAAGCTGAACCGGGAGAAAGCGGCGGCGAAGAATACCAACTATTATGGGCGTGCGCCGCGAACATTTCAGCATTTGGAAGACGTGCTTGCGCTGAAAGACGTGGACGGAGTGATCATTTCGACGCCGGAACACGCGCACTCGCCGATTTTGAAGATGGCGATCGAAGCAGGCAAGGACGCGTATGTGGAAAAGCCGATGGGCAACGTGTTGGCCGAGGTAAAGGCGGCGCGGGACACGGTGCTCAAGAGCGATCGCATCGTGCAAGTGGGCACACAGCACCGAAGCGAGCCGTATCCAAGAGCAGCGCACGATCTTGTGCAGACGGGCGTGCTCGGAGATGTAAGCAAGGTCGAGATCGTTTGGAATTACCATGGGGCGAGATGGCGCGGGCGTAAGGAAACGAAATTGATCCGCGAGGCAGATACGGATTGGCGGAAGTGGCTGCTGACGAAACCCTTTCGGCCGTTCGACGCGAAGCTGTATTGCGAGTTTCGTTTGTATAAAGAATTTTCGAGCGGCATTCCCGATCAATGGATGAGCCACGCGATTGATCTGGTGCATTGGTTTATGAAGGATAGTTTTCCCCGCTCGGCGGCGGCACACGGCGGGATTTTTGCGTGGCGCGATGGACGCGAAAACGCCGATACGTTTCAGGCGCTATTCGAATACCCCAAGGGTTTTCTGGTGAGCTACGCGACGAGTTTTGGCAACGACGCGCCCGCTTCAACACGTTACATGGGGAAAAAAGCAACACTCACAAATATCGGTGGAGAGGGCAGCCCGCGTTACGAATTGGTCGAAGAAAAGGGCAATCACGAGGACGACGCGGAGATCGACAAGAAGCGCACGGCGAAATACGTTTTGCTTCCCGGCCAGACGGGCCTTCCGCCACAGGGCATCGACGACAGAACGCTGGAGCACATGACCAACTGGTTCGAATGCATGAGATCGCGGCAGCAGCCGCATTGCACGGTGCAGGATGGGTTCGCGCACTCGGTGGCCAACATGATGGCGACGGAGGCCTGCTGGTCCGGCAAGAAACAGTACTGGGATACGGCCAGGGAAACATTTAGCGATCGGGCGCCGGGGAGTTGAGTTGACGAGCGTCGAGCGGAGCGTGGGGAACAGTAGCGATTGGGCGGAATCAGGAAAGAAACTTGATGGTCTGCTCGATCAAGCGCGAAGTGGGACCGTAGGGCTCGCCGGAAGCATCGAACTCCATCGAACAATAGCCGGCGTAATTGCTGGCTTTCAGAATATCGAACGATTTCTTCAGGTCCACGTTGAATTGTTTACCGTCATCATCCATCTCGCCGTCTTTCACGTGGCAAATATTCAAAGCATGCTGGAACATCGCTGTTAGCGCCCGATAATTGAAATCGGCATCGCCGGTCAGCATGGAATTTCCGAAGTCGGGCAAAGCGCGAAGATACGGGTGATTGACGGACTCAATGACTTTGACGAGGAGGAAAGCGTCCTCGCTGACCAAATCATCGTTCTCCAGGGTGACGACGATATTCTTCCCAGCAGCGTATTCCACCAACTGTCGGAGGCTTTCCGCCGTGCGCTCGACATCCGGGGATGAGTTCCTCGCAGTTGCAATGTGAGTGCGAATGCCGGGAGAGCCGATGCGCACCGCGACGTCCACCCACTTCTTTGCATAAGCCACAGCGTCATACCGGGCGTCAGCGTCGATATCGTAGAAACTTTTCGCCGCGCCAACGGCAATGTTTACAACGCGGACTTTTGTCCTCTGCAGAATTTTCCGGAATTCATCGAGATAGTCCGGCTGCGTGGAGGTGAAGTGACGGTTGTGAGGCTCAATGTTATGAATTTTGAATTTCTCGGCCACGTGAGCCGGAAAGTCGAAGAGGTTCATTCCAGGCAGGCTGCTATCGCGATCGCGATTGTCAGGGCTCACGATGTAGGCCCGAAACGGATAGGACGCGATGGAGATGCGATCGCGAGGGGCGGCGGGAAACAAGATGTGCGGCTCGGAATCGGGACGCGCCAGCGCATTGGGCACACTGGCGGCCGCAACCCCGCCGACTGCGAAAATAGACAGCTTTTCAAGAAACGCGCGTCGAGTAGGTGAATCCATTCGTCGAATTTATCCTTCATGAAAGGTGGTGCAGGGAACAGCTTATCACTTCGGGGAAGATGGCTGGCGCTTCGCTCGATACCGGCCGCTCGGCATATTTTCTTGCTGCCGCACGGTACGAGATTGAGTGGCGCGCCCGGCCAGACTCGAACTGGCGACCCTCTGCTTAGAAGGCAGACGCTCTATCCAACTGAGCTACGGGCGCATCCTTGGCTACTCTTCTCATTCTACTGCTCTTGCAACGCTAATTCGAGTTCGACTTCTTCCGAAATTCTTGGAGCACGAACCTTACTTGGTTTATACGCGACGTCATGTACTCCAACTGTGTAAACCAAATTTGCAAATCTTTAATCCGCCCCTCGTGCGACAACGGAAAGCCTCCTCTTCTTAAGCCTCGTCTTTTCAAACCTCTTTGATTTCATATCCGAAATAAATGCGGGACGTACCAGCGTGCGTAGGTTGCCAGCGGCGGAACAATGCGTCGTTAGCGCGCCTGTTCTTCTTCGTTCTCGTCATCAAATTCCCTGCTCTAACGCGGGAGGCCGATACGGCGCACAAGGTCTCGAAAGCGCGGATCGGAGCGGAGGGGATCGAATCCCGGTCTCAGGAGGACACCCGGATTAAATCGCTCTTCGTAGCCTTTTTCGAGCCAATTCATGGCCTGATCCGTATCACCGAGAGCCGCATAGATCACGGCGATCTCCGAACCATGCGAGTAAATAGAGTTTGATCGCTTCTTCAAATCACTCAATAGCTTTATGGCTTCGCTCCTCTTGCCGGATGCAGCGTAGGCGCGAGCAAGATTTGCCATGATCGTGGGGCTTCCCCCGGAAAGCTCCGCCGCTTTTTGCAGTTCTGCTACCGCTTCGTCGTTCATGTGTTTCTGGAGGTAGGCCTGGGCGAGTTGATTATGTGCGAGAGCGAAATTAGGATCCATTTCGATCGTCTTGCGGCTCTGTCGAATCGATTCGTCATAAGAATGCGCAAGAACAAGAAGCTCCGCCAAATCGGCGTTAATGATCAGAGATAGCGGATCCAAGTTCTCCGCTTTTCTCATTTCCACGATCGCTTCGTCATACCTGCCCAGCAGACTCAAATGCCAGGCATACCAATGGTGGGCGGTTGCGTAGCTTGGGTTCAGTTCAATAGCCCGCCGGAATTCTTTCCCGGCAGAGTCAAAATCCCAGTCGAAACCATCCAAGCAGAATGCAAGCGAGTTGTGGGCTTCGCCGAGCGTGCTGTTCAATTCCACAGCTTTAATCGCTGCGGCCTTTGCTTTTGGGAGTGCCTCCTTGGAAGTCATCACCGCATACTGCCAGTCTCCCAACAAGGAATAAGTGTCGGCTAAGCCAGAATAAGCTTGGGCATATTTCGGGTCCTCGTCGGTGGCCTGATGGAAATAAGCCAGAGCGACTTTCAAACCATCCGCCGTTCTTTTGTTCCAGAAATAGCGCCCTTTGAGAAAGGACTCGTACGCCTGCGGATTAACGAGCTTGACGTTTTTCAGCGCGGCTTGTTCTTGTGGATTCACGTTGATTCGAATCTGATCTGCGATGGCTCTGGCCACCTGGTTCTGGAGCGCCAGAGTATCCCGCAATTCACCCTGATAGCTCTGGGACCATAAGTGCTTGTCAGTGGAGGCTTCAATCAACTGCGCTGTGATGCGGACCTTGTCGCCGGAACGGAGCACGGTACCTTCGACGACGGCGTCCACATTTAGTTCGCGAGCAATCTGCGGCAGAGGCTTGCGCACGTGTTTATAAACCATCACTGAGGTACGCGAGATCACACGCAACGCACTGATCTGGCCGAGGTCCGAAATCAACTCGTCGGTCATTCCATCAGCGAAGTAATCCTGAGACGCATCGTTCGAGAGGCTTTCGAGCGGTAGGACAGCCAACGAGCGAATGACAAGTGACGGGCGGTTCCAGGAATGAAGCTTCCAGGCGGAGAGAGAAACCACCAGTAGAAGGAGCACCAAGGCGGATACCTTCCATGCAGGTGACGACAGAAAATGCTTGGGCATCGCGGGTTTGCCAGCCAAGTCCCCGCGATCACCAGCTTCTGCCATGGGATGAGGAAGAGTGGCGAGTTCCGGGCTGCGAGCTGGAGCTGTATCGACAACGTTAACGTCGGCGAGGAAACGGTAGCCGCGACGAGCAACGGTTTCCACAAAGCGAGGACTCTCGGCGGAGTCGCTGAGGGCCTCACGGATTTTGCTGATCGCTTTGTTGAGACCATGGTCGAAATCCACGAAAGTGTCCGCGGGCCACAGTTTCTTCTGAAGCTCCTCCCGAGTCACGACCTCGCCGGGATGCTCAAGCATCATCGCCAGGAGTTGGAAGGGCTGTTCCTGAAGCCGTACTCGCAGACCGTGTTTCCGCAATTCGCCGGCGCGAAGATCCAGTTCGAAAACTCCAAAACGAAGCCGCCCGTGGAGGTGAAGGTCTTCTTGCATGGAAAGATGAATGCCCAGCGAAACTGAGTGTACCACCAGCGAGAGCTCGCAGGAATCCTAGACGGGGACATCTTTCCATAAGTCTTTTATAGAGAAGAACTTCCCAGGGGACCGCCATTCCCACAGGAAAGAACTGCCTGTCCATTGCGTCGATCTCAAGCGCGAACAATAGTGATGCTGCCAAGCAAAGTGCTAGGCCGTTTTCGGTCTCAGGGGGTTCAATGTTCGAGCACAACCAGCTTCCGAATTTTGAGCAGGACGTGCTGCCGCATATTGATGCCGCCTACAACCTCGCGCGCTGGCTGACGCGCAATGAGCAGGATGCCCAGGACGTAGCCCAGGAAGCATACTTACGCGCTTTCCGATTCTTTCCCGGCTTCCGCGGCGGCGATGCGCGTGCCTGGCTCCTGAAAATTGTCCGGAATACCTTCTATGCCTGGTCGCATGGAAACCGGCCACTGCAAGATGCCGCCGAATTTGACGAGAATTTTTTCCCGCCTGATTCTCACGCTCCCAATCCAGAAAAAGTTGTCCTCCAAAACGACAGCGACACTCTGGTCCGAAAAGCGCTGGAGATGCTTCCGTCGACCTCCCGTGAAGTTCTCATTCTGCGCGAACTCGAGGGGATGTCCTACAAAGAGATTGCAGATATCACGGGCATGCCTATAGGCACCGTGATGTCGAGCTTGTCGCGTGCGCGCGGCCGTCTTCGTCAAGTTCTGGCAACCCTTATGGATAGAGATCCAATGCCAAGTTCACTGCGAATCGTAGATGTGAACGCATGAGTGCGTGGGTACGAAAGTCGCAGATATGCAGTCATTGTTGCGGCGCTGCAAACCTCGAGCTTATTTGTTTTTCGGTCATGAATTGATCCGGCAAGAACGCTTGATGAGCGAGAAAGACGGATAGAGACGTCTCCATCAGTTTCTTCGCCACGCCGGTACGCCGAGAAAAGCGCTCATAACTTGGCGACCGGCATACTGACAATTTTATTCCCGCCTCCTAAACATACCTGGATATGGGAATATGATGAGCGGAATGAATCCCATCGAAACACTTGGGCTCGCCCTCGGCGCCGGATTCTCCTCGGGTCTAAATCTCTATGCGACAGTCGCGACGCTGGGACTTCTGGAGCGCTTCGGGGTCATCCATCTTCCGCAGTCACTCCACGTGCTCTCCCATCCGGTGATTCTGGTTGTTGCCGTTGTTCTTTACCTAGCTGAATTCTTAGCCGACAAAATTCCCTATGTCGATACAGTTTGGGACGCAATCCACACTTTTATTCGCCCGCCCGCTGCGGCTCTGCTTGCCTATGGTGCGGCGGGGGCTGCTCCTGCGGAGTGGCGCTGGGCCGCTGCGCTCCTTGCTGGAAGCGTCGCGCTCGCCTCGCACGGCACGAAAGCAAGCGCTCGCGCCGCGGTCAACACCACGCCGGAGCCGTTCAGCAATTGGGCTTTGAGTTTCGGAGAAGACGTCTTGGCCGTTTGGCTGACGTGGATGGCTACGGTGCATCCCGTCGCAACTACAGTCGTCGTCATCGTACTCGTTGCAGTATCTTTGTTCTTACTCTTTCATCTCTTTAGGTTCGCGCGCCGGGCGCTGCAGCGCTTGTTTGCGATTTGATTTTTCAGCTACTTCAAATACGTAGCCAGCCAATCCAAAAACGTTTTGTACCAGAATCGGCTATTTTGCGGCTTCAGAACCCAGTGGCCCTCGTCCGGAAAAATGACCAGCTTTGACGGCACGCCCTGTCTCTGCAATGTGTTGAAAAATTCCAGTGACTGAGTATAGGGCACTCGATAGTCCAGTTCGCCGTCGATCACTAACGTCGGGGTTTTGAATTTTCCCAATTCGGCCGCGTAGGTCATGGGCGCCCATTTGTGGTAGCTCTCGGGGTTCGTCCACGGCGTGCCCTGCATATCGTGTTCTTCAAACCACAACTCTTCCGTGGCGTACATCGAATTCTTATCGTAAATGCCGGCGTGGCTGATAATTGCCTTGAAGCGCCCCGTGTGCGTTGCAATCCAGTTTGCCATGTATCCGCCGTAGGATCCGCCTGCAGCGGCCATGCGCGAGCCATCGACGTACGAGTATTTTTTCAACACGAAGTCCACGCCGTTCATCACGTCCACGTAGGCTTTGCCGCCCCAGTCATTGGTGATCTCGTCCGTGAATTTCTGGCCGTAGCCCGTCGAGCCGCGCCGGTTGATCATCAGCGACACATAACCAGCCGCGGAAAAAACCTGGGCGTTCCACCGGTAGCCCCAGGCGTTCGAGAACATTGTCTGCGGCCCGCCGTGCAGCACCACCAGTAGCGGATATTTCTTGGTCGCATCAAAATCCGGCGGCCGGATCAGCATGGCCTGAACCTTTGTTCCAGCTGCGCCATCGAACCAGAACGTTTCTGGATCGTTCATTTTCAAGGACGCGAGGATGGCATCGTTCTGATGCGTGATCTGGCGCACGCCGCTTCCATCGCTCGAAGCCGCAAAAATCTCGGCCGGCATGGTCAGGCTCGCGCGCTCGAACACCAGTGTTTTGCCGTCGCTGCTCAGTGAGATTCCCAGGTTGTAGCTGTTCGCAATCAGCTTCTTCGGCCCGGCTCCCGCTCGCGGCGCCATTGCATATATCGGCTGAAGCGTTTCGTCTTCCGCGGTGAAATAGATGGTCTTGCTGTCCGCAGACCATGCCAGTTCGCCGGCGCTGCGGTCGAAGCTTTCGGATAAGTTCTCGATTTTTCCAGTCGCACGGTCGTAAAGCATCACGCGCCAGCGGTCAGATTCGTACACCGGCGTCATTTGCGCGTGAAAGACAATGTACTTCCCATCCGGAGAATAGGCCGGCGCGCCGTCAAATCCCGGCTGCGTCGTGATTCGTTTTACTTCGCCGCCCGCGACCGGCACGACAAACAAATCCCCGTTCGTGCTAATCGCCTCCACAGGATCCGTTACGGCCGTAAAACAGATTTCCTTTGAGTCTGGCGAAAAGTTTAGATCGCCCGGACCTCCGCGTTCATCAGGAGGCACGTCGTAGTTTGCGCCCGGCGTCAGATCGCGCGGGGCCGCTTTTTCGTCGGCGGGTACTACAAACAAGTGACTGCGCTTGCCATCATTCCAGTGCGTCCAGTGGCGGTAGAGAAGATGTTCCGCGACGTGCGCTTTCACTTTGTTTTTTTCTTTTTCCTTGTCACGCGCCCCATTGCAAGCATCGTCTTTGCAGTCCGGATAGACGCCCGACGTGAAAGCAATCGTCTTCCCATCCGGCGACCACTTCACGATGTCCGCGCCCGTTGAAATACTCGTTAACGGTTTTGCTTCGCCCCCATCCATTGAGAGCAGATAAATCTGCGAGTCCCCGCTCCTCGACGACAAGAAGGCAATCGTCTTTCCGTCCGGCGACCACATAGGCGATGAGTCACGCCCGCTCTGCGTGAGTTGCAGCGATTCTCCGCCCGCCGCCGGCACAATCCAGATATTGCTCGCGTTGCGGTTCGCATCGATATCCGGCGTTGTCACCGTGTACGCCACCCATTTACCATCGGGCGAAACTTGCGCTTCTCCCACACGATGCATTTTGATCAAGTCGTCAAATGTGATGGCATGCTTTGCCGCTTCTTGCGCGTGCATGCAGGCTTGAGAAATGAATACCGTCACAGCGGTGAGGCTGCACCGCAGAATGGCCCGTTTCATCGCATTCCCTCCTCATGCTGCACTGCGGCCAGCAAATTCTCATGCGAAACTTTGCATGATGTCACGATTCCTGTGCGATTCCAAGCGCACGCGGAAGTTCGTTGCGAGATTCTGCCACCGCCGCGTTCACCTCGGGATGGACTGGGCGAGTCTGCTACAATCGCTCAAGCAGCAAGCATGTCAAACGACGCCGCTCTGTTTCCGCGCAGCTTTCACAAGGCGATTCCTGTCGCCGTCCGTGCCGAAGGCTGCTGGCTCTTTTCCGCGGACGGGCGCAAGTTCCTCGACGCGGCAGGCCAGGCAGCCGTCGTGAACATCGGCCACGGTGTTCCCGAGATCGGCCGAGCGATGGCTGAGCAATCCACGCAACTGGCTTTCGCGCACACCTCGCAATTTCATTCTGCGCCGGCAGAGAGACTTGCCTCTCGGCTTCTTTCGCTAGCCCCGCCAAATTTTCAAAATGGCGGCCGCGTCTACTTCACCTCCGGTGGATCCGAAGCCACGGAAACGGCCATCAAGCTCGTCCGGCAATACCATATTGAAAAAGGGCAACCCGCACGATACCGAGTTCTTTCCCGGAGGCAGAGCTATCACGGGAGCACTCTTGGCGCCATGACCGTCAGCGGAAATGTCGCTCGGCGTGCGCCCTATCAGCCATTGCTTGCTGAGTGGGGCCACATCGCTCCTTGCTTTTGCCGGCACTGTCCGTTCGAAAAGACGTTTCCGCAGTGCCATCTCGCGTGCGCCGATGATCTCGAAAGTGTTCTTCAACCAAACGATTCATCCACTGCCGCTGCTTTCATCTTCGAGCCCGTCGTCGGCGCAACACTCGGTGCCGCGGTGCCGCCGGAAGGATACGTCGTGCGCATCGCGGAG
>Ga0070706_100000736_pt1 | contig 36950 bp, 35 predicted proteins | sample KBSK5501metaG_FD_65476 | JGI IMG/M metagenome (GOLD analysis project Ga0070706, IMG submission 65476) | Corn, switchgrass and miscanthus rhizosphere microbial communities from Kellogg Biological Station, Michigan, USA - KBS K5-50-1 metaG | ecosystem: Host-associated > Plants > Roots >... | reverse complement strand
CCACGCTCGGCGCCGGCCTGCCATGGCCAAGGGAGGCGCCGGCCTATCGCGCCCCATGAATCCTCCACACACCCCTATCCTACACACCAGCGCAGATACAAGGGAGGCACAACGCGGCCAGAATCCTCGCCCAGCGATGCGTGCGCCAGCGGCTCGCAGCTTTGCTGTGTTATTGCTGGGCGAGCGCGCGAGGCACGGACGCCGAGCGCGCGAGCCGATTCTGAGGGCCGGGGGGGTAATCACGGCCCTCTCATGTGACGAACAAACGCCACGCAAGCCAGGCACAAAGCCACGTTGCGCGGCGTACTTTTTGTCCGAAATTCGTGTGGTGTGTCTCATGCCACCGGAAGCGAGGTTCCATGACCGTCAAATCGTTGCTGTTGCAGCCAGGCACACCAGAACCGAAGCGGCGCGGACGCCCAACCAAAGCTGAGGCAGATGCCAAAGCACAAGCGGCACTGGCCGTCGCGCTCCTTGCCGGACTGGATGCCTGCAACTTCTCCTCACAAGGGCGTGTCAGCAGTGAGGTCTACGCCAAACTGCGTGAGGCGAAAGAGGCTGCGAAGCTTGCCGAGCAGTCCGGCGCGGTCCATTGTCCTGAATGGCTGGGCGCACAGGTCAAGCCCAAGGGAGATCACGGCGGTGGGTATCCCTTTCTGATCGAGACCGAGGACTTGACCGTCAAAGTGGCGGGCGCAGCACAGACGATGTGGCCGGGCCTCTACATTGAACTGCGCTCGCACTTCCTGCATGCGCATCCTGGCGGCGCTGCTGGAGCGTGTGAAGAGGCGCTGTGCTGGGTGCGCGACACATTGCTCTACGACGCCAACGAGAGCGACCGCCAGGCGACGACGTTTGGCGCTGTCACCGTCTCACGCGTCGATTTGCACATCGACTGGCAAGGTGGCTTCGTCCCGACCTATTCCGCCGGGGAAGAGCGGCGCTTCATCCGTCCACGGCGCACCCTATGGCATCCCTTCAACGAGGGCAACACCTGCCAGGGCTACCGCTTCGGCTCTGGCAAGCCCTTGATGGCGCGTCTCTACAACAAGACCGCCGAGCGCAAGAAACGGCATGATGAGAGCTACGGTGTGCTGCTCCAGGAACGCGCTGCAGCCAGTGGCATTCCCTATGACCCCACTGTAGATGTCTGGCGGCTGGAGTTTGAACTGCATCGGGAGGCGGTGGCCAGCCTCAAACTCGCGCCGGAATTAGATGCAGAAGACACCGACGCCGATATCGAGGCAGAGTTGTCAGCGGAGGACCTGCCCAACGTCGGGACGCTCCCCAAACTCTTTGCCCATCTGGACGCGATCTTCCAGCATCTCTCCTTTTACTGGCTGCGGTTGGTGACACCAAGTGACATCCAGGTCCGCGCCAGATGGCCGCTCGATCCCACCTGGGCGCTCTTGCGGCGTGAGTTCGGACGGCTGGCCGATGCGCCCCCGCTGTCTGCTGAGGCGCTCGCGGTGGTGCGAGGAGCACAGTATCGGGGACGTGCTCGACTGCTGCGCAAGATGGCGAATGGGCTACTTACCTCGCTGGAGGTCGAGGATACCTCGGTCGCCTCGGCTTCCCTCACCGCTATCCAGCTGCACGTGGCGAGGTGGGAAGAGGCGATGCGACGGCGAGCGGAGAAGGAAGCCGAGAGACTGAATGCCAGGCGCGCACGCTTGCTCGGCACACTGGAACAGTCAGAGGGCTTGGACCAGATTGCCGAGGAGGGGCTGCGGGCACGGCTAGCGGTGATTGACGAAGGGCGCGGGGTAGCCCAGGAACGGGCCGATCGAGTGCGGCACCGGCTGCAAACGCTGCTTGGGGTCTTCGACGCGTATGGCGTCACCGCGCGACAAATCAAGCCTGTCGTGAGCGTCGGCGATCTCGTCTCGCAACATCTGGAGGCGTTGGAAGCAGAAGCGGAGGAGAAGGGCGGCATCGCCCAACTCCTGCATGACCATTTCCAAAAGCTCTATAAGGTCTCGGCTCCCCTGAGCCAGTTCGGGGCGGATTAAGCAAGAAAGGATCAGCACGTGAACATACGCGAGGCGATCAAGGGCTACCTTCTCGACGCAAAGATTGAGCCGCAGACACCGAAGCACATCGCGGGGAAGCAGCGAGTGCTCGAAGCAATTTTTGCCACTTGGTGTGAAGAACAAGGGGCGACCACCCTTGAGCAGGTCACGCCGACTGTCCTCAAGGGTTTTCTCGTTTCGCTGCAAGAGCGAACCATCAGCGAGCACGATTCGCGCATTTCGAAGCGAGGAAAGCGTCTGGCTCTGATGTCCGTGCGCGACTACAGTCGAATGGTACGTGCGTTCTTCAGTTGGTGCGAGCGGGAAGGCTATTTGGAGGGGCGCACTAATCCCATGCGGATGGTGCCTCAGACGAAAGTCCCCAAATACATCATTCCCGCCTTTACCCCTCAGCAGATGCAAGACCTGCTCGCGGTTTGCGATCTAGATACTACTGTTGGCTTCCGTAATTACACCATGCTCCTCGTATTGATGGATACAGGGATTCGCGTCAGTGAGCTTTGCCGACTTACCTTGGCTGGGGTCCATGAGGACTATCTCACGGTAGTGGGAAAGGGCGATGCCACGACGTTAGGGAAAGAACGTGAAGTCGGACTAAGCCCGACGACGGCGCGGGCGCTGTGGAAATACATTCACCAATATCGCCCAGCGGTTTCCGAGCACGAACAGCGTGTATTCCTGACTCGCTTCAAGACCCCATTCGACGCATCCTATGTATGGAAGGTGCTGCGCGAGATCGGAGAGGAAGCTGGTATTGAGGGAGTGCGTATCTCGCCGCATACATTGCGCCACTCCTTCGCGAAGGAGTGGCTGGCAAACGGCGGCGAGCTCATCAAGTTGTCACGTGTGATGGGGCATACAGATATCGAGACAACCCAGGTTTATCTCAAGGACTTCACTGCGCGCGATGCGCGTGGAGAGCACAGTAGGTTCTCTCCGGTTGCAATCCACCATCTTGGAAAGAGCAAGCACAAAGGGAAGAAACCGCGCTAGCTTTCATTCATCACACGGGCTGCCAGGGCATCTATTGCGTCATCCACCGTCCGAGGCGAACGCGTCGGCCTGCACTTCATCCCACGCGGTCAGCCCTGGCGCAACGGCTCTATCGAGTCGTTCAACAGCCTGGTGCGCGACGAATGCCTTACCATCAACATGTTCTGGTCGCTGGCTCAGGCGCGGGTGGTGATCAGCGCCTGGAAGGCGGACGACTACCACCGCCGACCACCCTCCGTGTACAGCTACCAGGTGCCAGCTGTCGACCCTGCAGCCCGCACCCATGCATGATCGACTCTCGCTGACTGCGGCGCCTATGTCACGTGCTTCAGTCGGTCGCGGTTGCATACTGCGGGCGGCCGGCCGGCCGGTAGACCTGGAGCGTTATGCCCTTTGGGAAGGCGCGCGAGTCGACCAGGTCAAGCGCGATGTCCGGGCCACTGTCGGGGAAGAGCCGCGTGCCCTGGCCGACGACCACCGGGACGATGAGCAGATTCATCTCGTCGACCAGGTTGTTCGCGAGCAGCCACCGAGTCAGGGCGCCGCTGCCGTGCACTTGCAGCTCACCCCCGGGCTTGGCTTTGAGTTCGCCGATGGCCGCCGCCAGGTCACCGGAGAGGACAGTCGTATTCGCCCACTGCGGGTCGGTGAGCGTGTTCGATGCCACGTACTTGGGCCGCGTGTTCAAGGCATCCGCGATGGGGCCGCTGCCCGGACCCATCACGCCCCAGTAGCCGGCGAAGAGCTCGTAGGTCCGCCGGCCGAACAGGAACGCGTCAGCGTGCTGGTAGAACTCGTTGACGAACGTCAAGGCCTCGTTGTCGAACGGCGGCCTGGCCCATCCGCCGCGCTCGAATCCGCGCCTGAGGTCCTCTTCCTCCGGCCCGCCGTTTCCCTGCACCACTCCGTCGACGGAGACCTGCGTGTTGGTGGTCAGTTTCATGCTTGCCGTCCCCTTCTCGCTGAGTCTGTCGTTGGTTGGCTTGTTGACGTGGTCACAACGGCTCTCCTCGGATCTAACGCTGGATAGTGTCTTCGGCAAGGATGGCATCGATCTGGCCGACGCCCTGATTCAGTCCCTCGTCCGTGCCCATGGCCAGGGCATGCTCCATGGCTTCGGTGTTGGGGAATACGCTCTCGATCGTCATGCGCGTGCGTCCTTGGGCGACCTCCTCGATGTCGACGCGGATCGCGCTTATCGGCATGTCCGTGTTGGGCGTGCCGTCGTCGTTGGCACAGCCGCCGCGCAAGAGAAGACGACGCGGCGGCTCGACCTCGAGGACGTCCCAGTAGCCGTGCGGCTGGTCTCCTGCAGGCCCGGTCATGTAGTACTCGACGCGACCGCCGGGCGCCAGATCGTGTTTGGTGACGATGGCAGGGTAGGTCGGCGGCCCCCACCAGCGCTCGAGCTGGCGCGGGTCCGCCCACAGCTGCCAAACGCGCTTGACCGATGCAGCGAATTCGGCTTCAATGGTCAGGGTGAGCCGCTGGAGATCCTTGCGGATAGCGGTGACGGTCATCGTGTGCTTTCCTTTGTCTCCACGGTGTCGATGGCGCCGGCCGTCTCGACGATGAGCTCGTTCATGCGGTCGATCCGAGCCCGCCACACCTCCTCGTACTGGTCGAGCAGGCGGCGCGCGATGAGCAGCGCCTCGAGGTTGGTGCGGACGACCTTGCGGCGGCCGATGCGCTGCTTCGTGATCAAGCCTGCGCGCTCGAGAACCGCGACGTGCTTCTGGACCGCCGCGAAGCTCATCGGGTAATGGCTGGCCAGCTCGAGGACGCCTTCCTCGCCACTGATCGCGCGGCGCACGATGTCGCGGCGTGTGTGATCCGCGAGGGCGGCGAACACGCGGTTGTAGTCCGGCGGCGCGAACTGCGCTGATACATCCATATACATACAACTATATAGTTGTATCAACGTCGTGTCAAGCCTCGAGCCAGCGGTGGGATGGTCAGACCGATGCCATGGACCCGGTGGATTGCGAGAGACAGATGGACTTCGCGCCTATTTGAGTTCCATCTGTCATGGCAAATTTGAGAGCGAAATCGGCCAAGTTCGTGTTGCAACGGCAGGCGGCATGAGGGCTGAAATAAAGGACTCATTCGAGCAATATCAACCAGAGACAGATGGAAGGAAAATGAGGGCTGAGTTCGATCTGCCGTCGCAGCAGATCGGGATAATGCCCTTGCTCGTAGTCCTACACGGGCACGGTGGCGCGGGCGTCGGAACCATCACGCTTACCCACATGAATGACCTGGCCGACCAGGATGGATTTCTCGCAGTCTACCCCGATGGCCTGAGCAAAGGCTGGGCCGATGGTCGCGGCGCATCCGAGTCCGACCAGCAGGGCACAGACGACGTCGCCTACATTAGCCAGCTCATCACGACGCTGCAGGGGCAGTTTACCCTCGACGTTCGCCGCGTCTATGTCGCCGGCATCTCAAATGGCGGCTTCATGGCCCAGCGGCTGGGCTGCGAGTTGGGCAACAAGATCGCCGCCGTCGTCTCAGTGGTGGCGACGCTCTCCACGAATCAGGCCGTGACCTGCGCGCCGATCCGCCCGATGCCCATTCTCTATGTCCTGGGCGAGAGTGATCCGCTCGTCCCATTTAACGGCGGAACGGTGAACGGCGATCGTGGAATCGTCCTCTCCGCGACCGAGTCGCTCGCCGCCTGGGCGAAGCTCGACGGCTGCATGGGGACACCGACGACGCGCACGCTGCCAGATCGCGTCCAAGATGGCGCGCATGTCAGCCAGACACTCTACACCAATTGCAAGGCGGCGCGCAGGTTGGCTTATTTCGCGTCGCGGGGGCGGCCACACCTGGCCGAACGGCGAGCAGTATCTGCCGGTGGCGGTCATTGGCCGCACGACCCATCGGATCGACAACGCCGACCTCTGGGCGTTCCTGAGCCAGTTCCAGACGCCCTGAGGTTCCATAGCGCATCTCCCGACGCTCATCCGCGCCTGCGTCCCACAATCAGGATCAGCGCCGTCGCTAACGCGACTGCCGTGAGGAGCGCGCTACCCGCCGCAAGCGTCAATCCATCCGGCGCAATGATGGACTGGCTGCGCAGCGCCTGCCACGTCAGCAAGCCGATCAGACCCAGGTAGCCCAGACCAGCCGTCCAGACCAGCGCCACCCGCTGGCCCACACCGAGCGCGACGCGCGCCACCGGCAACGCCAGCAAGAAGCCCAGGATCAGCATAATCTGGAGCCCATGTAGCCCGACGAAGTGCGGAATGCGCAGATCACCGGCGACTGTGCTCCAGCCAACCACCGGCAGCCCAGGCCCGCCATCCGCCACGCCAACGGTGTGCGCCCCGCTGAACGGCATGCCCTGGCCTGCCCGCGCCTGCGCCAGCTGCGCCGCCGTCGGACGGGTCATCAGAAAAGCTACGCCCATCCCCGCTAGCGCAGTCAAGACGCCCAGGCGGATTGCCCACGCCCACACCGGGTCCGGCATGCGCTGAAGCAGCAACAGGACGCCCAGGATCAGCGCCATCGTCCAGACCAGCCCGATGAACCCCGCCATTGTCACGAAGAGCGCGGCGTCCAGCGGCGTCGAGTAGTTGAAGTGGCTCGTTGTCCCGCGCGCCACCTGCCCGACGATGATCACCATCTCGACGAGAAGCGCGAACGCCGTCGCGTTGGCGACGAAGGCTACAAGCCGCTTATGCCCCTGCACGAACTGCAGCAGGTAGACGAAGGTGAAGCAGTAGATCGTCACTGAGATGGCGAACTTGGCCGGCTTGAGCCAGGCGGGCGCGCCGGTGATGACCTGATGATCTACCACGAGGCCTACCAGCGCGGCGATCAACGTCCCCACCATCACGACGCCGAGCAGCGTCAGCGGCGAGTTCAGCGCCCACGCCCGGCGCAGCAGCGCCAGCGGCCCAGGCCTGCCAGAATGATTCGTGCCCTGCGAGATTGCGGTCGCCATAGGATCTGTCCTTTCTTGTCTCTGGTTCGTTAAGTAGCGCCTTACCCGGCGATGGCGGGCCCGGGGCCGGCGGCGAGCGAGGCGGCGGCGCGGACGAGGAGATAGAGCAGAAAGCCCAGCGGCCCCAGCAAGAAGATCAGCAGCAGAACGGGCGCCATCAGCCACGCGCTGATCTTGCGCGCGTGGCTATCCAGATACGCCCAGCGCCCGGCGAGCAGGTCAAAGGTCAGGAAGTGCGCCCAGGCGATGGCTGCGGCCTCTGGTGTTCCCAGCAGCGCCGTGACGTTCGCGAGTGTCGGCTGCGCCAGCGCCGGGAGCAGTGTCGCCGCGCTCGGCAGGACGAGGATGGCGTAGATCAGCGCGGTCGGCGCCGCGATCCAGGGCGAGCCGATGATGCGCTGCGTCCAGCGCCAATGCGGCAGGACGATCATCAGCAGCCAGAACGGCAGCACGAGGGCATTGCTGATCTGGAAGAGCGCCTCGGTCATGGGGATGTCCTTTCTGTCAGGCAGCTCACGCGACGATCAGCCCATAGACCAGCAGCGCGATCGCAGCCACCAGGATCAGCGCGCCCACTGAAGTCAAGGTCGTCCCCAGCGATCCCTTTCCTGGCTGGCCGATGCCCATGTGCAGGAAGAAGCCGCCCGACTGCGCCAGTACGCCGACAATCACTGCGACGGCCCCCGCGAGTTGCAGTCCTGGCGCCAGGTGGGTTCGCTCCAGGAAGAGGAAGTAGAGCAGCGACATTAGCAAGAGCACGCCCGCGTGTGCGTGCCCGGCGCGAAAGTAGGTCTGCTGGAAGGGTGTCAGCGCGTCGCGTCCGATGAGCCCCAGCAGCGAATAGCCGCCGTACATCACCGTCGGCAGGGCGATCCATCCGATGATCTCGACTACATGGAGTGTCTGCATCTACGGTCCTCCTTACCTTAACCATCTAACCTAAATCGTCTGAATCAGACGTTACAACCTATATGGTATACTATGGACATGAAAAATGCAACCCTTCCCGCGTCGTCCTATGTCGTGCTTGGCCTGTTGGCGATCTACGGCCCGATGACACCCTATGATCTCAAGAAGAGCATCGACGGCTCGGTCGGCTACTTCTGGTCCTTCCCGCGCGCGCAACTCTATGTCGAGCCGGAGCGCCTCAAGGAGTTGGGGCTGCTGACGGAAGAGCGCGAGTCGGAGGGGCGCCGCCGGCGCACCTACTCGATCACGGAGGAAGGGCGTAGACGGCTACGTGAGTGGCTGGTCTCCGACACCTACGAGCACACCGAGATTCACGATCCTGGCCTGCTCAAGCTCTATTTCGCGCCTGCCATGACCCGCGACGAGGTCATCGCGCTCGCCCGGCAGCAGGAGGCCGCGCATCGCCAACGGCTCAGCGAGTATGAGGCTATCGTGGCGCAGATCCGCGATTTGCCTGGGACGGACTATGCCCTTGCCACTCTGCGCATGGGTATCCTCTACGAGACCATGTCCATCGAGTACTGGGACGACATCGCGCGCAACCCGCCCGACGGCTATCGCACGTAGGAGATCTCTCTTCGCGCCCCCCAAGAAGAGAGAGTCAGAGATACAGGGGCGCGGTGATTGGTTCCCCTCTCTTCTCAGAAAGAGGGACGTGATACGAAGTGGGTTCTTCTCCGCCGCCGCCCGATCAGGCGCCAAGATGGCGCGGCTCATGGGTGCTAATTAATGGAGGCTACCTTACGCCGTGGAGGCTCACCCGCGAAGTGTCTGCCAGACATATGCTCGCCCAGTTCGCTCATTTGCTCAGGCCAGGCCCAACCTAGCAAGACTCCTCACTACGTCTGTCATGAGGCGCCCTTCGCCAGGGGCAACTGCTCGGCGTGATAGACCTAGCCGTCAAGCCCGACGATGACGTCGTGGCCATTAGCTGCGCGCAGGCGCCACACTGCCAGATCGGGGAACTGGCCCCCAGCGACCCAGTGGACCCGGGCGTGAACGCCCACGATGGCGTCGAGATCGGCGGGAAAGTAGACGAGGTCAGGCTGTGCGCTCACGGCGATCTGAGCATGGGTCGCGTTCGTGAATGTAGCCGCCGCTGTCTGTTGAGTTTGTTGGGGGAATGGTCGCCCATACGCTGGCTCGCCTGGCTGGAACGGTCCAGCGAACGAGACCGCGCGCACACGGCGCATAGCGGAATCGTATTCGAGGTCGAACATGCCAACCACCTGTGGCCCCGGTGCGTTTAGACCAGGGACAGTTGACTGCATCAGCGGAACAACCCAGACGTCATGCATGCCAGGGAGCGGATGAAATACGTGCACGAGCTGGGGGGTCCCCAACGAGCCAGCCCGAACCGCCTGACCGAGCAGTGTCTGCGGGTGAGCGGCCACCTCCTGATAGAGAGTGGTGGCGCGCGCCGCGGTGAGCACATCCGCCGAGGAGGTGGATGCGAGGGCGACCCACTCACCTGGGACGCGCGCCTCGGGCTGAGGGGGAACGCTCGCCTGCTGAGTAGCGATGGCTATCGCAAAGGCCACGATCATGACCCCAAGCAGCGACAAGAGCGCAACCAGACGCACGTTGCGCGCGGCGCCAGTAATGCGCCGGCGCAATCTCCCTGAGCAACGCATAGGCCTCGCCGTTCACTGATGACAGCGCTGGCGTCCCCGCGATAGAGCATGGGCTGGCGCCGCGCTGCGGTCTCTCACGCGCCTCACGGATGCACCATCACAGTGCCGTTTTCATCCAGGGCATAGTCCACAGAGACGTTGAATTGCGTATCTGGCTCGATATCCACCCGATAACCGATCCAGTGGCTGGGATACTGGCTATTGGGGACATAGATGCCGACCGTTGGGTCAGGATCCAGATTGCCGTTCGCGCTATACAACGGGCCCCAGCCATTGCTGGCGATGTCGAAGCTGTAATTGGCCCAGGTCACGAAACGCGCCGACTGATAGCCACCACCTGGGCTGCCCACCCCAGGATCCCACACGTCGACTGCGTTGACGTCCGCAGGGTATCCGGCGACAGGATCGCTCGACGCCCACATGCCTGAGACCACGACGGTATGCAGGCCGTGGTCATGATGATCGGCTGTCCAAAGCGGACGAGCGTCCGCGCCACCCCTGCCAGCGCAAAGTTCGCCTGGTTGGCCGCCTGATGGTAGATCACGTTGTGATAGGTATAGCCCTGTCTCGCTATACGGGGATTCCTGTTGCCTGGCTGATACACAGGCGGCGGACTGCTAGCGGCGGACTCGCGGAGGATGCCCCAGGCGATCGAGCGGGGGTCAGTGCCAAAATCGCGTGCGATATCCGCGGCGAATCCTGGGCCAACGCCATTCCAACTGGGAGTACCCCACTGGCTGACCGCAGCCGGACTATTCAGATCGGCGGCGATCTGCTGCTGCCCGCCCACATGGAATGGGAAGGAGGATTGGCCGCCCTGCAGCTGAAATGTGTAATTGGCGACGGCCTCGATGGAGGCGACGGCGCACCAGTTACTGTTGGCCTGCGGCCAATCCTGCGCGCCAGCCGACACAAATGCCTCATTGGCGCCGTAGAAGTTTCCAAAGGCCGCAGGGGCGCGGCGCCGCGAAAATGGCGCGACCGGTGATGACAGAGATAGTCAAGAGGGCAAAAAGGAGGGAGGCGGCGAGCAGGCGTCGCTCAAGCACGGTCATATGCCTTGCCTCCTTGGCGATCAGTAGCGTGCGCCGCCCCTTGAATTCAGCATGAGCAGTGCATTGTGAGCATTTGCTCTCCAGCGCCCTCAGCAAGTGTATCACAGCTCACTAACCCATTATACGGGCTATCACGAGGCGCACACTGTCGCTATGCGCAATGGCGGCTTGTCGAGATGGATGTTGAGTAGGACAGGCAGGCTATGCGTCAGGGTCTTGCGCGAGCCAGGCCGCCGCTCAGGCGTCGCCAATCACGCGTCCGCGATAGGCGCCTCTCGCGCCAGGTAAACGCGACGTGCTGACCCGTGGCGTCTTTCTCTATTCTCTTGAGCGGCTGCGAGCGACACCCATGGCGTAAGCGATGCGCCTGTTTCACCTGCAATCAGCTTCTCCGCGTCTGGAATCTCTCGCCTAGGACTATGCGATTGACAGCTTTCTGCCGAAGCCCGCTTCAATAGGTCTGAGTATGGATCTGGTCGCCACCGTGGCGCCGACACTCCAACAGCGACTCTCAATGTAGGAGGTGGATGGCGTCATACGTGACAATTGGCCGCGCCCAGTCTCATGACCGCAGTGGGCAGCGGGGAGGGAACCAAAGAGTGTGCCAGTCTGACACCGCACAGCAAACGGGCTGACACGTTGACCCATGGCGCCCCCACCACATTGCGGGAGGATAGGCACGGGATCTGATCTGCTCCCGTCACGATCATGTCTCAGGCAGTCCGTGATATGCTTGCGGTACGGTATAGAGAAAGTGAGGGCGTATGCGACTGGGATTGAACCTGGGCTATTGGGGGGCGGGCGGCCCCGATGGTGTGGAACTGGCGCAGGAGGCCGAGCGGCTCGGCTTCGATTCCGTCTGGACCGCCGAGGCGTATGGATCCGACGCCGTGACCCCGCTCACCTGGGTCGGCGCCCTCACCAGCAAAATCAAACTCGGCACGGGCATCATGCAGATGCCAGCGCGTACCCCCGCTAACACCGCCATGACCGCGGCGACCCTCGACATGCTCAGCGATGGGCGTGTGTTGCTGGGTCTTGGCCTCTCCGGGCCGCAGGTCGTCGAGGGCTGGCATGGACAGCCCTATGGCAAGCCACTCACCCGCACGCGCGAGTACGTCGAGATCGTGCGCCGCATCCTGGCTCGCGAGGAGCCGCTGGATTTCCAGGGCGAGGAGTACCAAATCCCAATCCCTGGCGGGACCGGCCTCGGAAAGCCACTCAAGCTGATCCTGCACCCACGACGCCCGCGTATCCCCATCTACCTCGCCGCCATCGGTCCCAAGAACATCGAGCTGGCGGGCGAGATCGCCGACGGGTGGCTGCCAGTCTTTTTTGCGCCGGAGAAACAGGGCGCCTACCTTCAGCCGCTAGAAGCCGGTATGGCGAAGCGCCAGGAGCCGCCTGAGTTCGACATTGCTCCCACCGCCAGGATCGTGATGGGCGACGACGTGAACCTCTGTCGCGCCATGGTCAAGCCGATGCTCGCACTCTACATCGGTGGTATGGGCGCCAAGGGGCGTAACTTCTACAACGACCTCGTCTGCCGCTATGGCTATGAAGGCCCCGCGCACGATATCCAGGACCTGTATCTCGCCGGCAAGAAACGCGAGGCCGAAGCCGCCGTTCCCGATGCGCTGGTGGACGAGGTCGCGCTCTGCGGACCAAAGGAGCGCATTGCCGAATTGCTGGAGCCATGGAAGCGGTCGCGCGTGACGACGCTCATCTGCGGCGCGACCCAGCCCGAAGCTATGCGCGTGATGGCCGAGTTGTGCCTCTAGCAGAGGAGTTCACTCGTCGGCGTCGATCTCTCGGTGGAGCGTGGCGATCCGCTGACGCACCTCCTCCAGTGTCGCGACGCCCAGTTCGGCCATGTCTTCCTCCAGACTCTCTAGCCGTTCGAGCTGAAGCAGCGCGTCGTATTCGGCGGGGTCGAAGCTCTCGTCCTCCTGCTCGTTATCGTCGGCGGGCTGCGTCGGGGCGCGCTCACCATTCGCGCTCATGCTCGTGTCCTCCTCGCGCGCATAATGTCCTCAGGATGGCAGAAGAAAGCTGGCCGATGCGTCCAGATAACCCCAGAATGGCGCCTCATCCGCGCCATTGTCAATAAGGCGCGCGCTTCCCACCTGGACGCCCCCGTTGATCGCCACCACATACAGCCCTGCCGTCGAAAGCTTCTCACCATTCCAGCTATCCCCGACCGCGGCTACGAAGGTGACGCTCCCGCCGTCTGGACTCCATGGTCCACCTGGCGCAGGACGCCAGTGCGGCGGCGATCCCGGCGCAGTGACATGCGGCTTGTTATATTTGATCGCGGCTCGCTGCGTCTGCGCCGTTGGGTCGACCAGCGACGCGCCGGCGGCATCGAAGACGAGTATACGCCGGCTATCGGGCGCCCAGTAGGGGATCGCCGTCTGATCGAGATTCTCCCACTGGTAGCGCGCGCTCCCCGGCGTCTTCACGTCCCACAGCACAAACGTCTCCGGCGTGCGCACAAGCAGCCACGCCCCATCTGGTGAGAAGGCCGCGTCGAACAGCGTCGGTACGCTTCCCAGCGCACGAGTCGCGCCACTCGCCTCACGAAGCGTCAACTGGACCGCGCCGTTCGCCACCATCGCGTAGAGCAGATCGCTCGAACGCGGTCGCCAGAGGACGCGTCCGGGGCGGGAGGTATTCGGTAACTGCCGCAACACCCCACTCGTGACCATTTTGCCTGGCGCTCCCGCCGCGCCGACGAGGAGCTCATTCTGCGCGTTGATGGTCGCCACCTGCGCGCCATCCGCAGAGACGGCTGGTAGCGAAGCGGCGTCAGGGACCGCTTTGCTGGCGATGCCGACCGGCTGATCGGCCTGCGCGACGACATACTCCGCCGCATCGTCAAGGCCGCCGCTTGTGGGAAAGCGCTCGGCGTAGAGCAGCCGGTTCCCGTTGGGATTCCACCAGGCATCGCTACGCGCGAGCGCAGAGGCGTCTGGCGTGATCGGGATCGCCGAGCCACCGTTGACGCTCACCACAGAGAGATTCCCGCTCAGATCGGGCGCGTTTTCGATAGGCGTCTGGCGGCGGTTGTCCGGGAATGGGCTCGCGGTGCGATAGACGAACTGCCGGTGGTCGGGCGACCAGCTAAAGCTCACGATGCCACCGCTCGCCACCTGATGCAGGTTCGCGCCGTCCGCCTGGACCGTCCAGAGTTGCCCATCGCGCAGGAACGCCAGCGCGTCAGACCCGGAGTGAAACGCACAGCCCGCCAGCGGGACCAGGAGCAACATCAGAAACAGGAGCGCGCGCGACGCGACCATCTTCCATTGCTGGCCTATGGGCATGCGAACGATCCTCATGTGAAAGTGGGGCGAGGGAAACAGCTCGCCTCCGCCCTTTGAGAAAGTTGGCTGCGCTACAGCGCGGCGTAGCTCTGGACCGCCTTTTCCTCTACGCCAGCGACTCTCGCGCGTGGCTTGCGCCAGAGCAACAGCGCCGGAACGATACTCACCAGTGCGATCGCCGCCGCGACGAGAAATAGTTCACCATACACTTGCCGCAGCACGCCGAGCGCGGCCGCTGCGCCATTCTGCGCGATGTTGGCCGCCGCCAGCAGCGTCTGGAGTCGTGTGAGCGCCCAGAGCGTCAGCGAGGCCAGCCCGACGATCATCCCCGTCATGCGCAGGACCGTCACGACCGAGGCTGCCATCCCTTCCTGGCCGACCTTCGCCGCATTGAGCGCGCTCGTGCTAATCGGCGCGATACTCAGCCCGAAGCCTAACCCGGCGATCACCGTGGCGACGGTGATCTGCTCTGGACTGACATTGGCGGGCCACTGACTCATCAGGACAAGCCCGATGGCGGTGAGGACGGACCCGAGCGCGGCCGGCAACGGGCAGCTGAAGCGATTGGCGAGCCAGCCGCCAGCGAACGCGCCCACCGGGATGAGCGCCGTCATGTGCAGCAGCGCCAGCCCACCCGCGAAGGTATCTGGCGCCGACTGGAGCGTCGAGATGAAGAGCGGGATGAGGACCATCGCGACGATCAGCGCGACGCCGACGAAGAGGCTGAGCGCGGCGGCTGAGGCGAAGGCGCGGTTGCGGAACGCGCGCACCTCGATCAGCGGCGAGCGCAGGGCCGACTCCAGCCCGATGAAGAGCAGCAGAAACACCCCTGACGCTGCCAGCAGCCAGTGGTTCGGCTGGATCGCGCCCCGTGGCTGGAAGACGTCAATCGAGCCGGTCTGCGGGCCGAAGCCCACGGCGAGGCAAGTCAGGCAGGCGCCGAAGAGCAGCGCGCCCAGCAGATCAATCCCCCCACGCGCGCGCCGCCCGCTGCGCAACGTCAGCCATCCCGCCACGATCAGCGCCGCCGCGATGGGCACGTTGATGTAGAAGATCCACTGCCAGCCCCAACGCGTGGTGATCGCCGCGCCCCACAGAGGTCCAAGGACACCTCCAGCCTCGGCGACGCCGCCAATGAGTCCGAGCGCCAGTCCGCGGCGTGTCGGCCCGAAGAGATCGCCGGCGACGGCCATCGCCACCGGAACCAGCGCGCCTCCCCCAATCGCCTGTACGAAGCGCGCGCCGATCAGTAGGTTCAGCGCCGGCAACGAGATGTCGAGTCCGAAGTGAGCGAGTTGCTCCAGCAGCCAGTTTGCCAACGTGTAGAGCGGGCTGAGGATCGCGCCGTCGAGTGTAGTCGGATCAGGCGCAATCGGCCCGCCAAGGGCAGGCGCGAGCGCGCAGAAGAGCGAGCCAAACGCGAAGAGCGCGAGGCTGACAATGAAGACCAGCCGCCGACCATAGACATCGGCGACGCGCCCCATCAGCGGGAGGGCGATGACGTAGCCGAGCAGATAGCCGCTGACGATCCACGCAGCACGATCGGGCCGGGTGATCGGCGCGCCGATGTCGCGGATGATCGGGAGCAGCGCCGTCACCACGACGGTTTGATCCAGCGCGGAGAGGAAGACCGCGAGGCAGACGACCACCAGAGCGAGCCGCCCCGCGAGCGCGCTCCGCCCGCGGGGCGGCGTGGCGCCCGGCTGCGCCTGGACACGCTCGGCGTCAGTCGCCATAAGGCGCTCCTCCTCGCTGGCGGTTCATGAGCGACAGCAATCGATGGGCTGGATCACACACTCGGCGCTTCAATAGTGACGGGCTTGTCGAAGTCGGAGAGGATGATCGTCCGCGTCGTCTGATCGGTGTCGTGCGGGGTCAGGACGCCCTGGAGAATGATCTCATGCAATTGCCCATCCTCTTTGCCGATGCAGACCGTCACAGGAATGTCGCCGGTCGCATTCTGGACCCCGAGATACACACCAACGCCGGCTGCGGGCAACTTCCCGCTGATCTTCCAGCAGGCCACGCCGTTGGCGCTGCCATCGGTCGGCGCGCTGGGATTCTTGATCGCGGTGAGCTGCGCGCCGACGCCCTGGCTCGTGTCAAAAATCGTCTGGAAGCCGTTGAACTGATCGGTCTGCTCGAATTTGCCGGTGAGCGGATTCGTGTACCAGCCCTGCCCGCCGATCAGGATCAACTGCACGTCGACCGTGATAATAGATGTGGCGACCGTTGCATTCGCCTTGAGCTTATCGGGTCGCGCGACATCGCCCTCCGCGTTCTGCACATCCATATCGGTTCCGGAGAGCGCGCCCAGATGTTCGGCTTTCATGAGAAAGTGCAATGATTGCGTCGCGTTGAACTTGCTCTGCGCGGTCTTCAGCAGCGTGGTGGAGCTCACTGTTGGCGCGCCGCACGCCGCAAGCAGCAGCAGACAGGCGCACACGGCTCCTATCCAGCCAGAGACGAGCGCGAGTCGTCGTTCACGTTCCATGCGCACGATGTCATCCTCCTTTGAACATGGGCGACGGCATGCGCCACTCGGCGCGTCTAAATGCTGCGGCCATTATGGTGTCTACGCTCTGGCGCGTCAATGCGTGGTCGGCAAGCTGAATGGGCCAGTCCAGGTCAGTCCGCAATGGCCTCGACAGGCTGGGGCCGCCTGAGGCCTGGCCAGCGTGGCAGCAGGAAGCGCATGGCGATCCCCTGCCCCACCAGTGTCACCAGCACGACAGCGTAGACGATGATCGCCAGCGTGTTGCGCTGTGGAGCCGCCAGCGGCAGACTGAGCGCCAACGCGATGGAGAGCGCGCCGCGCAGCCCGGAGAGCAGCAGCAAGGGTCGCCACTGCGGTGGAATCGGCGCGGCGAGCGGTCTGCCGTGTGGCGCGCGCGCGACGCGCCAGCGGCCCAGGGCGTCGTGCAAGGGCAGCAGGAGGTAGATCATCACGGCGCGCCCAACCACGACGCCGACTACCGCCCAGATGATGGGGCTGACCGCCGGGGCAAGGTTGGCCTCGCCGATCTGGATGCCCAGCAGCAGGAAGAGGAAACAGTTGGCGATGAAGCTGACGAACTCCCAGATCATATCCACAGCCTCAGCCGTCTGTTGTGACATACCCACCCGCCTGCCGTAGCTCCCCATGGTCAGCGCGGCGCAGACGACGGCCAGCAGCCCCGACGTGCGCAGCTCGTTCGCGAGGAGGTAGGAACCGTAGGCGACGCAGAAGGTGATCGCCGTTTCCAGCAGGTGATCGTTGAAGCGGCTGATGAGCCGCGAGGCGACATAGCCCAGCGCCACACCGATCAGCGGGCCGCCCACCAGCAGCCAGACCACTTTGAGCGCGACGCCCCACCATGCGCCATCCATCAGCTCGCTATGCGCGCCAATCGTGAGGAGCAGCGCGCCGAGGATGACCTGGAACGCGACCACGCCGGTGCCGTCGTTAAAGAGGCTTTCAGCTTCCACCAGCAGACGCAGCCTCCGGGGCATTCCCAACTGGCGCAGGAGCCCGAGCACCGCGACGGGATCGGTTGGCGAGACAATGGCGCCGATGAGCAGCGCGACCCCTACAGGCAACCCTGCGCCGAAGCGCAGCGCCAGCGCGACGACGCCAATCGAGATCAGCAGCCCCGGTCCTGCCAGCAGCGCCACGGCCAGCCAGTTGGCGCGCAGCGCGCGCACATCCACGTTCCACGCGCCCTCGAAGAGCAGGGCCGGCAGGAAGAGCAGGAGCACGAGGTCCGGCTCCAGGTGCAGTTGTGGGTCCACGTGGACGAAGCCGAGGACCAGCCCGACCAGCACCAGCGCCAACGTATAGGGAAAGCGCAGCCGCCGCGCGATGAGCGCCACGACGATGGCGAGGACGAGCAGCAGGACGATCTCTTCGACGTTGGTAATCGTGATCAGCGTGGTCGTGGGAGGCTCCTTCTGCTCACGATTTGGTAGCGTCGTCAGGGCGGCTGAGCGCGAGGCCATAGATCGCGGCGGTCTGCGCCTCAACCAGCGCGGTGGCGGTCGCGTCGAGCGTACTGCCGGTCGCCGTCACATCATCGATCAGGAGGATGCGGCGATCCTTGATGCGCACGATGACGGCAGAGTTTGCGAGTACGAAGGCCTGCGCGACGTTCGTGACGCGCTCATCGCCCTGGAGATGAGTCTGCGCCTCGGTCGCGCGTACTCGTCGCACAATGCCTGGCAGAAACGGCAAGCTCAGTCGGCGCGCCGTCGCGCGCGCCAGCAACTGCGCCTGATCGTAGCCGCGCTGACGCCGTCGTGTAGCGTGCAGTGGCACATGCGTGACAAGATCGGCGGACAACCCTTCGCGCCGGTACGCCTCGGCGAGCAGGTCACTCAATGGCTCGGCGAGTCGGCGGGCGCCATGAAACTTATAGGCGAGGATCGCCGCGCGCATCACGCCATCATAGACCGTCGCCACGCGCAGGCTCGTCATGTTGGCTGGGCCACGGCCCGACGCGCATGAGGCGCATGAGGCGCATGGCTGGTCGACGTGTGACGCCAGCACGGGGCGGCCGCAGCGCGCACAGAGTGGCGGCTGCGGAATAGCGATGGTCGCGCGGCACCGCTCGCACAGCAGCGCGCCGAGCGTGTGACAGTTGACACACCGTGGCGGGAAGACAAGATCGAGCAGCGACCGTGTAAGTGAAGAAACGCCTGCCATCGCGCTCGCTCCGATCCAGACCCGATCAGAGCGGCTTGACGCGGATCAGCGGCTCGCCCTTCTGCACCAGTTGCCCGTTCTGCGCGACGACAGCGGTGACGACGCCGGAGATTTCCGACTTGATCTCGTTGAAGACCTTCATCGCCTCGACGATACAGACTATCTGACCCGACTGTACAGTCTCGCCAACTGAGGTGAAGTTCGGCGACGAGGGCGAGGCCGCCGTGTAGAACATGCCGGTCAGCGGCGCCAGGATCGCGACCCCAGGATCAGGTGGCGCTGGCTCTGACCCCTCGAAGTCAGCAGCGTCGAGGTCAGAAACGTCGTGGTGGGCGGCGGGATGGCTGACACGCGGCGCGAGAACCGTCGGCTCGAGATGGCGTTTGATATAGATGCGTACGCCATCTTCAGTGAGGTCTAGTTCGCTCACGTCGCTGTTTCTAAGCACGCTGGCCAGTTCGTGGATCTGCCGGACCAGTGAGGGCCCCGTGTCGTCACGCGGCCCCACTCCGTTCAGCGCGGCGCGCTCGCCCTCTGATCCAGTTGGATCACGCTCGTCCGTCGGCATGCTACCCCGTGTACTTTCGGAACGCGAGCACTGCGTTGTGCCCGCCAAAGCCCATCGAGTTCGAGAGCGCGACGTTCACCTTGCCCTCGCGCGCGCTCAGCGGGATGTAGTCCAGATCGCATTCCGGGTCGGGATGCGTCAGGTTGATCGTCGGCGGCATGATGTTGTGGTACGTCGCCAGCGCCGAGATCGCCGCCTCGATGCCCCCGGCGGCGCCGAGTGTGTGGCCGATCATCGACTTGGTCGAGCTGATCGGCGTCTTCGTGTCCGCGCCAAAGACCGTGCGTAGCGCGGCGGTCTCGTTGCGGTCGTTGAGCACGGTGGCGGTGCCATGCGCGTTGATGTAGGAGACATCGTCGGGCCCGAGTTCGGCCTTCACCAAAGCGCGTTTGAGCGCGCGCACGAGGCCAGCCCCGCCTGGCGCCGGCTCGGTGATGTGATGCGCGTCCGCCGTCGCGCCGTAGCCGACCAGTTCAGAGTAGATGCGCGCGCTCCGCGCCCGCGCATGCTCCTCCTCCTCCAGCAACAGGACGCCCGCGCCCTCGCCCATCACGAAGCCATCGCGCTCAGCGTCGAAGGGGCGGCTTGCGCTCGCTGGATCGTCGTTGTGGCGCGAGAGCGCGCGAATGGCGGCGAAGGCGGCGATGCCAATCGGGGTGATCGCGCACTCGGCCCCACCGGCGAGGATCACGGTGGCGTCGCCGCGCTTAATCATCTCGCTCGCCTCGCCGATCGCGTTCGCACCTGTCGCGCAGGCCGAAACCACCGCGAAGTTCGGGCCGCGCGCATTGAGCGCCATCGAGACGACGCCAGCGGCGATGTCGCTGATGAACTGAGTGATGTAGAACGGGCTGACGCGATCCGGTCCGCGATCAAAGAGAATCTTGAACTGCTCGTGGCAGGCGGTCAGCCCGCCGATGCCCGACCCGATGATGACACCAACCTCGTCGGCCAACTCCTCGCTGATCGTCAGGCCGGAGTCCGCCAGCGCCTGTTTGGAGGCGGCCATCGCATAGTGGACGAAGGGATCGTTGCGCCGCGCCTCTTTGCGGTCCATATACAGCAAGACGTCGAAATCTTTGAGTTCGGCGGCGATGCGCGTCTCGTACTCGGTCGCGTCGAAATGCGTAATTGGTCCAACGCCAGAACGCCCCTCGCAGATCGCCTGCCATGCCGACGCGGTATCGTTGCCGACGGGCGTAACCATGCCGATGCCCGTCACCACTACTCGCCGTGTCATCGTGTATCTCCCCCCGGACGCCTCACGACGCCTTCCCGGTAAACTCGGCCATGTGCTCGGCCAGATAATTCGTGTAGACTCCCCCGCGCAGGAAGGTTGGATTCTCCAGCAGGCGCAGGTGGAACGGGATCGTCGTCGGCGTTCCCACGATCTCGTACTCGATCAGCGCGCGTTTGCCGCGAGCGATGGCCTCGTCACGGGTTGGGGCCCAGACGATCAGCTTAGCGAGCAGCGAGTCGTAGTGCGGCGGGACCTCGTAGCCGCGATAGAGGTGTGAGTCCACACGCACGCCTGGCCCGCTCGGCGGCAGATACTCCTCGATCACGCCGGTCTGTGGGCGGAAGTCGTAGCGTGGGTCCTCGGCGGTGATGCGAAACTCGATGGCGTGCCCACGGAACTGGATGTCGCTCTGCTTGAAGGGCAGCCGCTCGCCAGCCGCGACGCGCAGTTGCATCTGCACGAGGTCAATCCCGGTCACCAGCTCGGTCACGGGATGCTCGACCTGCAGGCGTGTGTTCATCTCCATGAAGTAATAGCGATGATCCTCGTCCACCAGGAACTCGAGCGTGCCGACGCCGCGATAGCCGATGGAGAGCGCGGCCTCGACGGCGCGCTGACCCATCTCCTGGCGCACCGCCTCTGGCAAGCCAGGACTGGGCGACTCCTCGACTAGCTTCTGGTGGCGCCGCTGGGTAGAGCAGTTGCGCTCGCCCAGGTAAACGCCGTTACCGTGGTTGTCGCAGAGCACCTGGACCTCGACGTGTTTGGCATGGCCCAGATACTTCTCGACATAGAGGCCATCGTCGTGGAACGCCTCGCGCACCTCGCTCTGCGCGGTGGTGAAGACGTTGGCGAACTCCTCGGGACGACGCACCAGGCGAATGCCGCGCCCACCGCCTCCCGCTGCGGCTTTCAACATCACCGGGAAACCGATGCGGTCGGCGGCGTCCTCACCATCGCTGAGCGAGCGAATGATGTCAGTGCCGGGCAGCATGGGCAGACCGCCCTTAGCCATCGCCTCGCGCGCCTCGACCTTATCGCCCATCGTGACCATCGCGGCAGGCGGCGGCCCGATGAAGACGATGCGACAGTCGGCGCACATCTCGGCGAAGCTAGCGTTCTCAGAGAGGAAACCGTAGCCGGGGTGAATCGCGTCACAGTTGGTGAGCAGCGCGGCGCTGACGATGTTGGGGATGTTGAGATAGCTCTTGCTGCTGGCGGCGGGGCCGATGCAGATCTTCTCGTCGGCCATGCGCACCGGTAGCGATTGCTCGTCGGCTTCTGAGTACGCGATGACCGTCCGCACGCCCAACTCGCGGCAGCCGCGAATGACGCGCAGCGCGATCTCACCGCGATTCGCGATAAGCGCCTTTTTGAACATCCCGTCCGACGCCCCTCGCTCTATACAGGCAACCGCCCGCACGAAAGATGATATGCGAGGGAGTCAAGCGCAGAACGCGGCTCCACACGCTCCGCGCAATTGTATCACGTCGCGTGGATTGCGTCATGACGCTTTGCCGCGCCTGGCGTCGGGGAATCAGCGCGCGGCGTGACTACTCGAACTGGCCCTCGGATGCGAGGCGCTGCTGGTGGGCATAGAGGTTTGTCCAGGCCCAGGCAAGGCGCTCGTAGCAGCCATCGTGCGTGCGCTGGCCATCGGGGGTCTGGAACGACCAGAAGCGAATGCGCTCGCCGCAGACCTGACACTTGTGGCGGCCCAGGCTGAGGCGCTGCTTGCGACCCGCGTAGAAGCGGCTCATCGTGCCCGCATAGGAGAGCAGCGGCGCGCCGTGTTGGGTGACGGTAGATGAGACGCCCACGAGCGACTGGTCTGTTTGCAGGATCAGGCCTTGGTCGTCGTCGTAGCCAGTGTCGTAGCCATTGTGATAGCTGGAGCCGTAGCCGTCATCATAGCCCGGGTAGCCCTGATCGTACCCCTGGTCATAGGTGTCGGCGTACTGGTCGCTGGTATACTGCCCCTGATCTTCCCACGTCTGAGAGCGCTTCTTCCGCCCAGCCATCCTGTCTGCTCCCTCTCATGGTTCTTCTGCTGTAGAGTCGCTTGGTCCCGCAGGGCCTCTTGGCGATCAAGTATAGCATAGGCGCCGAGCACGGGTGCGCCAGCAATAGGAAATTCAGCACGATATCGTCACAAGTGTTGGAGCAACGGCGTGATAGACTTGCCGGTGGCGTCCCGGCGCAGCTATGACAGTAAAGAAGGCGAGAACAGGCGCGATGAGCGAGATAGAGGCTACCGGCAGTGGTTACTCCGCAGACTTTGTGTGGGGCACGGCGACGGCGGCGTATCAGATCGAGGGCGCGGCGACGGAGGACGGCAAGGGCGAGTCCATTTGGGACCGCTTCAGCCACACGCCCGGCGTGATCGATGATGGGACGAATGGCGACGTCGCCTGCGATGCCTACCACCGCTGGCAGGGCGATGTGAACCTGATGGCACAACTCAACCTCAACGCCTACCGCTTCTCGCTGGCATGGACGCGCCTCCTGCCCGATGGATACGGAAGGGTGAACCAGGCGGGGCTGGACTACTACTCGCGCCAGGTGGATGCGCTGCTGGAGCGTGGTATCGCCCCGTACGTCACGCTCCACCACTGGGATCTGCCGCAGGCGCTGCAGGAGAAGGGCGGCTGGCCCAACCGCGACACCGCCAAAGCATTCGCCGAGTTTGCGCATGTCGCCGCCGCGAGCCTGGGCGACCGTGTCGGCCACTGGATCACGCATAACGAGCCGCACATCGTCGTCTATCATGGCTACCTGTTCGGGACAAAGGCGCCGGGCCTCAAGGACCCTACCCTGGTCGCGCCGGTCGCGCATCATCTACTGCTCTCGCATGGCCTGGCGACACAGGCGTTACGGGCGGCGGGCGCGCGCGAGGTTGGGATCACGCTCAACATCACCGATCTGGAGCCAGCCAGCGACCGCGAGGAAGACGCGCAGGCGGCGCGCGACCTGGATGGCCTCTATCACCGCTGGTTCCTCGATCCGATCTATCGTGGCGTGTACCCAGACGATCTCACGCACATCCTGATTCAGCCGGACGGTCTCGTGCAGTCGGGCGATTTGGAGGTGATCTCGTCGCCACTGGACTTTCTCGGCGTCAACTACTACTCGCGCCAGCGGGTGCGCGCCGCACGTGGCCTCTTCGGCATTCCCGACAGCTTACCACCGCAGGGGCAATTGACGACGATGGGCTGGGAGGTCTACCCTGAGGGGCTCACCAACGTCTTGGTGCGCGTCCATCGCGACTACGCGCCACAGAAACTGTACGTGACCGAGAACGGCTCCGCGTACCCCGACACGCTCACGCCGGCGGGCGAGGTCCACGACCCAGAGCGAACGGAATACCTGCGGCGGCACTTCGTCGCGGCGCGGCAAGCCATCGCGGCGGGCACCCCGGTGCGGGGTTACTTCGTGTGGTCATTGCTCGATAACTGGGAGTGGTCGTACGGCTTCACCCAGCGCTTCGGCGTACTCTACACCGACTATCCCACCCAGCGGCGTGTCGTGAAGGACAGCGGGCGCTTCCTGGCGGAGGTGGCGGCGAGTAACGGAGCGAATCTGGCAGACGAGGGATAAGGCTCGGCCCTCGCGTTTCCTGTGCCAGGGTCGTCGAGCGCGATCAGAGCCTGCTATCAACCGTGCTCGCGCCGGTCGCCAGCTGTCCGTTTTCCTTGTCGGTCAGCCGCACCGGAACGAATCCTCCGCCGGGCACGTAATCGGGCGACTGTGAGCGGAAATAGGTGTTGTAGAGATCGGCGTAGTACCCGCCCGCGCGCAGCAGCCCGGCATGGTCGCCTTCCTCGACGATCTCGCCCCGGCGCAGCACGATGATGCGGTCGGCGTTGCGAATCGTCGAGAGGCGGTGCGCGATGACGATGGCGGTGCGCTTCTCAAGCACGACATCCAGCCCCTCCTGAATCTGCGCCTCGGTCAGTGGGTCCACGCTCGCCGTCGCCTCATCCAGGATCAGAATCGCGGGGTCCTGCAGCAGCACACGCGCTAGCGCGACGAGTTGCCGCTGGCCGAGCGAGAGTCCTCTGCCGTCTTCGCCTACCTGCGTCTCCAGTCCTTCAGATAGCGCCTCAATCCAGTCACCGCCGCCGACGCGCTGCGCGACCGCAGCCACCTCCGCTTCCGTCGCTTCAGGACGGGCATAGCGGATGTTCTCGGCCACCGTCCCGGAGAAAAGGAATGGGATCTGCGGCACGACCCCCAGCCGCTGACGATACTCGCTCAGGTCGAAGCTGCGGATGTCCTGCCCGTCGACGAGAATCTGGCCACGCTGGAACTCGTAGAAACGCGCCACCAGCCGCCCCAGAGTGGATTTGCCCGCGCCGGTATGCCCCACAAGCGCGATGGTCTGCCCGGCGGGGATCGTCAGGTTGAAGCCCCGCAGTACCGCCTGCTGGTCCAAGTACTGGAAGTCTACATCGCGGAACTCGATGCGTCCTGCCAGGCGCGGGACCGGCTGATGGTCCGTCTGAATGACGCGTGGCTCGGCGTCGATCAGGGCGAACACACGCTCGCTGGCTGAAAGGCCCTGCTGGAACTGGCTCCAGAATGAAGCGATGCTCGTCAGCGGGAACCAGAAGAGCGCGATGCTCTGCACGAAGAGATACCACTGCCCAGCGGAGATGGTTCCACCGAGCACCTGCAGACCGCCAAAGTAGACGATCAGCGCCGTGCCCAGGCTGGCGATGGTCGTGAGGATCGGGAAGATCGTGCTGAACACCAGGCCAGAACGCAGATTCACCTGATACGACTGCTCGTTAACGGCGCGAAACTGATCGTAGACCGCCCGCTCCTGGCGGAAGTTCTTGGCGATGGCGATGCCGCTGATGCTTTCCTGCACCAGCGCGTTGACCACTCCACGCGCGCGCTGTGATCGCCGCTGCGTCTCGCGCGCGATGCGCCGGAACGCCAGCGCGACGACGAAGATCACCGGCGCGATGGCCAGCGCCAGCAACGCGAGGCGCACGTTGATATAGAACAGTACGCCCGCGATGAGGACGACGAGCAGGAGCTGGCTCAACAGGTTGAGTGTGAGCGTGACGACAGTCGAGAAGTCCTCCGTGTCGGAGGTGACTCGACTGACGATCTTGCCAGAGGGGTTCTCGTCGTAGAAGGACATGTCGCGCTTCATCACCGCCGAGAAGGCGTCGAGCCGCAACTTGAGCACCACATCGCCGACCGCGCGCGCCGAATAGGTCTGGCGCACGAAGTTGAAGATCCAGGCGAGCGCTCCGGTGAGCAGGAGCGCTCCCATGAAGAGCAGCGCAGCGGTCCAGGAGAATGAGTCGCCGATCACGGCGTCCACACCGCGCGAGAGCAAGAGGGGCAGCGCGGTATCGGCCAGCGAGTTGAGCACGATCATGAGCGCGACGAGCGCCATCACGCCGATGTGTGGCTGGAAGTAGCCCAGCACACGGCGCACCAGCAGCCGGTCCGCGTACGTGCGATCATACTCTTCGGCGTCCAGGCCGTCCATGATGAAGCCCATGTCTGTCTCCTCCAGCGTCGCGGGTTCGCGTGATGACTCGTGAATGTCCGGGATACTAGCCGATAGCGAAGCTTGCCTGTCCGTAGAGATGGAAGCGGCGCTCCAGCGCGGGCGCGCCGCCATGGCGCATGTGGCGCAGGTCGCGTCTCGACGTGAAACCAGAGCGTTCGAGGAGCGTGGTAGCGTCGCTGTTCAGCGCAGGAACGATTATGCTGAGAGGCGTCGCGAACGGCAGAGTCAACGCACACGCCAATAGCGTCTCGGCGACCTCCGGCGTCGTGGCCAGCCATGGTCCGATGCGCTCCTCAAACGCGATGAGGTAGCCATTGATCGCGCCTGCCTCGTCTCGTGTCGCAAATGAGCGTTCCGCGTAGCGCTGGACGCACATCCTGAGCACGGACGCGCGCGCAGCGCCGAAATAAGGCGCGTCGAATGCGACGAGCGCGGGCAGGTCATCCTGAGCGAGTAGTCGAACCACCTGGCCGGCTGTTGATTCGACGGAGATCGTGGTCTCCCGCGTGTAGACCCGCGCGCGGTCATCCTCGACGAAGCCGAGACGCGCGTAGAGTGGCGCTCCAGCGTCGCTGGCGTCCAGCAGGATCATCGCGCTGCCCAACTCATGAGCGCGGGCGACAAGCGCCTCTACCAGCGCCTGACCGATACCCCGTCGCTGCATCGCCGGGTCCACCGCCATCAACCCGAGATAGGCGAAGGCTCCGTAACTGGTGACGCCACCCAGCCCGACCGGGGCGCCATCCAGGTTCGCCAGCAGCCAGCCATCCGGTTGCAGCGACATATAGAGCGCAAGCTCTGCCCGCCGGCTCGGTGAGCGAAACGCGCCCATCAGGACGCGGTCGGCGGCGTCGAGATCGCCTTCGGTCAGCGACTGGAGTGAGAGGGACATACGCAGAAACCTCGTGTGCTGGTACGGGATCAACGAAGCGGACTAGGAGGTCGCGCCAGACGCCTGCTCGACACGCGTGTCGCTCGGTTCATCGTAGTGCGCGAAGATGCGACGGTAGAGGTCGCAGCGAGCGATGAGTTCGGCATGCTTTCCCTGGTCCACGATCTCACCCTTGCGCAGGACCAGGATGTAATCGGCCCCACGAATCTGTGAGATGCGGTGGGTGATCAGCAGAGTCGTGCGGCCTTTCAGGAGCCGCTGGATCGCCTTCTGGATCTCGTCTTCGGTCGCGCTGTCAATCGCGCTGGTCGAGTCATCCAGGATCAGGATGCGTGGATCGGTAAGCAGCGCGCGAGCGATGGCCAGCCGTTGTCGTTGCCCACCAGAGAGCGTCACGCCGCGCTCGCCAATGACGGTCTCGTAGCCATCTTTGAACTCCATGATGAAGTTATGCGCCTGCGCGTCGCGCGCGGCGGCCTCGATCGCGGCCATGTCGAGGTTCGCGCCCTGACTGAAGCCGATGTTCTCGGCGATGGTGCGCGAGAAGAGGAAGATATCCTGCTCGATGGTCGAGATCTGCGAGCGCAGCGCATCAAGGCTCCAGTCGCGCGTATCCACGCCGTCGACGAGGATTCGCCCCTCCGTCACGTCGTAGGTGCGATTCACGAGCTTGGTGAGCGTGCTCTTCCCAGACCCAGTCTGCCCGACGATAGCGATGGTCTGTCCCGGCATGGCGCGGAAGGAGATATGCTTGAGGACCGGATTCTCACCGTAGCTGAAACTGACATCCTCGAAGTCGATCTCGCCCTTGATCTGCGCGCGATGTCCTGCCTCGTTCTGGTCCAGTTCCGTCTCCTGACGCATGATGGCGAGGATACGTTCAGCGCCGGAGACGCCCAACTGCACGAGGACGAAACTGAAGATCGAGATGTCGGCGGGGAAGCGCAGCAACGCCATCAGGCCCAGGAAGGAGATCAGCGCGCCAACGCTCAACCGCCCCTGCGTGACGAGCCAGATGCCCTGCAGGAAGCCGCCGACGAACGCCACCGAGAGCAGCAGGCGTGGCAGGTAGCGCGCCTGTAGCTCGCCCTGGCGCACGAAGTAGTCGCGATAGCTGCGGGCGTTGCGCTCGAACTTGTCCTTCTCCTGCTCCTCCTGGGCGGTAGACTTGACGACCTCGATGCCGGTGATCGTCTCGGCCAGCCCTGCGTTCATCACGCCGAACTGGTAGCGCATCGCGCCGGTGACCGGGCTGAGGTGCTGGTTGTAGCGATAGACCGCGACGGCGAAGGCGGCGGTGAAGAGCAGCGGCGCGATCAGGAGCGCCGGGTTGAGCAGGCCGATGAAGAGGATCGGTATCGCCAGGCTGAGTAGCGAGCCAAGGATCAGGCTCACCCCAGGGTTCATCATGGCGTTGAGTTGACGCACGTCGTTGGTCGCGCGCGCCATGATATCGCCAATCTGCTGGCGATTGTGGAAGGTCTGGCTCTTGCCAAGCAGGTTGAGATACAACTCCTCACGGGCGTCGCGCTCGATGCGCTGCGCAATGAACTCGCTGCCCCAGACGCCGAGCGGATCGAGGATCGCCTGTGCGAGGACCAGGCCAAGGATCGTCAGGAAGATCAGCAGCAAGCGCTCTGCGGATCCATTGGGCTTGAGTACCTCGTTGAACGCCGCGCCAGTCAGGGTTGGTATCAAGGAGGTCACGACCGTCACCAGGAGTGTGCCGAGGAGGAATGTGGCGAGCCATTTCTTGTAGCGCAGCACGTGCGAGACGATCCAGCGGATCGGGCCACGCCGGTTGTAGACATGTTCGTCGGCGACAGTGAACTCGCTTTTGGCCACTGGCGGCAAAGTCTCGACAGACACCAGCGTATCCCTCCCTCTTATGCTGCTCTTGTGTGCGGTGTCCTTGATACTAACCGAACAAATATTCTAGCGCAAGTCAGCAGGACCCCATTTGGAGAGTTCTCTTTATGGGTTTCCTCAGCGGAAGCGCTGGCAGTGGGTGAGCGTAGGTGTTCTGGGGAACTCGCAGCGGATGTCGCGCTAGAATGGCGTGCTGCAATACGGCGCCGGAAACATAGCGAACATTGCGTCAGCGCGCGCCAGCGCGCCTGGCGTCTCCTCGCGCACGAATCCAGCCTGCGACAAGACGCTGAAGCTCACGCCACCAAGATAGGTCGCGCCGAGTGAGGCGACATCCAGCCACAGGTCGGGCGGCTGATCGCTACGCGTGCAGACCGCGCCGTCGGGGCCGCCCTCCAAAATATAGCGACCAGCTAGTTCTGGGAGGAACGTATCGCTGACTTCAAAGGTCAGCCTGCCCGCAGTCGCATAGCGTCGCGCAGCCAGCGCGACGGGAATATCGAGCAGGCGCACCCACAGATTATCGGCGAGATGGGTGACCTGCATCCGGCGTGAATCGGCCAGCATCCAGCGCAGCGCTTCATCCACCGGGCGATGCAGGCCACGCACCCTGGCCACCAGATCGACATCCAGACAGTAGCGCCAGAGCGCCGCATAAGCTTCCGGCGTCCGCGCGATCAACTCGGAAATCTGGAGCGTACCATCGGGAACGCCATCGGTCCACTCGAGCTTGGAACGATAGATCACCGCGCCATCCACCTGCCCAGCCTCCGACTCGTAGGCGACATACAGCCGTGGACTGAAACCGTTGAATGGCGCGTTCGGCGTGCGATACTGGCTCTTCCATTTGGCCGGGGTCCGGCTCAACTCGCCGACACGCCAGCGTCGCACGGCATCGTAGAGCGGTGGCAGTAGCTCGTCGATCGCCACCTCCTGCTCAACGAAGCGATAGCGCCCTGGAAAACTGCGCGGCTCTACAAAGGCGTTGTGCGACTTCTCGATCTCGACATAGATAGTACTGGTGGCGGCGCCGTAGCCAAAGCGGCGATAGATGAGGCTTTCCGAGGCGGTAAGCACAGCCAGCGCCTCACCGCGCGCCCGTATGTCGTCAGGTTGTCGGCGCATGAGCGCAGTGAGGACGCCGCGCCGGCGATGCGTGGGCAGGACTGCTACCCAGGTGACGCCTGCGACTGGGATCGTGGTGTAACCAGGCAAGGTCAAATCGAACGACATCGCGCCAGCGGAGCCAATGAAGCGCCCATCCTCGATGGCGGCGAGGCTGCGGTCAAACTCGAAGGGGCCGCGCGCCGCCTCGATATCCTCGTCGGTTTGCGGTGAGCTAAAGGCCGCGCCGTCCACGCGAATGAACGTGGGGAACTCGTCGGGCGTGATCGGTCGGATCTCCCAGGACATCGAGCGCTCCTTCTGCTCACAGCGCTTGCGTAGGGCTTCCGCACGGGACCATATGTGGTGGATTGATGGTCCCAAATGGAGAGTATATCGCGCGGCGCGGGTGGAAATCCTTCAGAAATCTGTTCGCACGCGCTCTCGCGCAACCTAAGGGTTGCCTGCGCGGTAGTATCTATGCGCCCTTTTGCGGCGCCTGCGCCTCTGCTACAGTGTGCGAACGAGCACACTGTATGCGTCTGAATGCTTCTTTGTGGACCCGTTTGCCTGGCTGCCTGAGGAGGGATGAGCGATGTCCAGCCCGAACGACCCAACTGATCCCAATATTCAGCGAACACCAGACTATCCGCCGCAGCCAGAGTATTACGCGCAGGCGCCGGGCTATCCAACCTATGCGCAGGGGAATCCGCCAACCCAACCGCAGCAATCCTATCCCTATCCGCAACCGGGCGCGCAGCCATACCCTCCATACCAGCCCTATCCTGGGCAATACGCCCCACCGCCGATGCCACCGAAACGGTCGAATCGCACGCTGTGGATCGTGTTGGGTTCAGTGGGGGCTGCGCTCATTCTCATCTGTGGCGTCTGCGCATTCGCGGTATTCGCCCTGGGCGGACAGATCGGCAAGGCGCTCGGTCCTGTTGTGGGAGCGTCCGTGACGCTGTCGAACTTCTGCGTCGCCGAACAGGAGCAGGACTACTCGACCGCATATGGGCAATTTTCGTCCAGTCTGCAGGATCGACTCCCCGAAGAGACGTTCATCACGAATGCGCAGACTCACGACACTTCTGATGGAAAGGTCACGGACTGCTCGACATCGTCGTCTGGCAGCGGATCAACCTCAATCTCCAGCGACACCGTCGTACTGACGCTGCGCGTCGTACGGGCCAATAGCTCTGCGACGACGGGAAGCGTTACGCTGGTGAACGAGGGGAATAACTACAAGATTGAGAGTATTGATCCATCACTCAATCTCACCTGATGGCATATTAGCCTTCAACCCACTCTTCGCCGTCGGCATAGATCTCTTTTTTCCAGATCGGCACGGTGGCCTTGAGCGTGTCGATGGCGTAGCGACACGCCTCGAACGCCTCCGCGCGGTGGGGGCAGGCGACGACCACAACTACGCTGCACTCGCCGATCTCCAGGCGCCCGATCCGATGGACTATGGCGACCACCGAAGTCTCCCAGCGCTGTTCAACATCGGCGGCGATCTGCGCCATCTGCTGCTCGGCCATCTCGACATAGGCGTCATACGCAAGTGAGCGCACCTGCTTGCCACGCGCGTTATCGCGTACGACTCCCTGGAACGTGACCACCCCGCCAGCGCCGGGCGTCGTGACAGCTTCCTCCAGCGCGCGGATGGCCTGCGCGTCGAGCGCGTCACGGGTGATGCGGATGATCGCAGGCATCTTCAGCCTCCTCCGAGTGGGGGAATGAAGACCACTTCATCGCCGTCCGCGAGGATGGTCTCGGCAGACGCATAGGCGCGGTTGACCGCGGCGGCGCAGGTTGGCAGCGTCGCCGCCAGCGTGGGATAACGCTCGATCAACTCGGTGCGCGCCAGGCCCACGGTCGCTCCGGCGGGTATGGTCAACTCTTCGGCGTCTTTCCCCACCTGCTCGCGCAGCGCCGCGAAGTAGCGCACATGGACCAGCATCGCGCTTGTTCCCTCGTATGCTGGACGCGATAGATCGCGCCTCGACAGAGACACTCGTGTACCGCTACCGCGCGATCAGCTTGCTTCAAACAATAGTGGTCGCGCACAGCTATGGTACACGCGTGGAGCGGCGTTCCGCCAGCAGGGAGGCTAACTCGGCGAAGAGGCGCACACCGTAGCCAGATGCGCCCTTGTCGCCGTCGATCTCACGATGATCTCGATAGGCGACGCCGGCGATGTCGAGATGCGCCCAGGGGGTATCACCGACGAAATTCGCCAGCACCTTGGCCGCTGCGATTGCGCCGCCATGACGGCCGCCGGTCTGCTTGACATCCGCGATGTCGCTGCGGATCAACTCCTCGTACTCGGCGTCCATTGGCATCGGCCAGAGACGTTCTCCAGCCGCCTCCGCCGCAGCCACCGCCTTCGCCTGGAACGCTTCGTCATTGCTGAAGAGACCAGCGCGCAATTTGCCGAGCGCGACGACCATCGCGCCGGTGAGGGTGGCCGCGTCGATCAACGGGGCGAGGCCAAGTCGCACACCGTAGGAGAGGGCGTCGGCCAGGATCAGCCGTCCCTCGGCGTCGGTGTTGATGATCTCGATGGTCTTGCCATTCGCGGCGCGCAGGATATCGCCAGGGCGATACGCCGTCCCGCTGGGCATGTTTTCCGCGGTTGGCGCGAGACCGGTCACGTTGATCTTTGGCTTGAGTTGGGCAATGGCCACCATTGCGCCGATCACTGCCGCCGCGCCGCACATATCCATCTTCATGGCGTCCATGTCTGCGGCGGGCTTGATCGAGACGCCGCCGCTGTCGAACGTCATTCCTTTGCCGACCAGCCCAAGCCCAGGCTGGCTTGCCGAGCCACCGCGATAGCGCAGGACGATCAACCGCGGCTCGTTACCACTGCCCTGACCGACACCCAGCAACCCACCCATGCCCTGTTCAAGCATCCAGTCTGGCCTGAAAACCTCGCACTCCAGTCCCCACTCTACCGCGAGTCGTTCCGCCCGCGCGGCGAACTCCGCAGGCGTGAGGACATTCGCCGGCTCGTTGCCGAGATCACGGGCGATGTTCTGCGCCTCGGCCAGGATGCGTCCACGCTCGACCGAGGCGCGTAGCGCCGGCTCGCGCCCACGTCCAAGAATGGTGATCGACTCGATCTCACGATGAGGGCTATTCTGGCGCTTTCCATTCACGCCGCTCTGCTCCTCATCGGACTCGCCAGCTTGCGACTTGTAGCGCCGGAACTGGTACAGTCCAAGGATAGCGCCCTCGGCGGAGGCGCGGGCGGCTTGCGCCAGATTCAGCCCGTGCTCGGCCCAGGCCAGCGCCAGGCCGACGTGTTGCGCGCCTGCCTTGCGCAGCGTACGGCAGCCGACCGCGGAGGCGCGCCGAATGCGGTCAAGCGAATAGCGATCGCGTGCGCCCAGGCCGACGATGGCGACGCGAGTTGGCTCGACTTTCCCCAGAGTATGCAGCAGCGTCACCTCGTCCGCTGCGCCGCGCACCTCGCCCTCTTCCTGCAGGTCCTTGATGACGCCAGCGAGCGCCTTATCGAGGAGCGCGGCTGGACCGTCAAGTTTACCATCGGCGAACACGCCCACGACCAGCGCATCGCCCTCGAACTGTTGCACGTCGCGCGTGCTGACACGCACCTCCACCTCGCAACGCCTCCTCTAGCGCCGTATAGTCGCATTCGCCGCGCCACACGGCTCAGGTCTCGCTGTGTGAGCTGTGTGAGCGTGGAGGACACGGCGTCAATTCTCTATTCAGGCTCGCTCTGACCCGGTGGCGCAGCAGACAGCAGGTAGCTCACGAGCCGGACCAGTTCCACTGGCCGGAACGGCTTGCTGAGGTAGTCAGTGAAGCCGTAACTGAGCGCATGCTCACGCTCTTCGCCGCTGGTGTGACCGCTGACCGCGATGATGGGTGTCTGCGCATATCGAGGTAGTTGTCGCACGAGTGCTGTCGTCTGGTAGCCATCCAGCACCGGCATCGAAAGATCCATCAGCATCAGATCAACAGGCGTCTGTTCAAGCGCGGCGAGCGCCTCCTGGCCGTTCGCCGCAGAAACGAACGCATATCCAGAGAAAGCGAGGATTTGCTCGATCAGGCGCCGACTCGGTTCGTCGTTTTCCACGACGAGAATGGTCGGTAGGTTCTCGCGCGCCGTGTCCGCCGCGCGTGTCTGGTACGGGTTGTCGGGGGAATTGCCAGACACGCTAGCCTCAGCCAACGGCGGCGCGCGCCTCTCAAGAGGGTCCATATGCGAGCGAGCCTCGGGGTGAACGCGTCATGTCGCCTGAAATGGCGCTATGACACGACAACTGCGACTGAAGGGGTAGAGGCGTCACTCCTCCGCACCGTTATCCCGCGCCAGCCGAACGCCCTATGTTCTTTCATTGTAGCGCACTTTACCGTCTGGTCAAGGAGTGAAAGTACAGTTTGCCTTCAAGTGCGATTCGTTCCCTCGAAACTGCCGGACGGCAGGGGATGAGGGGCGCTCCGTCAGGGGCGACAACTGTTGGTGCGTGGTTGGGTGCGAATCCCAACCCTCTTAGTGAAGGAGGAAAGGCATCTTCCCTGGGGTAGCGACTGGTCATCAATCCCTGAAGCGGGAAGAAACGCGGGGTAGAAGAGAGCCCGACTCTTCCAACCTGCTAGCAGGCCGCTATGGTCAGCGCAAGCGAACCCTCGTCTGAACTGTCGTTAAAACTGAAGAGCCAACGCGGGATAAGTGGCTCTGTCCAAAACGGACACGGCTCACTCAGGGGCAGGAATATTTGATGGTTTCTGCCTTCACTCCTGGAGCCCGGCAGATAGAGGGGTACCTACGGCGGCGACAAACGCATCAACGGAACGAAGGAACTGCCAGGCAGGCTCTCCTGGGTGGTCGATACCAGGAGCAGGTGACCAGACCGCATGTCGCCTGACAGGAGGATTGCCGAAGAAGCGAAGGCCAGGGGTAATGCCCTGGATAGGCTGACGTCGGCACGACAGTTGGGAGGAGAGAGACTCCACGTGCAGGACGCAACGGAAGCGATGGCGACTGAACAAGCGCCAATCGAGGACTGGACAACGCTCCCCTGGCGTAAGCTAGAACGAGCGGTGTACCGCCTGCAACGGCGTATCTATCAAGCCTCACTGCGTGGCAATGTCAAGGCATCCGGCTTCCTCGTGCGTGGCATCCGCGAGTTGCCCTGACCCGCGCGTCCGCGGATTCACCACACCCAGGGGATGACGCGCTTCGTGTCCGCCATGTAGCTCTGGTAGTCTCCACCGAGCGCGCTGGCGAGCATGCGCTCCTCGGTGGCAATGCGATAGAGATAGACGCTGATCACAGAAACACCCACTACGACCAATGTGATCCAGTTGCGCGTGGCGAGGATCGCGCCCAGCCACATCAGCAGCGCGCCTGCGTAGCCCGGGTGACGGATCAGACGATATGGACCCTCGCGTACCACGCGCTGTCCGCTCTGGGTCCGCAGCGTGCGGGTGTAGTATGCGCCGAGAACGCGATTGGCCCAGATGCGGAGCGCGATACCGGCGGCCATAAGCGCGACGCCGAGCCAGGCGACCCAATCGGGCAGCGCGATCTGTCCGAACCCGCGCGCGTTGAAAAATGGAGCGAGTACCACCGCCGTGATGCTTAAACCGTACGCCACGAAGATGCTGACGCTGCTGCCGGCGTCGGCCTGACCGCGAGCGGTATCAAGCGCCTCGGCTCCTTGCCGTATCGTGCGCTCCGTCACGAGAAAGATTATCAACAGAAGCAGCGCCAGTATCTCTTGTGGCGCGCCCAGCCAGTCTGGCATGCATGTCTCTCTTCTCAAGGCAAGCGTGTCAATCGAGCAGACCCAACGAGACCCTCAGCGGCGCAGTGTCGCCAGATACGCCTCGTAGTTGCGGCGAACCTCGCTCATGCTGTCGCCGCCGAACTTCTCTAGCCAGGCGCTTGTCAGCGTGATCGCCAGCATCGCTTCGCCGACGATTCCTGCCGCCGGGACGACGCAGACATCGCTGCGCTCGTAGCGCGTGACATCTACGTTCTCGCCGGTCTGCACATCGGCGGAGGGCAGGGGATGCGCCAGCGTCGGGATCGGCTTGACTGCGACGCGCGCGATGATCGGCTCGCCGTTGCTGATCCCACCCTCGATCCCGCCGGCGCGATTGGTCAGGTGACGCCAGCCGCCCGCATCGTCGTAGCGTACGACATCGTGGACCTGTGAGCCGGGCAGCGCCGCCAACGCGAACCCGCCGCCGATCTCGACGCCCTTCGCCGACGGGATGCTCATCAGCGCCGCCGCAATTCGCGCGCTGAGGCGCTGATCCCACTGGTTGTATCCGCCGAGGCCGATGGGAACGCCTGTCGCCACCACCTCGAAGACCCCGCCACAGGTGTCCCCATTCCTCTTGCCAGCATTGACCCGCTCGATCATGCGCTGAGTCAGCGCCTCGTCGGCGCAGCGCATCGCCGAGGCTTCGACGCGCTCCCAGTCTGCGTCATCCTGCGCGCCAGCGTCTGGCGCCTCGCCGGGAGCATAGCCAACTTCCACGATAGAGAGCGTGTGGCTGTGGATCTGGACGCCGAACGCCGCGAGGAACTGCGCGCAGACGGCGCCAATCGCGACGCGCGCCGCGGTCTCGCGCGAGCTGGCGCGTTCGATCACGTCACGCACGTCGTCGTGGCCGTACTTTAGCGCGCCGGTGAGGTCGGCGTGGCCCGGACGCACGCGCGTCACCGGCTCCGGTGGCGTGGCGGGCGGCTCAGCGCCCATGCGATCCTGCCAGTTGGCCCAATCGCGGTTCTCGATGCGCAGGGTGATCGGCGAGCCGAGCGTGCGCCCATGCCTGACGCCCGAAAGTATCTCCGCTGCGTCACGCTCGATCTTCATTCGTCCGCCGCGCCCGTAGCCACCCTGCCGCCGCCGCAACTGCTCGTCAATATATGCCTTCGAGAAGGCCACGCCCGCCGGGATGCCATCGACGATAGCCGTGAGGCTCGGTCCGTGCGACTCGCCCGCCGTGAGAAAGCGAAACATCTGTCCTGCACTCTTTTCCGCCGCCCGCAATGGCCTGACCCACTTCAGATCAGGCTCACCTGTATTATGAGCCAGCGCTGCTCTGGAGTGATAGGGG
>Ga0070706_100000735_pt1 | contig 36990 bp, 23 predicted proteins | sample KBSK5501metaG_FD_65476 | JGI IMG/M metagenome (GOLD analysis project Ga0070706, IMG submission 65476) | Corn, switchgrass and miscanthus rhizosphere microbial communities from Kellogg Biological Station, Michigan, USA - KBS K5-50-1 metaG | ecosystem: Host-associated > Plants > Roots >... | reverse complement strand
TCTACTGGATCATGGCAGGGGCATTGCCAGCCCAAAACAGGCAGGTCTGGCTCGACCGCTTCGTCAATCGTGGGGACAAGGATATCCCTCTGGATCTGGTCATCACCTCGGACCCGGCATGGTGGCTCACACTGGGCAATGGACGTGGGTGGTCTTCCTGCACAGGCACTACTCGCGATCCGCGTCTCATCGGCAACTGGTACGATACTGGTGTGGTGCTGGCGGCCCTGGTGGCACGAGGCTCCGACTGCTGGACGCCTGATTGCCTGATCGCGCGCACAACCGTGCGTCTGGTTATCGACAACACTACTGGCTCTGCATCCACAACCGACACGGCTTCGTCATCGCTGCGTGTTGTCCTTGGCAGGGTGTACTACAATGACCTGACCTCTGCCTGCAACCTGCTGGTTTCCCTGGCCGCGCTCTTTGAACAGCATAAGCTCTCCTGGGGATGCATTGCCGGAACGAATACCGCGCAGTTCGCACAGGACGGTTCGCTCGGCGAGCTTGCCATCGAAGAGGAGGCTCGTAAAGCGCTGGGTGTGCCCTACTGGCTGCCCGCAAAAACTGAGCGTCCAACGCTGGAAGGCCAGGTGGCCTACCTGGAAAGTGATGAGCTTGCCAGCGGCGGAAGCTGGACGTACCCACTCTTCTCGGTGTACGCCTGCCAACTGCTCGATCCCATTTCCCATGCAACCGCTCAGTCCAACGACAGCGACTAATCCCCTCTTCAGTAATCGCATCCTGCCTCCATTTCCTCATCCTGCATTTCATCCACCTGCCTGCTCCTTAGAGGCTTCATGCCATCTGCTCACTTTTCCCTACTTTACAAGGTAGAGACCCCGAATAGATGTCGGTATCTCTACACGTTTGGGGAGGACAAGGAAAGCAGAGCGAGCCAGACGATCAGCGTGGTGGATGCTATTTGGCCTGGTGAATTGAGGCAGGATGCCTTGACCAATCAGAGAAAGGAACACCTCATATGACAGTGATAGCAATGAACGAAACTGGCACGATGACCCTGCTGGACGGAACCTTGCCAGTACGGCCCTTTCATCCCGATGGCTTTGTCGGCTCGCTGCAGGCGGACGGCCAGCAGGTCAGGGTCGCAGCGCTCGCCTGCGATGACGAGCGGATGATCGCGCTCAGCCTGGTTGGGTTCGATACCAGTATCGGCGTCGTGCTGGCACGGCTGTGGAGTTCAACGGCGGTGCCCTTTGAGCCTGCCACAACCTTGCAGGGGGAGTGGAGCGGACCGGGACAGCTCAAACGCAGCAGCGAACGCTACAAGCAGTGCGTGGCGCATCTCGAAGGCACCAGGGAGGTCCATGCACTGGCCTTGCTGCGCACCGCACACCTCACCGAAGGCATCCTGCACCCGCCCGATCTGCCGGAGATGGGCGAGCAGCCATCGGCAACGACGGTGGAGCAGGAACAAGGAACTGCACCATCGTCGAAGCAACACAAGCCGCCTCAATGGATACCGCGCTACGTCCTGGGCAACTGGGATGAGTCCGGCCCGCACCGCCAGAGCTTCCTGGGCCATCTCTACGCCCTGCGCGTGCTGTTCCTGCACCGGCACACGGACCATCCTGAGTGGCCAGATGTATGGGCTAATGCACTCTGGGAGCGTGGCTTCGACAGCGAGCTGATCACGCCCATTGCCGCCCTCGGAATGCATGCCTGGAGGCTCTCCGGCGACCTCATGTCCTGGAGCACGCTCGTCGGAGCAGGCGTACGCGAAGGCTGGTTACCCTGGAGAGAATCGCACAACACATAGCCTGTACGAGCACACCCTCAACAGAGAAGGCGTCTCACCATTCCCACCGATCTTTTCGGTGAGATTGGCGGGATGCCTTTCTTCATAGAGTCATTGATTACAAGCAAAGGAGCAAAGAAGATATATGCCACAAGGCACTTTAGCCAATCTGGCCAACTCGGCCTTTGTACGCACGCCGCCTGCATTCGCTGCACGCATTGTACGTTCCCTCTTGTCGTTCTCAGGAGGCAAGGCCACCAATATACTTGACCCGACCGCAGGGGAAGGCGACTTGCTTGTTCCCTGTCTGGAAATTCCACTGGCCCGGCTCTACGGTGTAGAGATCAGCGCCGAACGAACGGCAGTTGCTCGCGCACGCTTACCCCAGACCGAACTTGTCAGCTGTGCCTTTGAGGGTGTGAGCATCCCCAAAGGGAGCATGAGCCTGGTGCTGGCGAACCCTCCGTACTTTTTCCAGGACGGCAAACGCGCCGAATACCGCATCATCGCCGATGCTGGCATGCTGCTCATGGCGGGCGGGGTGATGGTCGCCATTATCCCGGCCCGTTCGGCCTGGGATGGCACCATGATTCATCACTGGTGTCGTTGGTACGACCGCGTGCGTGTCTGGAAGTTTCCTGATCGCATACAAACTGAAGAAGAGAGCGCGTTCGAAGACTATACGCAGATGTGCGTGGTCGGTATCCGGCGAGCCGAACCACGCGACCCTATCCCTGCGGAGAGCCGCCGTTTGCAGGGCTATCGCTACCATGCTCTATCTGTCCCTTCTTCAGGGAGGAGTCCCTCGCGTGTACATGCCGGGTGGGAGCAGGGAACGCCACCACCAGAACTGCCTGAACAACCTATCCCAGACCAGTATCCCGTGCCGGAGAGCATCGCCCGTTCACAGATCGTGGTGCGGCATGCCGACGAGTCCTTGTTACTGACCGCCCTCGAACGCTGCGGAGCGCACCTCTCTGCCACGTGGCAGGCCGCTACGGTCTGGGAGGAAGAGGGCCTGCGTGAGTCGCCGGTCATGCCGCTTTCCGGCGAAGCGCATGTGGCCGCCGAGGTGCTGACAGGGGTGCTTGATGGTGAAATCGTCTGGGGGCCAGAGGCGAGCGGCAATTACGAAGAGGGAACAAGCCAGGAGACGCCGCATCTCCTCACCGCCTTTGTAGGGCAGGAATGGGTGTCGATGCCGATCGAGACGGAAGAGCGCGAGAAGCTGCGCGAGCGCGGTGTGGTGCATGTCGCCATGCGCCAGTGGCAGGATAAACCTATCCTGGGCATCCTGAACCTGGAAACGGGCGAGACGCGCTACGAGCAGGGGGAGGCCGTCTTTACCTTCTTGCAGCCGTGGCTGGCTACCCTGGCTGCACGTGTCGTGGAGAAGCGCCAGCCGCTCTATCGGCTCGATCCCAAAGACTGGGAACTCCACGTCGTCTCCCAATTCGGGCAGGATAAGCAGCTGCCCAACGCCGCCTTTCCCGGTCTCTCGCTTGCGCAGCAACATCGTGTCTACGCCATGGGTCGCGCCCTCGATGCGACTTCGCGCACGGCCATCCAGGGCGAACCTGGAACTGGAAAAACTCGTCTGGCTGTAGCTACTGCCGCACGCCAGGCGTATCACTGGCGCCACCGCAACACAGCGCTCTTCAGGCAAAGCCAGACGCAACCCGCCTGGGTGCGAGGCCTGCGCCGCGCGTGGCTCAAGAACCCGCGCACGCTGGCCCTGCTCGGTCTCACACCCGTGCGCGACGCGGAGAGTGGGCGCATCACGGCCTATCGCCGACGGGACGGAAAGCTCATCCTGCCGGAGGAGGCAGGTCCGCAGGCGCTGCCCGTGCTGGTCAGCACACCCAAGAAGGTGACCAAAGAGTATGCTGCCGAGGTGCGCGCCGCGTGGCCCGAAGCCGAAGTGGTCTTCATCGACCGGCACAGCGACATCCCCGGCTTCATGCAGCGCTGCGCCGAGAGCCGCGCGCCTGCTGTGATCGCTATCCTCTCCCACTCGCTCACGCGTGCCTTTGGGCGCGAGTGGCATCCAGTTGTGCGCGAGAAGCATATCATACGTCGTGAGCCCATCCTGGAACCAGAACGGGAACTCTTACCCCAACTTGATCCCGTCTACGACGAGCGGAGCGTCCTCACCGGGTACCGCTGGAAAAAGAGCGGGAAACTGTATGCGCGAGAGGAAACCGTGTCGCACTTCTTCTGTCCCGGCTGCGGCGGCCAGATCAAAGCGAAACCCGGCAAGCTGCACGAACGAGAACAGCGCTCCGATGAGGAGGAGCAGCAGTTCGCCGTGCTGAAGAAAGGGCAACAGGAAGACGAGGAGGCAGAGGAAGATGACCTCGAGCCGGTGACCAGTCGCACGTGGTTTACGCTCAAGCCCCGCTGGTGCAGGTGTCGCACGGATGCCAGGAACAGACCAGGGCCGCGTAATCCCGCTGGACGGACACGCGTGCGTACCCCGCTCTGGACGGATACACGCCTCGAAGCCGCACAGCGCAAGCATCCCCAGCTCCCCTTTGCCGCCTGGTCTGCTGCGATGGAACGCCTGTATGGGCAAAACGGTCACAGCGTGAGAACAGAAACGGCGCTCGATTCTGCTCGTCATGTCAATAAGACATCTCTAGCAGGAGGCAAGCGCAAGGCGGTCAGCATGGGTCTGCCCATCACAACAGGCAAAGACCAGAGTACACAACGCAACAACGATACATGCACCGTCGCACGTGAGCCATTGCCAGAGAGCTTCTCACCGTATGATTACCTGTACCGTTTCTATCGCGGGTGCGTGGCGCTGGCCGTGATCGACGAGAGCCATAATGGGCGTGGACGCGATACTGATATCGCGCACGCCCATCACCAGGCCATGCGCGCCTCCCAGACACGCATGCTCACCAGTGGCACGCATTTCGGTGGCGATATCCTGGGGTTCTACCATTATTGGTACAGGTATCATCCCCAATTCTGGAGGCGCCTGGGGTTGGGCTGGAATGATGCGGACAAGGCTCTCTCGCGCTACGGCGTAATCCAGGAATGGACAAAGGAATGGGAATCAGATGCGCGCCGCGGTTCTGGCCAGACCACGGTGCAGGTCTCGACCATTCCCGCGCCGGGACTTTCTGCCAAACTCATCCCGTACCTGTTGGAGGATATGGTCTACCTGACCGTATTGGATGTGGGTGCGCACATGCCGCCGCGTATTGAGATCCCCGAAATCGTCTCCATGCGTGATGCAGAGATCGTCGAAGCGCTCGACGAGGCGGAGCGAGTGCGTCGGGAAGCCACGCGCCAGTTGACCACATGCAAGCAAGCTCATCTCCAGAGCCAGAATGGGCATGACAGTGTTGCACAGCAAGAACTGGAATACCTGCAACAGGCGGTAGAAGAAGCAAGTGAACAGGAGCGGGTTGTGCAGGCCTGGGCTGAGCCACGACACCTGGCATCCCACTACGGGCGCTTGGTGCGCGCGCTCGACGATCTTGCCCGCAAACGCAATACAGCAGCACGACTCGCCAAAGGGACAGTGCCGCGCTGGTTCGCCGTCCTGCCCTGTGATCGCCCCTTCGAAGTGTGGGAGACCAGGCGTGACCACTGGGGCGATACGCTTGGCCGCGCGCTGCTGGTCCAGACAGAACAGCTCTCGTGGGAATACACCTATCCTTTAGAACGACGGCTCATCTCTTTGGTGCAACGCGAACTCGACGAGGGACGACGTGTCATGCTCTATATCGACCAAAATGATCTGCGTTCAACCTCGCGCCGCCTGGAGTGGGTGCTCAAGGACGTACAGCCCTGGACGCTCCCCAACAGCGTCGCCGCCGAGGATCGCCAGCAGGCTATCTTGCAGGCGGTGCAGCAAGGGCACCACGTGGTGATCGTTCCCTACCGGCGCGTAAACGAAGGGCTGAACCTGCAAAGCGCCATCGATACCATTTTGTGGGTGGAGATGGCGCTCAACCTCTTCATGCTCGATCAGGCCAGCAGACGTGCCTGGCGTCTGGGTAAACGCGAGGAAGTGCGGATCTATTATCTCGCCTATGCCAATACCGCAGGCCACACCAAACTGCGCAAGCTGGGCCAGCAGAGCGGCGCGGCAGCCGCCTTTGCCGGAGAGCCTGCGCGCGGAGCGCTGATCGAACACGCCGGGGCCGACAAAACCACCCTTGCCAGACTCTCCAGCCTGCTCGAACAGAGCGAGGAAGAAGAAGGAGTCGAAGAAAATATCGCGCTACAGCTTTGTGGTGAGGAAGAGGTGGCGGAGGAAGAGGCAGTGCTCAAGGCCATGTTTGCCAAACGCGCGGAGGACCTGCGCAAGGCACTGGTGCGCGGGCGTGAGTGGCTTGGCGGGGTCAAGGACAATCTCGCAGAACGCCTTGCAACCCTCGCGTCTTGCCCAACCGCCAGGGTTTCGGTGTGGGTCGAGCGTCCTCTTCCACTTGCTCTCTCAATTGCCCGGACGACCCGTCAGGCAGAACAAGTCGGCGTGGAGCTACCAGAGCGCGAGGACGAACGGCAGCGTGAGCCAGTGATTACGCTTCCAACTATCGCTACTCCCGTGCTCGCTGCGGCAGCGTTGTCGCCACTGCTGCCTGTACCGGAACCTGAACCTACGCCATTGCTCACTGTAGGCAGTCGTGCCGAAGTCGTCTTTGGACGCAGCGAGCATATCGCGCTGGCACGGGTACGGAGTCGCGCGCGTCGCCCAGGCGGATACCGTGAAACGCCTCGACGGCGCATACCTGTGTCCGAGCGTGACATTCCCTCGCTCGTTGAGGGCGAGGTGGCAGGAGCGAATGAGCAGTGCCGTCAGGTGCTGATGCCATCCCTCTGGGACCAGCTCGTGGCACCCACGTCGCAAGCCAGCACGGCGAATTCGACACTCTTCGCTGTAACGTCTCACGACCAGCATACCCCTCTCCAGCCGCAGTTGTGGGAACGAGAAATGGCGCAACCTCACAGGTAAGTGCCAGGAAGTTCAACCACCCAACAACCGGGGCGAGAAACATGCTACGCCCCAAGACCATTCCGCACAGTGTACATCAACCACATGCCCCAGGCCCCACTGTGAGTGCAGTTGCCTGGGGCATGCTAGTGTTTGTAAAGGAGAAAAAGACCTATGGTATATCCAATTTCATCTGTCCTGACAGAGCAGGACGAAGACATCCGTGAAGTAAACCCCGCCAATGCTGTCCTCTTACGACGGCTTGGCCTTGAAGCGCTGCCAGCGCACGAAACCCTGATTTTGCCGACAGAGCGGTTGATCGTCTCTGGCGCGGACCATCTTGTGCGTTCCGCGAAACGCCTGGTGAAAAGCATTCAGCACGTAGGCATCCTGCAAAACCCCACGGTTGTTTTGAAAGGTGGCGTCGATATCCACGATGCCGAAGCCACCTATGAGGTGATCGCTGGACGCAGGCGCGTGCTGGCGGCCAGACTTGCTGGACTCACTGTGGTCAAGTGTGAAGTTTACGAGGCCAGCACGATGCAACTCTCAGCGCTCCTCGCGCTCATTGAAAACGAGCAGCGTTCCGCTGCCTGGGTCAGGGAGGTCGAGGCGCTGCGCTGCCTGATCGATGAGGGGGTTGGGATGACGCTCGATGACCTGGCCGCCTTCGGCTTCGACCGCGCAACGCTTGCCGAACGGCTCAAAATCGCGCAGTTACCAGCGCCACTGCTCGACCGCGTGCTGGCAGGTAGAGTAAACCGGGAGGTTGCGCGTAAGCTCGTCCGCCTCACGCAGGCGCAACAGGAGCTTGTGGCAAGCCTGGCCCTGGCGGGTGAAGAGATCACGGCAGAGTGCGTGAAAGACATCCTGCGAGCGCAGATCAACACTGGCCTTGTGCCTGTCCAGGGGGCGCTTGCCCAGGGATGGAATGCTACTTCATCTCACCTACCTGTAGTCCCTGATACGTTAGTGCCGGATACGTCGCCTTTTCTGGCACAGCCGCGACGTGAGGAACTGGCACAACAGATCGGGTGCCTGGACGGGGAACGTATGCCGGAAGCATGCCAGACTGCCGCGACACCGTCACTGTCCTCACTGCTGGCTGCACTGCAGGACTTTGGGCACTGTCCCGATTACCGGACGGCGCCGCAGGCCGTGCAGACGCTCTCCCAGGCGCTCATGCAGCAATTGCGCATTGCACTTCGTGACACACCACCGGCAGCCCAACCTACTGTTCAACCTCAGTCAGCATGAAAAGGAGCTAAAAATAATGTTTGCATTTGACCAGGATTTTCCCAAAGCTGATCCCGTCCCGCGCGGCTGTGGAGATCGCGAGCCGGGCGGCGTTTACGCTGAGTGTGGCCTCTCTTCCAGGGGGCGACCGCTGGAGGAGTTCCTCATCGATCCGCCGCTGCTGATCCCGGCAGGGCTCGATCTCGTGAATAAGCCGCAGACGTGGCAGCGTCTGCTTCCATCGGGTGAACCGGCGCTCGATGGGGAGGGACTGCCCATCTATGATCTCCTGATCTGGGTGGGTCAAGAGCACTATACCTATTGTCCTGATTTTCTTGAAGAAGTCAAGCGATATGGAGCGTCTCGCCGCCTCAATCCCAACCTTGACCTCTCGCTGCTCTCCCGGTCGAGTCGCATGATCCTGGCGCACCCTTTGGTCATCAATACAGCATGGCAAGAGCAGCGCCCACCTGAGTCTTGCAAGAAAGAGGTTCCCGGCCACGACGCTGCTATCACCGCGAGAGACAATGAAGCGGGAGGCACAACAGGTGAAACTGGTGAAGAGACAACCACCAAGCCACTCCTGCATCTCATTGGTACCAGCATGGATCCGCTACTCCCGACGTTGTCGCCAGCTTCCCCGCGAACGGGACCTTGCCTGTTTAAGTTGTGGGAACTCATCCCTCGGGAGGCGGCGCAAACAGCGATCGATATCCTCGATAGCGAAGTCGGAGAGTTGCCTCCAGGCGCAGAACTACTGCCCCTCTGCCTGCGCGAGATCGGCAGCACGATCTACCAGTACCGCCCGACAGGTGAGTCGGCGGATGGCCTGGTACCTGGTATCTTCGCGGTGCTGCCCATAACTGGATTCGCGCTCATCCGCTTCCAAGATGGCTCAGTCAATGAACATGCCAAAGAAAAGATAATGGCTGGGTTGGAGGCGCATGGAGGTCACGCGATCCCGGTCTACGAGACAGATCGGTAACGACCTGAAAAGAGACGAGAACGCTTACACAATGGCAAAGAATGAATCTCCGCATAACACACCGCGCACGCCGGGAGAACAAAGAAACGTACATGTCATTTAGTCTCTCGATGTGATGCGGCAATAACGTTCACACACAACCCCAGGAAGCACCTTCCTGGGGTTTTTCATGCCTTCTACAGAAGAAAGGAATATCACGTTATGACACGAACAACAACACGCTGCGCGTTTTGTCCGGCAGCAGTCAAGAAAACACAGAAGAACATCCTCATGCATCCACTCTTTGTCGATGAAACGATGGATTGGCCTCCATCTGATCCAACGCTTCAGCGTCAAGCGCGCGCATTGCATGAGGCCATTGCGCCGTACCTCTGCATCGCCGATCTGCGACGGCTGGCAACCAGTGGTGACAATATCCAGGCCGCGCTTAAGAACATCGAGGGTATCCCGGAGGAAGTGCAGGCACTGGTCAGCCTGCTCCAGGTGTTACTCGCGCCGTGTAAGGATGAACGCATTACGCGGCCAGCCGATCTGGCAGCGCTGCTGATGCTTGAGCTGGGACACCTCGACCATGAGGAGTTCTGGCTGGCGTGCCTGGATACGAAGAACCACGTGCAGCGTCTCCATCGCTTGTATAAGGGCAGTTTGAACTCGTCTGTTGTGCGCGTAAGCGAACTGTTCCGGTTGCCCTTACAGCTCAATAGCGCTGCCATCATCGTCGCACACAACCATCCATCTTCTACGTGCCTTGCCAGCCCCGAGGATATCAACGTCACTCGCCTTCTCATCCAGGCGGGTGAACTCCTTGAGATCGAAGTGCTTGACCATCTGATTATCGGCCAGGGCGCCTGGATGAGTATGCGCGAACAGCGGTTGGGCTGGTGAGGAGGTGAAGTGATGGCAGAAATGAAACTGGCGGAGAGGAACGAAAGGCTCATTCTGGGCATCGATCCCGGCTTTGGCCGCATGGGCTATGCAGTTGTGGCGGCAGCAGGCAATGAGCTGCGTTTGCTTGTCTGCGATGCGATCATGACACCAACTGGACAGGCATATCCGCTGCGGTTGCAACTGATCTATGAGGAACTCAGCGTGATCATTTCTCGTTATCGTCCCCAGGAGGCAGCCATTGAGAAACTGTTCTTCGGCAAGAATGTGACGACGGCCATAGGGGTAGCACAGGCTCGCGGTGTTGCGCTCCTCACGTTGGTGCAAAGCGGATTGACCATTGCGGAGTATACTCCAAGTGAGGTCAAGCTGGCCGTCACGGGCTATGGGGCTGCTCGCAAGGAGCAGGTGGGGTATATGGTGCAACAGATACTCGATCTACCTACGATACCTCGGCCAGATGATGCTGCTGACGCTGCTGCAATCGCGATCTGCCATGTGCATTTGCTGGGCAGGTATAGAGCTACGCTCAGGTAGCCTACCTCCTGCTAGATAATGGGCAGCAAATCGAAAGTGTTGACACAAGGATGGCTTTTCAGGGAAGAGCCGTCCTTTTTTGCATTTTGGTGACAAGTTGCTACTTTTGATAGAATCCTTTGTTTCTCTCGTGCGTGATGTCAGGCAAAAGCCACTCCCATCCAAATGAAAATAATGCTGTTGATTACGTTGATGGCACTGATTATAGTAATGGTACCTTGTCGAGGTATTTCATTTTGTCGTTAGTTGGTAGCAAGGAATGACCGTCTACCGATCTGCTTCATGGAGTGCGTGAGGTTCACCTACTTCACATGAAGGGTGTATAGACCTCGAATTGATCTCATCTTTGGAGAGCCGATGCTAGTTCGAAAGCCAGGCGAGCTGATCCAGGGAAATGACCAAAGTGACCGTGAAACTCAGGCAATAATTTAGCCAGATGGGGTAATAGGTGTATTTGTGCAAGAAGTAGGATATAATTGAGGCGCAGAGATAGAAAAGCGGAGGAAATGTATGCCCTTTACCGTGCAGCAACTGATCGAAAGCCACCAGGAACCTATCACTGTATCTCCACAGGATACCGTCCAAAAAGCCCTAACGCTGATGGCTGAATACGATTTCAGCCAGCTTCCGGTCGTGGATGAGGATAAAAAGCCATTAGGTATTGTGACTAGTGAGTCTATTCTCCACGCTCTCAGTAACTTTGGCGTTTCCTTGTCAGCCCTCCTAGTTTTTCATGCCATCACCAAGGTTGATACGTACAGCTCTGATGAAGATTTGTTCGACCTGCTGGATGATCTGAAAAACACATATGCCGTCTTAATTGTAAATGCCGAGGGTACGCTTATCGGCATTGTGACCAGTTATGATACAACAGAATACTTCAGGCGGCGAGCAGAAGACATGATGTACGTGGAGGATATCGAAACGACGCTCAAGGATTTTATTCGCGCTGCTTTTCACGTGAGCGATGAAAACGATCAGCAGAAACTCACAGCTGTCATTACAGAGATGGCTGACACAGATTTTCGCAAGAAGTTTCAAAAAGCACTGCAGCACTATCTCAATCGACTGGGTCGGAGCGATGTAGGATTCGACAAAATCGCTTCAGAAGAGGTATACATTAAGCATTTCTCCCGGAATGGGTCTATTCAATCCTTGGATGATCTTACCTTCAATGATTTTATTCAATTACTACTTCATGAGAATACCTGGCCTCAGTTTTCATCGGTTTTTCAATTGCAAGCAACAGCAGTCCGTACCTTATTAGATGGGGTGAGAAAAACGCGAAATGATCTTGCCCATTTCCACGGTGAAATATCTTCTCAACAACGCAATCAACTGCATTTTTGTATTAATTGGTTGGAGCGCCAAAGGCAAGCCGTGCTGGATTCTTTCCAGGGGAGTACCAATATTCCCGTACTAGAGCAAGAGGTGATCTCTCTACCCAGCACCGGTTCCGCTGTAGAGCCGGCAGAGGAAGAAATTGCCCCTGTTGAAGAACCCTCGCGTCCGGATGATAGTCGCTACGCGCCGCTCGCTCGCTGGCTCCAGCAGCAATCACTCCGACAAGAGAAGATCACGCTAACATTCAGCAAGATAGAGGAGATCCTCGGCGAGGTGCTCCCGGCTTCTGCCCGACAACATCGGTCATGGTGGGCCAACGACTCCGTTGGACATGTCCAGTCTCGGCAGTGGCTTGATGTTGGGTGGCGTGTCGCCAATATTGCGATGACAGAGGGGAACGTCACCTTCGCACGGATCAAAGAGCGAGAGAAGTCATATATTGGATTCTATAGTGGTGTTCTCCAGGAGTTGAGAAAAGTAGCACCATTTCAAGTTCGGGAAGCAGGACCAGACGGCTTAAGCTGGATGATTATTGCAAAACTGCCAGCAACAGGAACTCAGGCAGGATTTTTGAGCTACGCATTTGCATGGCATGGACGTTTCCGAGTTGAATTCTATATCGATGCATATGATAAAGAGGAAAACAAACGAGTATTTGATCAGCTGTATCTGCGGAAAGAGAAGATACAAGCTGAATTGAGCGAAAAAGTGGGATCGTTGGAGTGGGAGCGGATCGACGACAAACGCGCATCGCGCATTGCCCTCTATCATTCAGGCGCAATCACCGATCCATCGGGAAGGCTGGCCGAACTGCGTACCTGGGCAGTTGAGGCCGGGATCAGATTTCAGGGGGTGATCGACCATCACCTAAGTGAAGTATTGCAAGACCCCGCTTGACACACCCCTGACTGATGCTTATGATACTGACATTATTTTCATAGAAGTGGCGGAACACTATATGTTTGAAGTTGGGCAATTGGTGCGGATTCGCGAACAGACTTGGCAGGTATTGGAGGATCACGCGGCATATGCAGGTGGCGATCACGTGTTGCGTGTGCAGGGAATGGAAGGCCGGGTGCGTGGTCAGGAACGTCTCTTTATTTATCGCCCGCTGGGTGAGGGTAGTGATGCCGCCCACATTGATGACGCACTTGAAACAGTTATTCCACTAACAACGCCTGAATTGGGCTGGCACCCGGGCACGCCACCCAGCCAGTGGGAGCGGCTGCATACCGCCTACCGCCTCTCTATAGCACATAATACCGGCAACTTACTAGGACTTGCGCGCACGAGGCTAGTGATCGAACCCTATCAACTTGCACCCGTATTGCAGGTCATGTCGGCACCACGCCAGCGATTCCTGCTGGCTGAAGATGTGGGCATGGGCAAAACCATCGAGGCGGGTCTAGTCGCAACCGAACTGATCGCGCGCGGACGTGGTGACCGTATCCTGATCGTCGTTCCAGCCGCCTTACAGGATCAATGGGCCGATGAAATGCGTGATAAGTTCGGCCTGGACTTTCCCATCCTGGATAATGATTACCTGCTCAAAGACTTGTTGCCAACCCTGCCGTCTGGTGCGAATCCCTGGCACTACGCCAACCGCGTCATCACCTCTATCGATTTTGCTAAGCAGGAACGTATCTTGCGAGCATTGAAGAAGACACGCTGGGACATCATCATCATCGACGAGGCGCACTATCTCTCCGAGTCGGGTAGCCCCGTCCGCCCCCTCCGCACCGACCGCAGCCGCTTCGGAGAGGTTCTCGCGCCGCTCTGCGACAGCCTCTTACTCCTCACCGCCACACCGCATGACGGCTATTCGCAGGGTTTCTATTCTCTGCTACGCCTCCTCGATGATGCGCGTTTCGCCAGCTCCGAAGATTTGCGGCGTGATGTAGTGGAACAGGTCGTGATTCGCCGTTCCAAGCAGCACATCTTTAACCCCGATGGTACGCCCAGGTTTCACGGTCGCCTTGTGCATCACCTTGAGCTCTCTCTCTCTGATCCCGCTCTGATCGCGGAGCGGAGGCTCTATGAGGCGCTCACAAAATACGTTGCGCGCCGGTGGCGATCGCTACGCCATAACCCTGATCAGCGAGCAACAGTTGGCTTCGCCATGATGCTGCTCAAGAAGCGCTTGATCAGTTCGCTGGGAGCTATCAGAGCTTCTCTGCGCACTCGCCTGGATGGGCTGACTGACGAGACGGTTGCCCCCGATGCTAGGCGCGGCTTGCTTGCGTCGTACCGAGCGGGTATTCCTCTGACCGAGGCGCAGCGTGAACGAATCGAACAGCAGCTTGTCGTTCTGGCACCCGAGCGCGGTCAGGATGCCATCGAGCGTGAGCGGCGCGAGGTGGAGCGCCTGCTGAGCCTGGCTGAGGCCATCTCGCCAGAGCAGGATCGCAAGGCTGCATACCTCAAACGCACCCTGGATCGCTTCTGCTTTGAGCAGGGACATAAGGTGATTGTCTTCACTGAGTACAAGGACACCCTCGACTACCTTCTAAGCTATTTAGAGGAGCGCGGCTATTCCGGGCGCATCGCCATCATGCATGGCCACCTGAATCGCCAACAGCGCCTCGCCGCCGAGCGCCTCTTTCACCAGCCTGAGACGATGGTACTGCTGGCAACCGACGCCGCCAGCGAGGGCCTCAACTTCCAGCAGGGGTGCTGGACGGTCATTCACAACGAACTGCCCTGGAACCCGAACCGGCTGGAACAACGCAACGGGCGGGTCGATCGCTGGGGACAGGAACACAACGTTGAAGTCTACAATATGGTGCTGCGCGATACCCTCGAAGGGCGCATCCTCACCTTGTTGGAAGAGAAATTGAAGCGCATTCGCAAAGAACTAGGCGACGTCTCCGATGTGCTGAGTGTAACTGGCCCGCTTGATCTCGACACGCTGCTGATGGACGGGATGGTTGAGATTGAAGAACGCGCTGAGGACAGCGTCATCGCGGAACTCGACGAGAAGATCGAGCAGGTGCTCAAACAGGGGCAGGAGGCATTGGATGCCTGTCGCGCCCAGTTCCTCACCGCCCCAGGCTCTTTCGGTCCGGACGATTACCTGCGTGTCGAATCTGCCGAACAATCAACCAAGCACACCTTGCCTGATACAGCGATGATCGAACAGTTTGCTGCGTCCACACTCAGCCTGCTCGGCGGCAGCGCCGTAGAAGTCGAAGGACTGCCGCACGTCTGGAGGCTCGATGTACCTCCGAGTTTGCGCAGCAAAGGGGTGCGCGAGCAATACGCGCACGCCACTTTCACCCGCGATATAGCCTTGAACGATCGCGAACGCCCGCCAGCCATCGACTTCCTCGCACTCGGCCATCCCCTGCTCGACGCGCTCATTGCTGCCGTTAAAAGTGAAGCGCGTGAAGGAGGGTATCTTGCCGGACGCATGACAGTGCGCGTACTGGATGGCGTACCGCGCGGCTTCCTGCTCACTTACCTGGGGCGCTGGCAGGATCGGCGCGGCGCACTGGCGGCGGAGGAAATCCTTCCCATCTTCCTGCAACTCGATGGTTCGTCCGGCTCCTCTCAACAGGCCGCTGCTTTGCTGGCAACACCCGGCCTACGGCGCAACGCGCCCGCATCCTTGCTGACCGACATCTACGAGCCGCTCTGGGAAGCACGGCGCGAGCAGGGATACAAACTGGCGGAGCAGCGCTGCGTGGAGATGGCCGGACGGGTGCGAGCCGCACGTACGCCACAATTGGAGTTGCTGCGCCGCGACATCGAGACGTGGGCAGAGGCACGTCTGCGCTGGATTGAGCGCCTGCTCGCGGAGCGTGTTGTGCAGGAAGCAGCGCAGCTCTCGCTCTTTGAAGGAGCGGAACAGGCACGTGCCCTGGCGGCGGCGGAGACGCGGCGCAGGAACGATCTCGCTCGGGAGCGCGAGGTGATCGCGAACCGCCGGCAACAGCGTGAGGCCGAGATAATAGATATGGAACAGATCAGCGCCACCGCGCCCGAACTGATCGGTACGCTGTTGATCGTCCCGGCGGAGGAGTGTTAACATGATTGGGAATGTGAAGGCACAGGAACAGCTGGAAGGGCAACCAGCCAGCGCCGCAGAGCCTGGAACGATATTTATTAACCGCAACCTCTTCAGTAGCTACTACCTGGGGACACTGCTTGCCCGCGAGGTGCGCGCGCGATTGGGAGAAACAGGAATGCGCATGCCGGTTGCCACACGCCGCCGCCTGCACAGCCTGTATGAGCGCATCGCACCCACATTCGGCAATAGTACATCCTATACACGCACGCGGCAAGCCTGGATCGATCCGCTCCTGCACACGCTCGGCTATGAGCCGCTTGAACCGGCTCGCGCCGCCGATTTTGACGAAGATTCGTTGCCCGACGGCTCCTATCTCTATCGTCCCTCTGTGCAAGCTGCTTCATCGCTTCCGCCAAGTTCTGCGACAGAGGCGGAGCAAAGCGACGATACCACTGACGACGAGGAGCACCGCTCGTCCACCACCGTCCTGCTCTCGCTCATGAGCTGGGGAACAGATTTTGATCGCCCTTTTACCTCGACTCGTCGACGTGGTGACATACCGCACAAACTCATGGAGCGGTTGCTCGCGGCTGGACCGGCTCAGTGGGGGCTGCTCTGTAATGGACGGCGTTTGCGCCTGCTCAAGCGCAACGTTGTGGCCGGTCGCCAGCAGTATTTCGAGGTAGACCTGGAAACGCTTTTCGAGAATGGGAGCGACCGCGACTTCGACACGTTCTGGGTGCTCTTACGTGCCCTGGCATTCCAGCCAGAGGAGAAGGGGCGCTGCCTGCTCGATATCGTAGACGAGGGCAGCCGCAAACATGCAGAGGGCGTCAGTTCGACCTTGAAGGCCAGCGTCTTTCGAGCGCTCGAACTGCTGATGGGAACATTGGTTAACCGCGCACGCGAACTGGCGAACACACCTACCGTTTCAGCGGACAGGGAAATGCAGCGCGAGCAGGCGGCTGCGACGCTCGAAAATCTCAATCTGCTCTACCAGCAGTCGCTGGTGCTGCTCTATCGCCTGCTTTTCGTTCTCTATGCCGAGAGTCGCGCTCTGCTTCCTACAGACAATGCCGTTTACCGGGAAAGCTACAGCCTCGAACCCCTACGCGACGAGATCATGGAACCTGGCAGCGCGTACCTGCCCGGCACGTTTCGCCTGTGGGAAAGTATCCAGGCGCTGTTCCGCTTGATCCGCCTGGGCTGCACTACCTCGCAGCTTGTAGTTCCGGCCTACAACGGCGACCTCTTCAGCGCGCGGCATACTGCATTGCTCGATGCCATTCGCGTGCCGGACAATACGCTCTCGGAGGTGCTGCGTGAGCTATCAGTGACGCCGCCCACACGCGAGCGAGGTCGTGAGCGCATCGATTATCAAGACCTCGGCGTCGAGCAGCTCGGCGCGGTTTACGAGGGACTGCTGGAATACGAGCCAAAGATCGCGGGGGAGCCGATGGTCGAGGTGCGCTATAAAGGCGATACTGCCATTATTCCCGCCCGCGAGCAGCGCAACTACACCGTTGTGCGTCACATCGAGGTGGGGCAGTTCTATCTCGGTCACGGCGCGGGACGTAAGACGAGTGGCAGCTACTACACGCCGCAGCCGTTAGTGGACTTCCTGGTTCGACGAACGCTCGGTCCGCTTGTGCAAGGTAGGACGGCGGCTGAGATACTCGACCTCAAAGTGGTCGATCCGGCGATGGGCTCGGGCGCGTTCCTTGTCGGGGCCTGTCTCTTCCTCGCCGACGCCTACGCCCGCGCTCTAAGTAGAGAGCAAAGTACCATCGAGCAGAGCGGTACAGAGATCGTCGAGATTGAAGAACTGGCGGACGAACAGGATGAACTCTCCGACGAGGCAACACGGCCCTATCGTCGCCTCGTCGCCGAACGCTGCCTCTATGGCGTCGATATCAACCCGATGGCCGTCGAACTCGCCAAAGTCTCGCTCTGGCTCACCACTCTGGCCGGTGACAAGCCGCTTACTTTCCTCGACGCTAACCTGCGTTGCGGCAATAGTCTGATTGGCGCTCCGCTACGACCCTACACGCTGGCCTCTGGACGCGAGCAGACCATTGACACCATTCATCCCGAAGCCAACAAGCTCCTGCTCAAGGCACGGGGCTTGAAGACGCAGCGTAGAGGTAACAAAGAAGACGATACTCTGCAACTCGCACTCTTCGAGGAGATGGACATCTCGCACACACTAGAGCCGATCGTTGGCCGTCGCCAGTGGATCGCCGAAACGCCCAGCGACAGTGTAGCAAGAGTCCGTGAAAAAGCCGCTCTCTTTCATCGCCAGATTGAGCAGGACGAGCAGCGACGAATGCTCAAGACCATTTGTGATTTGTGGGTCGCTACCTGGTTCTGGCATCAGCCATCTGCAACCATGAATCCTGGCGATCCCAATTGGGTGCCCCCACTGGACGGGCAAATCTATCGCGAACTGGTACTGCAACTGCGCGGCGAACAGCAGCACTTTACTACGATCTCGCCTGGACCCTATTTAAAGGAGCTAGAACGGATCACGGAGCAGATGCAGCCTTTCCATTGGGAACTGGAGTTCCCCGAGGTTTATTTTGAGTCAAATGGCCAGACGCGTGCTAACCCAGGATTTGATGCGGTGTTAGGAAATCCACCTTGGGATATTATCAAGCCTAACTCAAGGGAGTTTTTCTCTGAGTATGATCCCGGCTTCCGCGAATTGGAGCGTGTGGAAGCTGAACGCCGCCAAGAAGAACTCTTGAAAGAGACTGAAATTAAACTAGAGTGGAATATATATTCCAGAAGTCTAAATGCTCAGGTAGATTATATTCGCTTTAGTGAAGTATATCCTTATCAAAGCGTAGAGATAAAAGGAAAACAAACTGGAGGGGATGCTAATACATATAAACTCTTCTTAGAGCGCTCTTTTAAATTGCTTCGTCCCCATGGTAGCTGTGGCATCATTCTACCATCAGGGCTCTATACAGATCAGGGGTGTACAGGTTTACGCCAGCTCTTTCTCTCTCTAGCACAAATAAGTCACTTGCTTTGTTTTGAAAATCGACGTGGAGTGTTTCCTATTCATAGTAGCTTTAAGTTTGTGCTATTCGGTTTCCGTAAGCAACCAGCTATAGGGGTATTTGAAGCAGCTTTCATGCTGCACGATCTGGATGTACTCGCTAATCCAGAAGAAAAATCAGTATCTGTACCAACCCAACTTATCCAACGCTTTTCTCCTGATACTCTATCCTTCATGGAATTTCGATCACAACGTGATGTAGATATAATCACCCGTATATACGGCAGTAACCCTTTGCTTGGAGAAACTTCAAATTCAATTTGGAGGCCCATATTTCAAAGTGAGGAGTTTCACATGACACATGATCGTGAACTTTTCAATGAAAATGGAACAGGTTGGCCACTTTATGAAGGAAAAATGATTTACCAATATACCCCTTACTATGAGAAACCACGATATTGGGTCGATCCTAATTTGGGAAGAAATGAGCTTGCACGTGCAGAAATTCGACATGTGGAAGATGCGCTGGATGCCCATGCCTCGGTTCGATCTTCACTCAAAAGTACATCCACACGTCAAACTCGCATTTCGATAATGCTTGCTGCACAAAAAAGGGGCTCGCTGACATCCGAAGATGTATGTATTGATCCTGACTCCATACGCCTTGCTATCAGGAAAATTTCGGCAAGTACAAACGAAAGAACTTTTATATCAGCTATTTTACCATCTCATGTGTTTGCAAGCGACTCTCTGTACTACCTTGTTCCCTGGTATTTTAATGCTGAAGAAGCGATCAATCAACTACATAATATTAAGACTTGTTACAAACAAGCATTACCAGATACAATAACTGCCTATCTCTGTGGGGTACTTAATTCATTCACGCTCGACTACGTTTTGCGTTTTAAAATCAATATGAATGCTACTTTATTCCATATTTACCAACTCCCCGTGCCCCGTCTTGCCCCAAACAACCAGCACTGCAAAGCCATTGCTTATCGTGTAGCTCGCCTTGTCTGTATCGGTCCAGAGTTCGATGACTTGCGCCACGAGTTGTTGGGGAGTGTGGAGGCACATGTGGCGACTAATCCCATTGAGCGACAGCGTTTACAGAACGAGATCGATGTGCTGGTAGCCCACCTGTACGGATTGAGCGAGGAGGATTTGCGGCATATTCTGTTCGCGCCGTATACATTTCCGCTGGTGAAGCACGAAGTGAAAGATGGGGTGATGGCGGCATTTGCAAGGGGGGAGGAGATGATGAGAGAGGATTAAAGGACGTATCGACTTTTTATCATTTTCCGAGTATACTACCATTAAATAGAATATATGTTCAAGATTGAGAAATCAGACACCCAATAGTTTTTTCTTGAGGAGGTGAGTCATGCTGGCGATACAAAACCCTATCAGAGCCATTACGAATGATGCGTGTGTGTCACTACACAGTATTACCTCGCTACCGATCATGCTCGACCGCCTGGCAGCTATCGATGTTATCGCCTTGGACGCAGCTGTTTCGTCAGGGCTTAAGGGCGAGCGAGCACGGCGTTTGCTGGCGAATCGGCAGCGTGTATCGCCGCAGTGCCTGCCCAGGCTGCTTATCACCACCCATGATGATACAGAACGACGGCAGGCTCAACAGGTGGTCACAGAGCTTCATTCTTTTGCAGCATCCGTCACCATCCAGGACGAACACGGGCGCAACGAAACGGCGGTGAACGCGCTGTCGCTTCACAGACGATACTGGCCTGATATGTCAGAGCAAGAGCGGAAAACGCGCATCTTGTTGCTGAGCAGGCGCGGTGGTGGCGGGAAGCCACAGTTTATAGCGCCATTTGTTGGAGGGACAGGCACAACCTGCGGCACATGGACTCCGATAGTAGCATACCAGCGCGGGAAAACAACCTGGATCGCGGGGACACGCCCCAAAGAGGAGGAACGAGAAGCAACCCCAATTCGTGGCTTCCTGCGTGGCAATTATGCGCAGGGAGTCTGCCCTGCTGAGTGCAGCTTCTGTTACCTGCGCGGGCTCCAAGGTATGGGCATCAAGAGCATATCACTGAATCTAGAAGATGCCATTCCCGAACTCGATACGCTGCAGCGCGGAAGCGTCGTCAACTGGGCCGAACTTGGTGGCCCCGTCGAGGAAGACCCCTGGTTCGTTGATGAGCAAGGCAACGGCTCGCTTGTCCAGACGATTCTCGACCTGTCGACTGAACGAGGCATTGTGGCGTTCTTCCTGACAAAGGGAGTCTACGAGTCATATCTCAAATTGGATGGGAGGCTGGCGCTTCTCGCCATCAGCCTGAATGCCCCGGCCATTTCTTCTGGATTTGAGCCAGGCGGTGCTTCGCCAGAGGATCGTTTACAAGGGCTGGCATGGGCTATCGATCATGGGGCGATGGATCACACGATTCGCCTGGGACCAATTGTGCCAATCGAGGGATATAAGCGGCACTACCACGAACTGTTTGAAATGATGGCAGATATACTTGGTCCACGCCTGAAGCGCATCACCATCGACATCCTGCGCTTCTCGCCCCAAATGCCAGGTATATTGCGAGCCTCATTCCCCGAAGAGATCGTCTCATCGCTGCTTGCTGAGATGGAGCCAGCTGTGAAGTCGCACAAATATCGTCCCTCGGCGCATCGCCAACAGCGACTTTACCACTGGGTAAAAACAATGCTCGCCCACTACGGCATGCCGCACGTCAAGACCACGCCCTGCAAAGCTGACCCAACCGAGGCATTCTTGTTCCTGCGCGCAGGGGATATTGCCAGTATGCCTTGCGCTTGCCATGTCAGTTACCAGGATCGCAGTCGCATACAGCGAAGAGAATTGCCTCTTATCACTCGTTAATGTTGCAGTTGTATCACAGTCTCTTTAGAGAGATCTAAAGAGTATGCATTAGAATAACCTTAGCTGGTTTTGATTGATGACGGGTGGTGGTTCGAGATTAAATACGCCAAAGACCTGATTTCCGATGCGCATAGCCTCACAATCTTCTATCCAAGAACGGTTATGCCGATTTGGCACTTGAGCTTTGCCACTAACAATATCATTCTTCACTGCCTTATAAGCATCGTAAAAGAGATGCCCTCCCGGAATCAAGCTTCCACGTGCTATTCCGTACTTCGTGCGGGGTGAGCTTATAGCCATGTCAACCTGCAAGACCATTCCAGTCTTCATCTGACCTAACAGATCCGAACGACCAGCATTTGGAGGTGAGGCCATCTTACAGATTGTAGCAATACATCCATGTTTTGCACATGAAGCTAACTGTACACAAACTGCGGTCGGAGATATTTCGTCTACTCTGCTCAGACTTCTCACCAAAGAGATCGAGAATCCCTCTTCTTCTATGGCTGCAAATACAGAGCCGCGAGGAATGACGAACTCTGCAGCGCCAACATTACAGAGGCGTTCAATAATGTTTGTGTGATCCTTATCTTTTTGATATTGATCGTGAAGAATTGAATAAAGTTCATCGTTGCGCCTGATGAGATGGTGAACGATCTCATGATAGGCTGTAAATCTCTGTCTGGCTTTTACTCCCATTTTAGGATCAACCATAATATTCTCTGCAAATGCGGCTCCCTCCTGTTCAGGTCCCAATTGACCAAATGAAATAGAAATCTCAAGTTCGACCGCTAGCTGAAATGGATTGGTCCACATCGAGTAATGACTCTTTACGTCATTCATTTGACTTACCACTATTGCCTCGAGTTCATAATCAGGCATTAACAAGCTAACTCAACCCTCCTCACTAGCTTCGTCCTGGTTGAGGTAAGACCTCATAATGAACTGTAGATTCTGGTAAAGTATGTACCACTCCTCCTCGGTTTGTGGTCTTTTCCCCCTTAACTCGATTCGATTAAGGTCCCGGGCTGTTCTCTCGTCTATCTTTTTCTTCTGGAGTAAAGCTAGCAATCCTGGAGCTAAACCTTCAGTTGAATGATCTCCCCATCCTTCAATACCTGATACTAGATCTGCGACCGACATTTCATAATATTCTGCAAGTCGCTCAAGTGTATCGAGCGATGGCTTTGCTCTGCCACGCTCCAAATCCGAGAGATAGGACACGGACAACTTCACTGCTTCCCCTACTTGAAGAAGCGTCACCCCCCGTCTTTGTCTGATTTCCCGAAGCCGATCTTTCAACAGCATGAATAAAACCTTTCTGAAGCACGAAGAAATTACGGTGATGGCGTAATAAGCTCTTGACATACGTTATAAAACGGAGTATGATGCCTACGCTGGTATCGTAATACAAAAGATATTACGATGTCAACAGAATATTATCTTATAGGAGGCCTGTACAAATGGATATGCAGGTTCAGACTGAAACAAAAGCTATCACTTACTTCGTCAATGGCGAGCGCCAGGAGACCCATCACCGCGAACTCACTGCTCGCGTTATTCTCACCAATGCCGGTTTTACCTCCCCAGAAGACTATCGGCTCGTGCGCGATGCCGGAAATCACACCTATACGAACCTCGACGAGGAAGTTCCCTTGCACGAAGATGAAAAGTTCACCGCTCTGTTCCAGGGGCCAACACCAACGTCGCAAGGGAGCCTCGCATGACGAATGAGGAACTCGAGGCGCACTTTCGATCTCTCGGGTGGAAGACTGAACACTTCCCAGTAGGATCACAAACGTTTATTATCATTCGCAATTATATGATCCCCACTGGGAGCCATATTGGCCGCACCTGCGACGTCGCTATCGAGCGCACGACAACCATACCATATGTGCCACCGCCTGCAATTCACACTCGCCCAGCTTTAGTACCTTTAAGTACCCTCAACACCATGCAGAGTCCTCTTGGCCCTGATTGGCAGTACTGGAGTCGCCTGGTTCGCGTCCAAGCGACTCCACAGCGAATCGTGGCGCACATTGCAACGATTTTTAGCGAGGTGTGAGGATGGTTTCGATGATAGACGACAGTGCAATCGATCAGGTTATCTTATCGATTGCACTGACAGAAACGCTGGATGACCAGTTACGGGTACACCTGGACAAAGGGCCAGATCAAGAGGATCTTACCTTCGCCTTGTGGCGTCCCAGTTGGGGACACACGAGGCTGACGGCGATCTTGCAGCAATTGATCCTACCAGAGCCGGGTGATCGCTTGCTCCACGGGAATGTCGCATTCACCCCAGATTATATCCAGCGCGTGCTACAGCTTGCCGGGGATAATTTCGGAGTCGCGCTACTGCATAGTCATCTGGGCCCAGGGTGGCAGGGGATGAGTCACGATGATGTCGTTGCTGAAAAGAATCGTTTGGCTGCGGCTGTCGCTGGTCGTACCCGGCTACCACTAATCGGACTAACTAGAGGGACAGATGGTGCCTGGAGTGGCAGATTTTGGTTGCGGCAGTCTCCTGCTACCTATACACGCCGATGGGCGACAGCCGTTCGTGTTGTTGGGCGACAATTGCGCATAACATATCATCCTCAGCTATTGGCGCCACCTGCCTCAACTGATTCCCAAGTCGCGACAGTAAGCGTGTGGGGAGAAGCAAAGCAGACTGATATTGCTAGAACTCGTGTCGGGATTATCGGTTTGGGAAGTGTAGGGAGCATCGTCGCTGAGGCATTGAGCCGAATTGGCGTATCCTGGATTTCCTTGATCGATCACGATTTCATTGAAATGCGAAATCTAGACAGAACGTTAGGCGCTACTCGTGAGGATGCTGCACAGAGGACACCAAAAGTCACTGTTGCTGAACGCTTGATCCAGACAAGCCATACAGCAGAACAGTTCCACGTCGAATCATATCAAGGAAGTCTTCTCCAACCTGAAGGTTTACAGAGAGCACTTGATTGTGATGTTCTCTTCTCATGTGTTGATCGTCCGCTTCCAAGACATCTCTTAAATGCTCTGGCTTATGCTTATTTGATACCAGTAGTGGATGGTGGAATTTTGGCGAAAGTGGAGAAGGGGAGGTTAATTCACGCTGATTGGAGGGTTCATACAGTTGGACCAGGCCACCCATGTATGCTCTGCCTGGGTGCATTGCGGCGTGGGGACATTGCGCTAGATAGAGCCGGACTGCTGGATGATCCAACGTATATCAAAGGTCTCGGTCCCGACTTTGATCCGATACTTTCGAGGCAAAATGTCTTCCCATTCAGCTTAAATGTTGCCTCATTGGAGATGCTTCAGTTTATAGGTCTAGTGACTGGTCAATCACGTATTGGGGGAATTGGAGCGCAGATCTACCATTGCTATCCTGGAAGTACCGAGATCATGGGTGAGAAGGAATGCGCGCAAGAATGTGAATATGTCGCCTTAACAGCGTCAGCACAAGACTTGAGTGGCAATTTCCCACCAAATCTTGCGACGAGCTGCACTTGAGACCCCTAGATAAGCCTCATAACTATTATCCAGATGCGCTTTCTTTAGCCTGAACCTGTTTTCCAAACTCACATGTGGATGCTAAATAGTATACAGCAGCGCATTCTTGCGATTCTAGGCACAGTAGAGTACACTCTGAGCATATGAGTTCATACTTGCTGGTAAACTTCACTTCAATTGACCGCGGTAGCCTATGCCTATTTACTTATCACAAGGAACCTGTGTGTTATCTGGTGGAGGATATATTTCAAGATGAGGTCAGCCATTTACGGCAGAATATCTTTCTAACCAGCAAATGAGAGAAAGTTCGAGGTAACACTATGTCTGCTCCCAAAACGACTCTATGGGCGATGGATGATCATACCCGTGCAAAGCATGAAATCCTCCGTCGCTACCTCGAAGCGTGGTTGCCTATCATGACATCATACAATGGACGCATCATCTACCTAGACGGTTTCGCTGGGCCTGGCGAATATAACAAGGGAGAATCAGGCTCGCCCATTATCGCTATCGATACATTTCTCAATCACATTCATAGTCCGATACGAACCAAGGAAGTGCTGTTTTTTTTTATCGAGCAGGATCACGCTCGCTGTGAGCACCTTAGACAATTACTGGCAAGGCGCGAGCTTCCTCAAACAGCATCATATGAAATCGAAGAGGGCCTATTTGATGAAACCATGACTGAACTGCTCGCTCAGTTAGAAAGCCAGCAATTACGCCTTGCACCTACGTTCGCCTTCATTGATCCATTCGGCTACTCTCATACTCCCATGAGTACTATTAAAAAATTGATGAGCCACCCACACTGTGAAGTTCTGATCACCTTCATGTATGAGGAGATCAATCGCTTCCTTACTGCTGAGTATTCTACCAAAGAGACGCAATACAACGCATTGTTTGGAACTAGGGATTGGCGGAGAATAGCGCAAACTGCGGTTACAGCGCAAGACCGTCGAGACCAATTGCATAATCTTTATCAGGATCAACTTCGAAAGGTGGCAGAGATTATGTACATCCGGTCATTTTGTATGCGAAACAAACGCAATAGAACAGACTATTTCCTTTTCTTCGGCACGAATAACCTCTTGGGCATGAAGAGAATGAAAGAATCGATGTGGAAGATTGACCCCACAGGAACTTACGAGTTTTCGGATACCACCAATCCACATCAACTACTTCTGTTTTCTCAGCCGGACTACTCTATCCTTCAACGCATGTTGAGTGACCATTTCAAAGGGCAATCAGTCAGCGTTGAAGAAGTCGGAGAATATGTAATTGCCAAAACGCCGTTTTATAAATTCAAGACTGAAGCTCTTAAACCTATGGAGGCATCCAGGCAAATTCTCGTAACCTCAACCGATCCTAAACGTAAGAAAGGAACATTCCCCGAGGGGAAGATACAGATTCGATTTTTGTGAGGGTAGTCTCATGATATTCTATTTTAGTTGTCGTAAGAACCTGTAGTGAGAAAATCTGCTCGCTGAGCAGATTTGCGTTTCAAGCTATCTGGATAGAGTCGAGCATATGAGAATTATTACCTATTGATAGTGAAAGAGCAGGAACAGATACTCGTTGGATAGGGCAGCATTGGAAGTGATTGGAAAGATATGCCAAGCCAGTTTATGCAACTCCTTCGACCATACATAGATGAAACAATCAGACAGGCCCAACAGAGCTATCCCGGAATCTCAAGAGTCACGCGAGGAGAAAAACTCTGGTTTGATGACCCTGCAGGGCGTGTTCAATTTGAATTTGGCGATTTCCGTGTAGAAGCGACCCAGGCACAGCTCCTCATTGAAGTCGATAGCGGATCTATCGAGATAACCAACCTGGTGAAATACTGGTATATACTTGATCGCCACTATACTCATCCCGGGGTTAGGGCCAAGAAAGTGATTCTGGCCCACATCTATCAACAATGCGAAACGAACCAGGAGCGGTTGGGGCAAAATTATTTCTCCAGAGTCCAACTCTGGGAATATCTATATCCGGTAATGCAGCAGGGATTGATTGGTCGTTTTGAGGCAACAAAGTGTCCAGTTCACACCTTTGGGAAAGACTGCACCATTGAACACCACGATGAAGAAAGTCTTTTCCACGCAATTGAGGCGGTACGACGTACAATTACCTTTCTGCTATGATCGCACAATCATGGGAGCATATTCTACTATTCCTTGTCTCCCAATGGCTAATCCTGTATACTTCACCACAGATGAACAGGGTTAGCCAACAAATTATCGTATTGTTGTTGGGAGAGGAGTCTCATTGAGAATCGCACTAGAATCAAATGCGTAGAAAGACGAGGGGTCCATGCAGCCACTGGCGTTAGCTCAGGACATTTGTGCCGACTACAGGCGTTACATTGAAACTACCTTCCCCATCCTGGATAGTGAACTGCGGCGGCAGATCGACGAAAAGATTACCAGCGAATTCTTGTTGTGGAAAGGGCCATATGTCAGCCTCAGCCGCCCTTTCACCATGGGAGCATCGGTGGCTGATCTGGCACGCGAGGGTGTTCTGTTGCCCGCTACAGCCAGCATCTTTTCTAGCTGGGGCCTCTACGATCACCAGGATCGAGCCGTGCGGCTTCTTGCCATTGGAAAGCAGACCATCGTCGCCTCCTCGACAGGCAGCGGCAAAACGGAGGCGTTCCTCATCCCCATCATCGATTATTGTTTGCGACATAAAGCGACTCCCGGTGTCAAAGCAGTACTGATGTATCCTATGAATGCCTTGGCGAATGACCAGCTCAAGCGCTTGCGTCACCTGCTTAAGGGAACAGGCATTACCTTTGCACGCTACACAGGCGATACGCAGCGAAATGACGCAGCAGTGGGCGAGCAGCCTGAAGATATTCCGGCAGAAGAACACCTGAGTCGTGAAAGCATCCAGGCCGAGCCACCAGATATTCTGCTGACCAACTATGTTATGCTGGAATTACTGCTTGTACGCCGCGAGGATCAGCGCATCTTTCGCCACCAGCAGATGCGCTACCTTGTGCTGGATGAGGTGCATACCTATGGAGGCGCGCGTGGTATTGAGGTCGGTTGCCTCATTCGTCGCTTTAAGGAGCATGTGGGTCGCAGCGATGGTGGGCTGGTCTGTGTCGGTACCAGCGCAACGGTCAAGGGTGATGATGTAGGTGAGGTGGCCTCCTTCGCCAGTAAGCTCTTTGCCGAAGCCTTTACTACTGAGTCGATCATCCTGGAACACTTCGACGAGCCAGAGCCACTGCAAAACCCATACTGGCCACAACCACCCCAACTCGATGAACATCTGCTGCAGCACTTTGATCCCGTTGATGAACCAGCTTCACTCATGCTGGCGCAACAACTTTGTGGTCGAGCAGTTCCACCAGGAAATACGCTGGAAGAGCGATTAGGGCTGCTGCTACAAGCCAATGGGTTGCTGCGCCTTCTTGAGAGTTTTCTGAGTATCCCACGTTCGATGGACGAACTGTCAGCCTACCTGGAACAGCAGCCTGAGCGTCACGGAGTACCACAGCGCATCCTGGTTGCGGAGATTACTGCCTATCTCCTGCTCGGCTCGCTGGCAACTACCCAGAAAGGGCCACTCCTGCGCCCTAAAGTGCATATGCTCTATCGAGGATTGGAGGGCTTCACGCGCTGCCTCAACTGCAGCCATGTTTGGGAATCTGGTATCGACCTCTGCCCGGAATGCCAGGGGCACTGTCTACCTGTCGAGGTTTGCCGCTCGTGTGGCCAGGATTTCTGGAGAGGCATGACTGACCGTGATATTACTCCGCGGGACGATCCCGCCGACACGAGGCATTACCAACCATCGCGGTCGGGCATTCCCCATGTCTACAGCCTTGAGCCTGACGACCTGCCTGATAGCTCGCCGCGCACGCTGCACCTGACTGTGGCCATCCAGCATACCATCCAGGTAACGGAAGATGAGGATGAGGGCGAGGAAGAGCCAGCTGGCGTGTCTGCCAGTGTCGATGATTCTGCCAATCGGCCCCAGCCGACAACCCTCAATTCGATCTTTGTCTGTGGGCAATGCGGTCAGGCTACGCTGGAAATGCCCTCGGGCATGCAGTGCGTCAACGGTTGCGATAGTCAGGTCATGGCGATGCTCTACCACCGGGGACGTATTACACAATGCCCTGCCTGTCTTGGCCGTTATGGCGCTCGCGAGGTCGTCACCACCTTCGGCACTAGCGTGGCCGCCAGTGTCGCTGTGCTCACCAGTGCTCTGATGAAACGCCTGGACAAGCGAGAGCGCCGCATGTTGATCTTTACCGATAACCGTCAGGATGCCGCGTTCCAGGCAGGCTATCTCAGCGATAAGCACGGCCAGTTCACCAAACGCCAATTGATCTACCAGGTTGTCTATGATGAAGGGCAACTGGGCCATGCTGCTGTCGGGCTGGCCGATTTGCCCACACTGGTCTATACGTATGGGGTGCGCCTGGGCCTGTTCCCAGCAGCCAGGCGAGAGCACGAGCGGGAAGAGCGCATCCGCGAGGAGACGTGGCCTATCCTGGCGGAGTTTGCTCGCGGCGGTAGTCGCCGTGTCTCCTTGGAAGGATTAGGCCTCATGCGAGCCCAGTACCATGCCTTACGTGAGGAACTGGCGGAAAGTACCGATGCTAAAGAGATCACGCAGCGCTACGGACTTACAACTGATGAACTGTACGGCCTCTGCTCAACTATGCTGGACGAAATGCGCACGCGTCGGGCACTGGATCACCCATTGCTCATAACGCCCATCCAGTTCCGGGAAGAAAAGGTTGAGGGCTTCGACCGCGACCTGCGTCCGGTTGGCTACGGTATGGCCTCGGTGCGCCGAGGACATGCCTATAAGATTTTACCTGTGACGACTCGGGTCAGCTCGCCTTCACAGTTTCAGGTTTATCTGCGCAAAGTGCTGCGTCTGCGCGATAATGCGGATGCCATTGAGCCGGTTCAGCAGATTGTGGGTCTTTTGCAAGAGCTTGGCTACCTGCAGCGTACGACTATCGGCAAAGCTGAAGATCACCAGCAGGCGCTGATGGTCGATCACCAACGCATCGAACTGGCACTGTTAGGCGAGGGCGAGGGATATGAATGCAATGCCTGCCGTCGCGTCTACACCTACTCGGTACGCGATGTCTGCCCTGCAACGCGCTGCGCCGGAACGCTGCAACCTTTCCAGCCAAAGCAGGACAACTACTATGTCCATAACTACCTGGAACGACAACTGATACAGGTGACACCGCATGAACATAGCGGCCAGCTAGATGGGCAATCGCGCCAACGATACGAGGACGCCTTCCGCAGCGGAGAGGTCAATGTGTTGGTCTGCACGCCCACTCTAGAATTGGGCGTAGATATCGGCGATCTGCCCACGGTTATGATGCGTAACATCCCACCTAGCCCGGCCAACTACGCTCAGCGCAGTGGGCGCGCCGGGCGAGCCGAGCGCATCGCCCTCATCACCGCCTTCGCGCAACATCGCGGCCACGACAGCTACTACTATGACAGGCCCGCCGATATGATCCGGGGAGTCGTGCGCGCGCCCATTTTCGGCTTCGACAACCAGCGCATCATCCGGCGCCATCTGCACGCGCTCATCCTGGAAAAGCTCACGGCTCAGTTTCCACCCGTCCTTGGACAAGTCGTTGATGACAATGATCGGCTCATCGGTATCCAGCCACTTATCAACGAATTGACACAGCGGCGCAGTGCGATTCAGAGGGCCGTTGCTGATGCTTTCGCTCGCGATACGCACGCCGGCGGCCTGCCCTGGCTCACTAGTGACTATGTTGGCAGCGTGATCGACGCTTTCCCCGCCGCTCTGAGTCGTGCTTTCAATCCCTGGATCATTGAGCGCCAGAGCGTCCTCCATGCCTTGGACGAAATGCCCACAAGGCGAGCGACATTGGAGCAGCAAAAGCGGCGGCAGGTGCTGGAACTGTTGCTGTACAAGTTAGAGTCTGACCCACTACGCGCCTACCCGCTCTCTTATCTGGCTCGCCAGGGATTTTTGCCCGCCTATGCCTTCGTGGGAGACCAGTTCCGTATGATACCATTTGGTGAGAGCCGCGACCCGCTTATGCGAAGCCAGGACGTAGGCATAGTCGAATTCGCACCTGGCAACCTAGTGTACTGCGATGGCAACGTCTATTCCATCATTGGCCTCGATGTCCAGCGCAGCGACGCGCCGGAAAGCGATACACAGTATGGCATCTGCCAACGCTGCGGGTATGCCACGCTGAGCCAGACAGCGCAGTACTGCGAATCCTGCGAGCGGGAACTTGAACGATACTCGTTCCTTGAAGCGCGTTCCTTCCTGGGGGTCGTCACCCGCACCATATCAGCCGCTGAAGAATCGCGCGCCAGGGAAGGTTATGCTGTTCAGGAATACCTTGTTAACCAGGGAGCATCCGGTGAACGGCGCATCGGCCCGGCGGGTTTTGACTTGACGTATCACCGCAACACGACCATCTTTGTCGCTAATACGGGTTTCGTTAGCAGCACAAATCGTCGCGGTCCGATGGGATTCGAAATCTGTGTTTCCTGCGGACACTGGAAAGACCCGCATCAGGAGGGGTGGGAGCAGCGCCACCGCAGGAACTGCTCCGGCATGGTACGCCCATTCCATCTTGCCTACCGCCTCGAAACCGATGTGTTGGAAATTGACTTGCCCGGCATGCCAGGAGCCGAGGGCGATGCAGTTGATCTTGAAAAGTATCGGGTGACATTGCGAAATGCGCTGGTGTTGGGGGCCAATCTCGCGTTGCAAACCGAGGAGAGCGAAATAGGTGGTTTCGAGCGCGAGGTATCACGTGGTGATCTGCTGCAACCACAGATTGTCCTTTACGACGATGTTCCCGGCGGTGCAGGCTACGTCGAGAGCCTGTCGCGGCGCTTGTCTCAAGCGGCTGCGGCAGCTCTCGAGAGGCTTAATGATTGTACCTGCCTCGATTCCTGCTACCGCTGCCTGCGCAGCTATTACAACCAACTCGAACACAAGCTACTCGACAAACGGCTGGTGATCGAGACGTTGCGCAATATGGCGGAACAAGTAACAAACGCAAGTCTGAACAGGTAGGAGAGGAGTAAGTGTGTGGCAGACGAACATCTTCCTCTGATCGAGCCGATCCTCTCGCCCTGGCGAGCGCAACTGATTGAAGCGTTAACACATGTGCAGCGCGATTTGTTGCTCGTAGGCCCCTATATCAAAGACGATGTGATATCCACGCTCAAAGGCACCCTGGGAGAACGCTTAACACCGCAACCTTTAGCTATACGGATCATCACGCGCGTTCTACCAGATGATTTCTTGAGCGGTGCTTCTGACATTGCCGCACTACAGCACCTGCTTGCCTGGCCAATTGAGCTTGCAGACGTTAGCGTTGAAATGCGCGCGATTAACAATGTGCATGCCAAGGTGTGGGTTTTCGATACCAACATGGCAGTTGTGGGATCGGGCAATGCCACTTTCCCTGGCTTGGAATCCAACCTCGAATACGCGCTGTCTGTTGCGGATCCCCGGCTAGTCGAGCGAATCCTGCAAGATTGGCAAGGGTGGTGGGAGCAGGCATCGCCAGTCGATGCAAACGAGCTGAGACAGTTGAGTCTGTGGTTGGAGGCGATAGCGAGCGACGTAGAAACACGTAAAGCAGAAAAAATGGTCCTGGAAAAACGTAAGGCAGCCGAGCGCAGGATAGGAACTGCACCGCGTATTGGCAATCGGCTGGTCGTTGCCCAAATTTCGCGTCGGGGAGAACATGCCATTTCAGAACGGCAAAACCTCTACAGAGATTCCCATTCACAGAGCAGTCTCCATGCACCGGAACTGACACTAGGCACTTCTCAGATTCAGATGGGGAGGATTCATGTGCAAGCTTCTCACCTCTGGCAAGCGCTTCGCTGGACGACCTACCTGATTGATGATAGATCACAGACAAATGCTACGAATGGGACATTTCTGAAGATTACAACCAGGCCAGTGTCCAAGGAACTGCTTGTAGTGCAATTCACCTGGGCCGATGGAAAACGTTTCTCGCAGGCAACCATCCAGGGATATGCTGGAGATACACAGCCATCCTGGACAATTACGTTGGGGGAAAGCGCCGTACAGCAACTTGTTCAATATTTACAGAGTGTGTCCGGTGAAATAGCATTTAACGACCAGCCATCATCCGAAGTATATTTGCAGTGGCAGCCATCACCCTCTCACCTCTTTGTTTCTCTGGCAGGTGGGGACACTATCCCAATAAACATCCCCTGTATGCCCGCTGCCATGCGAGGGAATGCTCCTATGCTACGCGCTCCATTATCACAGATTGTCGTCAAACAAGAGGTACTCCTGGAGGGATTGATGTCACTTAAGCAGCGATGGGTGGGACTACAATCTGATGCTCCAGCTCTTACTACGATAGAGATTTCCTTCGGCTTGTCCGGTACAACTTCTTCAATGACGTTATCAGTTGGCCCAATTGACGCGCCATTAGTTGTATCAGTACCGGGTACAGATTGTATACTCAGTAGTCCGGAGATCAGGCTGCGTCTGGATTTTACCTCATTTCAGCATATTATCGCTGCCGCAAAAGGTAGGGTTCAACGCTGGCAAATGCGCGTCGGTGGTACTGTTGAGGCATTGCAGTTCATTCCAGAATTTGAGAGCCAGTTTGCCTGGGCTGGTTCTTCAATATGGATTCACGAATTGCGCAATGTGGCAGGAGGATAAGTGACGTAGGCTACTTTCTCCTACTCTATCTTCATTTCGTTGACCAGACAACGTCCTCCTGATATAGTAGCTCCACATCACATCTAACCTCTACTTCACTTTAGTCTTGGGGGAGACTATGAATCACGAGAATGAGGGCGTTGATGGATCACGCAAGCAGGAGCTGATGCAACGGGGGAACAAGTGTTATAAAACCAGGCAATACCAAGAAGCTCTCGATGCATTTGAAGAAGTCATCCAGCTTGATACCAACGACGCTGTTGCTTATGTAGGCAAAGGAGATTGCCTGCGCCAGTTAGGACGCCCTGGGCAAGCTCTCGATATTTATGAGCAGGCCCTTGCTATTGATTCTAACTATATCTTGGCCTATGTTGGTAGCAGCTATGCACTGGTGGAACTTGGAGAAAATTATAGAGCCTCACGAGTTTATCAAGAGGCCCTTCGACTTGATCCTACAAATGCGTCTGCTCATAACATTGCGGGACAGATTTTTTGCTCTCAAGCAAGAATTGGAGAAGCTTTACAAGTTTTTGAAGAGGCCATCAGACTGGCAACAGCAGATAATAATCTTGCAGGATTCTATAACAACAAAGGCATTGCTCTTTGCGAGCTTAAACGATATCAAGAAGCATTGGATGCCTTCGTCCAGGCGCTGCAACTCAGACCTGGCAATGGTAGATATCATGACCGCATTCTCCTTATACCAAAGTATGAGTTAATACTCAATAAACTTGACTTTGAACTCAGCTTTTGCTAAGATCGCCTATATTATGCAGGTTTTATCAGCAGTTGCAAGAATCACCAGAGATCATGTAAGAGGGAGGGTATATGGAAACTCTTCGAGAATTGGCACAGTAATGTCAGGTGCCATATCTATTCAGAGTTTTCTAGATATACTCTAAAGAATGTATGAATCAATGGCCCGCTCTCTCAAGCGTTGCTTTTAACATTCATGTCTTACCGCATAGAGTGCAAGCGTTACTAGAAGTTCTAAAGACAGATACATGGTTTTCTGCCGAAGATCTTCTGCAAAATGCAACGATTCTTGATCAATTACATGTCGCACGTTACGTGAAAGAGACCACACGCCTGATGGTAGAAGCTGGCTTAGTGCAGCGGAAGCCACTCAAGCCCGGATTTTTGTATCAGCTATCCGATTTTGGTCAGTTGTTTTGTCAGACGTTATCAACTCGGCCCCAACTTTATGCCGATATAATGCACTTTCTATTTTTTGTGTTATATGAAGAACAACAACGTCGGTCTACTACATTTAGCAGCTGGAGTTGGGTCTATCAGTCCACGTGTCGTCTACTCTGGGAGGTGCGCCCCAATGTGCCAACCTTCTCAGAGCAAGCCGCCTTTCTAAATCACAAATTGGCAGATGAATTCCCCCATTATAAAGGAGGCGTCCATACAGATGCTCCAAACACAGTTGTCTTATGGTTGAGCCAGATGCAGCCTCCATTCTTGCATCTCGAAGGCAGATCGCGTAGAACCTGCGGCAGACAATGGTGCTCTCCCGAACTCTTTGTTCTAGGTATTGACCGCCTCTATCGACGCGAATCGCTTTCATACAATACGCCCTTTCTTCTATCCAAGAAAGCCTGGGATGAACTTGCTCTTTTATGTCTTACGGAAATGACACTTCTGGAAGAAGTATTTGAAGTAGCACGATCTACATTTCCTTTTCTTAAGACACACAGCGGTGAGTGGGGCCGCTCTGTTATTCTTGAACGGGAAATTACGATAGCGAATATACTATAGTCTGCGCATACTTCAAGCTATCTGGAAAGGACCCAGTAGCCCATGACTGATCATTTGGCGCCCATCCGAGAGAAAGACGCGGTTATCACAACATACAATACCGAATCCCTGCTCATGTCCACTGAGATTGTTGATACTGTCTATACGGCTCACGCCAGTACCCACATATCTATGGGTGATACCTCCGCATTTGTTGAAAAGCTCATTCACTGGACACGGCATAACAAAGGTTGTGTGATTGGTGCCATTGTTGGCAGGTATGGATATGGAAAGACCAGTACGGCCATTCATCTCTGGTATGAATGTGAGAGGAATAATGTAATTGCAGTTCCTCCCTTTTCCTGGTTCAGTCTCATGGACATTATTGATGCCACCTATGCCTGGGTGAATTACCGTTTGGGCCAACTCGCCCCTGATTACTGCCATGCTCTGCTCGCGATTTATGACCGTTATCGCTCTCAATCTCTGGAAACGCTGGCTGCGGAAGAGAAAACAACCATCGATGTCCTGAAAGGACTCTTGGGGAGAGGGAGGTTAAAATTAGAGACCAAGCCGTCCGATGTGGTGAAGTTCCTGTCCGAAACCAGCGCATTGTTAGCGAATGCGGGACGTGAAGGGCCTGTCGTTTTTACTGATGAACTCCAGGTTACGCTGAGCGAGTACCCTTCACGCGAACAGTTTATAGATGATCTATTCGGTCTCCTTAATGAATTGCATCAACAGCAAGGGAGCTACGGTATGGTCGTCAGCATGCCGACAGCAACTGAGGCTCTCATTGCTGATGTAAGGGGCGATATTATTCATCGTATGCAGGCCTTTAATTTCTACTTGCGTCCAGAAACTTTGTATGGCCACACATTTGCCGCCGATCTGTGGCGCAAATACGCTCATATGTTCGGCTTTGTTGAAACCATGAGCGAAATTTTACCACTCGATACATTAAAAAGCATAGGTCAGATCTCATCGAGGCAGGACCTGGGAGCGGGTCCTCGAACAGTTGTAGATGCTTTTCAGCGGGCGATTGTCTATTATGATGAGAGTTCGACTGCCTATATGCCTACTGACTTGATCGATGATTATCTTACAGGTGAGGTAGCCTTCGACCAAAATGGGAAACTTGGTTTAGTAGTTCGCGAGGCTTTGGGGGTGGCACCCGTCGCTGGAAATACTGATAATGAATTTGCCATCAAGTTATTAGCGGCTTTTCCCGATGGTTGTTCCGAAGAAATTCAACATTATTACGATATTGCCGATACTATTACCCAGTTGCCTCCTGCTTATCGTCGAGAGTTTTTATATGACTTTGCAGAGGGACCATCTTTACGTAAGCTGGCTCCCACAGAGGTACGCCCCGATCCGGTCTTTCTACGCTTGACCAAGGAGTTTATTGGACGCTACAGAGAAGATGAACGTTTTGGTCATTTAGCACTATCCGCCTTGGAAGAC
>Ga0070706_100000731_pt1 | contig 37031 bp, 46 predicted proteins | sample KBSK5501metaG_FD_65476 | JGI IMG/M metagenome (GOLD analysis project Ga0070706, IMG submission 65476) | Corn, switchgrass and miscanthus rhizosphere microbial communities from Kellogg Biological Station, Michigan, USA - KBS K5-50-1 metaG | ecosystem: Host-associated > Plants > Roots >... | reverse complement strand
AAGGCTCCCACCGATCCGGCGTGGCAACGACGCACGCTCGACGCCCCGTGGCCCGCCGGGGACTGTAATATCGGTGTCCTCCTCGGGGAGCCATCGGGCGGGTTGATCGACGTGGACCTCGACTGCCCCGAGGCGACCGCGTTGGCTCCGGCGCTCCTTCCCCGCACCGCTGCGTTCGCACGCGCGCCGGAGCGCGGGCACCGGCTCTACATCTGCCCCGAGATCACGAAGCGCGAGGCATACGAACACGACGGGATGATCGTGGAGCTGCGCTCTACCGGAAACCAGACGGTCTTCCCGCCCTCGATCCATCCTTCCGGCGCGACCATCACATGGGCCGAGCCCTGGGTGGAGCCGGCCGTGATCGAGGCCGCCGAGCTCCGCCGTCGCGTCGGCGCCGTTGCTGCGCTCGCCATCGTCGCGCGGCACTGGCCCACCGGTGGACGGCACGACGCACAGCTCGCGCTCGCGGGCTGCATGCTGTCCGAGGGTTGGACCGAGGAAGAAACGATCGAGGCGCTTTGCGCGGTCTGTCGCATCGCCGGCGACGAGGACAGGGCCAAGCGCATCGCGACCGTGCGCCGCACCGCGGAGCGGATCGAATCATGTGAAGAGGTCACCGGGTGGGGCACGCTCGCCGCCGCCCTGCCCCCCGAGGTCGCCCGCGTCGCGCGTGGTTGGCTCGGGAGCAAGCGCGCGGAGACCGTCGATCGGGAGCGCCTCAAAGGTCTCGCCACGATCTGGGCTCGCTCGGGGAACGAGCCGCGTCGTGTCCTCGGGAAGCTCCTCGGCCGGGTAGCGTTGGGGGAGCGCGTCGCGGAGGACCTCGGGGAGCTCGCGCGCGCCGTCGGCGCGGCTTACCCCGAGGCCGACCCCGATACGCTGGCGCGGACGTTCGCGGCCTCGACGGAGCGCAGTGTCCGTGGAGCCCTCGAGCGGGGGCAGGCCGAAGCCCAGGCGCGCGAGGCCGTCTCCTTCGAGCGCGGGGACGAGACCGAGCTCGGGAAGCGCGTAGCGGCCGTCCTGAGCCGCGGCGGGGAGGTCCTCGCGGACGAGGGCGCGGTCTGGCGCTGCGCTGCGGGCGTGTGGTCGCGCGTCGAGGACCACGAGATCGACAACGCGGTGCGCTCGTTCGCGGGGGCTCCGGTGCGCGCCGGGATGCCCCTCCGCATCGGTGCGAAGGAGACCCGCGCGATCCGCCGCGAGGTCCTCCCCTCGCTCCGGGCGCGGCCTGGGTGGTTCGGCGCCGCGGCCCCGGGCGTCGCGTTCGCGGGGACGTTCGTAGGGTGCGACGGTCCGGAGCCGCTTACGCCCGAGCATCGCGTGCGCGCGGCCTATTCGTGGGCGTGGAACCCCGGCGCAACGTGCGATGCATGGCAACAGTTCCTCCTAGAGACGTACGCAGGGGACCTCGAGGCCGTTGCCTTCCTCCAGGAGTTCACGGGGGCGTGTCTGCTCGGTGCCGCGCCGCGGTTGCAGAAAGCCCTCGTCCTCTACGGTGACGCCAAGACGGGAAAGAGCGTCGTGGTCACGGTCCTGGGCGGCATCATGCCCCCCGGCTCCACGCGGGCGATTGCACCCCATGATTGGCGTAAGGAATACTCACGCGCCCGGCTGCGCGGGTGTCGGATGAACCTCGTGTCGGAGCTCCCGTCCGCCGAGTTGTTCGATGCGGAGGCCGTGAAGGCAATCATCACCGGCGACGCCATCGAAGCGCGGGAGCCCTACGGGACGTCGTTCATGTTCGTCCCCATCGCCGGCCACCTATTCGCCGCCAACATCCTTCCCCCGGTCCGGGATTCCTCGCGAGGCTTTTGGCGTCGGATGGCGATCCTAGAGCATCATCAGGTTCCGGCGGAACCGATCGTCGGGCTAGGGGAGATACTCCTGAACGGGGAACGGGAGGGGATTGTCCGTTGGGCAATCGATGGCGGATGGCGTGCACTCAGGCGCGGGCGATACGCACGCGAGGATTCTAGCGTCGTAGAGGCGTGGCGCGTTGAATCGGATTCCGTTGCGCTGTGGTTGCGCGAGGCCTGCACCCTAAGCGGCGAGACATCCACCGACGATGCTTATAACGCGTATCGATACTGGACCATGAACGGGGGAATGAAACCCGTTGCGGTGGTGGAGTTTGGTCGGCGCCTAGGGCGGGCGGGCGTGGAATCGATTCGCCGGGTAGGGCCGAAGGGCGTGCGCGGGTATGCGCTCACCATTACGTCAGAAAAACCCTAATGATATTCACACGCCCTAGCGGGCCTGTCCGGGATCATCCTCAATGATATCGCTGGAGTGTCCGGGTTTGGCCGGGATCACTGTCCGGGATCGATGTGAGAAACCTCAATGATATCATAGTCTGTCCGGGATGTCCGGGATCTTTTTGAAAAGTCTTTTGCAGAGAGAGGGATAGATGAGAGTGCCTATGACGAAACATGTTGAGATCGATCCCGGACATCCCGGACACGCCTTGCAAGCACGTGCAATGGCAGGGGTATTCTTGTCCGGGATCGATGGTCATGATCCCGGACACACGTTTACCCTTACAGTGCCGCTGAACAGTGTAGGGGGTCCTCAAGGACCAGGGGGTCGCGCGTTTGGTCCGAAGCCAATTGCCAGCGGAGTGATCGATGCCCCGTAAGTCAACAGGCGCCCGCGCCAAGGCATCCACGCTCGAAGCCGCCGCCAACGCCCTGATGACTAAGGCAACCGCCGTCGATACGCCGCTAACGCCCATCGAACAATCGCGGGTCATGAATTCCCTTGCAACGGTTCTTCAGAAGCTCGGGAAGATAAACGACGAGTACGCCGAATGGGACGCGATGATCGATCGCATCCTGGCCGCGCTGAAGCCTTACCCGGAAGCGCTGCGCGCCGTTCGGGCGGTGCTGTGAAAGGCACCGCCGGGCGTAAGACGGATTGGGAACGGTTTCGATCCGCGCAGCGTCGTAAGGTAGACGCCGCCCTCGAGGCCCAATCGGTGATCACCGGCCATGCTTGGCCGGCGCCCACGTACCAGACTGATCCGGTTCGGTTCGCGCGGGAATGCCTCCGCGTTCGGGACCCGAAGGATCCGTCGAAGCTAATCCCGATCCGCCTGACGGGAAAGCAGGTCGACATCCTAAACGCCATCCGCGACCACAAGCGGGTTACGGTGTGCTCCGGGCACAAGGTCGGCAAGAGCATGACCGCTGCGATCATCGCGCTGTGGTTCTACTGCTCCTTCGATGATGCGCGCGTGATCATGTCCTCGACGACCGCCCGCCAGGTCGATGCGATCCTTTGGCGCGAGGTTCGGCAGCTCTACACGCGCGCGGCGAAACCGATCGACGGGGAGCTACACGAGCTCGCGCGGTCCGGGCTCAAGTCCACCGACTTCCGGGAAATCGTCGGCTTCACCGCTAAGGAAGCGGAAGCGGTCGCGGGCGTGTCGGGCGCGAATCTCCTCTACATCGTCGACGAAGCCTCCGGCGTCCCGGATCTGATCTTCGAAGCCATCGAGGGGAACCGCGCCGGCGGCGCGCGCATCGCGCTGTTCAGCAACCCGACGCGGACGGAAGGAGAGTTCTTCCGGAGCCACTGTGACGAGCAGACGAAGAAGTTCTGGCACCAAATCCACGTGTCGAGCGAGGACGTGGTGAACGAAGGAATCCCCGGGCTGGCCGAGCAGGCATGGGTGGAACTCAAGCGCGAGGAATGGGGGGAGGACTCGCCGCTCTACAAGGTCCGCGTCAAGGGGGAATTCGTGCTGGGCGAGGACGGGAAGGTCCTCACGCTGCACGCGATCGGAGAAGCGCAGAATCGGTGGTACGAAACGACCGCGGAGGGTCGGCTCTACGTCGGGCTCGACCCCGCCGGCGACGGCGACGCGGGGGACGAATCGGTGTGGGCTGCCCGCCGGGGGAACAAGATCGTGGAGCTCCGCGCCCGGCGCGGGCAATCGGAGGACGCGCACGTCGCGCTCACCTTGCAATTCCTCCGCGACCTCCGCATCCCCCGGGAGCCGCCCCCGGTCGTCGTAGTGGACCGGGAGGGCGCGGTCGGCGCGCGGGTCTACGGCGCGCTCCGGGCCTACGCGGACGCCCACCCCGAGGCGTTCGAGCTCCTCCCGGTGCGCGCCAGCGACGCGGCGGTCCGCGAGCCGCGAATCTACGGGCGGCTCCGGGACGAGCTGTGGGCGAACCTCCGCCAGTGGTTGCGCGAGGGCGGGGCCATCCCGGAGGACGACAAGCTCGCGCGGGAGCTCCACGCGCCCGAGTGGACGAGTGACATCCGCGGCCGACAGAAGGTGACCGAGAAGAAGGAGCTCCGGAAAGCCCTCGGGCGCTCCCCGGACCGCGCCGACGCCGTAGCCCTGGCCGTGTGGGACTCGCCCGTCCTCGCCCCCGCAGCGGCGGGGGAACACGGCACCCCGGACGACCCGACCGATACCGCGGACGTGGATCGCACGTTCGACCCGTACACCTGAAAGGATCCCCATGCCCCTACGTTCCTCCGCGCCGACGATCGGCGCGATGGTCGGGAATGACATGCTCGATCGCGCCGACGCCCTCGTGGTGGAACTTCGCATCCGCCCCCGGCTTCGCGAAGATGCACGACAGACCGCCGTGCTGGCCCTGCTCGAGGGGCAGGACCCCGAGCGCGCCATTGCACGTTTTGTAGACGACGAACGCGCGTGCGGAATGACCGGTGGCGGCACGCGCCCGACGGTGTTGCGCCTCACGGAGGACGAATTAGCCCGCGCCGGTGCCGTCGCGGTGAGCGCGGAGGACCAATTGATCGAACGTGAGCGGAACGAAGAGCGCGCCGAGATCGCTGGCGCCGTGCTCGTCGGGTTGTCGAGGCGCGACCGGAAGATCGTGCGACTGACCGCGCAGGGGTGGACGCAGGCGGAGATCGCCGCCCATCTAGGAATGAGTCAGCAAGCCATAGCGAAGATACTCGCGAAGATCCAAACGAAGTCAAAGACATTGCTCCGCCGCGGTTGTGACGGCGGTTAGGAATAGGCAAGGGGACAGCGATCGGCGCTGTCCCCCAGAGGCCTATTGATCCCTGCCTTCGACACGACCCCGCTCCTTTCCAATCTGGTCACGGTCGCCTCGGGCGCAGCACAGGCCAACAACGCCGTGCTGGCCGGCGCGCAAGGTAAGACTACCTACCTGTCCGGGTTCATGATCACCGGGCTGGGTGCAACTAGCGCGTCCACAATCGTCGTCACGATCACCGGGCTCGTGGGTGGCGGCACCCCGGCGTTCCAGCTCTCGATCCCAGCCGGCGCAACGATCCTCATCGCGCCGCTGGAATTCAAGCCGAATGTCCCGCTCCCGGCCAGCGGACAGAATCAAGCCATCACGGTCAACGTGCCCTCCTTCGGGGCGGGCAATACCGCGGCATGCGTCACCGCATACGGGTTCCAGACCTGATGGCCGCCACCGTCTACGAGCTCGCGTCTGATGAACGCCCTGCTGGCACCACCCGGGAATGGATCAACGTCAAGCAGGTCGTGGCGGTGTTCGTCTTCTTCGACGACACCAACTGGCGCTGCATTCTGATCGTCCACGAGATCGGGCAGCTTAGCGCCAGTTTCGCCACCCAGGCCGCGGCGGAAGCCCGCGCGGCTCTGTGGGTCCAGCGCATCGAGGACGCCAAGTAAGCCTTGGGGATCTTCGCTCGGCTCGCTGCTTACGTCTCGCCCGCGCCGGCCAAGCCCGACGCGATCGAAATGGGTTCGCCCGCCGCACAGAAGCGGCGCAAGCGCACGAGCCCGCCCACCGTCGCGAAGACGCGGTGGTATCTCGCGGACCACGAGCATGCGATTCGCGTGGCCGACAGCGGCGACCTGTCCGCGGCCGCCCGCCTCTACCGGTCGTGCCGCCGCGACGGCGTGATCCATGGGCTCCTGTCCACGCGAACCGGGGGGCTCGTGCGCATGCGCCGCAAGTTCTCCGGGGACGCGGAGGTCACCGGCGCCCTCGAGGGGCTCCGGGGGAATCGCACGCTGTTTGACGAGCTGTTCCCGAGCGCGGAGCTTGCGCTCCTCGCGGCCGACGGCATCTTCCTGGGCGTCGGTGTCGCGGAGCTCGTGCCCCAGGTCTCGGGGCGACCGGAGCTCCGGCGGCTGGAACCGGAGTTCCTCCGGTACCGAATCGACGAAGATCGTTGGTACTACAATTCGTACCACGAGGGGTACATCCCCATTACGCCCGGCGATGGGCGTTGGGTCCTGCATTGCCCCGGCGGGAAGCAAGAGCCTTGGACGCACGGGCTGTGGGCGAGCCTTGGGCGCGCGTACATCGCAAAGGAGCACGCGCTGCTCCACCGCGAGAACTACAGCGCGAAGCTCGCGAACCCGGCGCGCGTAGCGGTCGCTCCGCAAGGCGCCACCGAGGGGCAAAAGCAATCCTGGTTCCAGAAGGTAATGGCGTGGGGGGTCAACACCGTTTTCGGGATGACGCCCGGCTACGACGTCAAGCTCCTCGAATCGAACGGCCGCGGATATGAGGTATTCAGCCAGACGATCGAGACCTCGAACAACGAGTTCATGATCGGGCTGGTCGGGCAGATCGTCACGGTCACCGGCGGGTCCGGCTTTTCCTCGAATGACCTGTACGCCACCGTCCGCGCCGACCTGATCGAGGAGACCGGGGACGCGCTCGCGTTCACGATCAACACCCAGGCGCTTCCCCCGTGGATCGGGCAAGCCTTCGGCGCCGGGCGCACCGCCGCGGTTGCATACGACACGACGCCCGCGAAGAACCTCAAGGCGGAAGCGGAGTCCCTGTCCGCCGCTGGCGCCGCAATCGACGACCTGTCCGCCGCGCTGAAGAAGCACGGGCTCCGCCTCGACGCCGCGACGGTCGCCGCGAAGTTCTCGGTCCCCGTCCTCGGGGACACGTCGGGCGACGGCGAACCCGACGCGAGCGGCGCGGTCGTGCCCGAGGAGCCCCTAGACAACGCGGCCGCGGCGTCGCTCGCGCAGCAAATGACCGCCCTTGCGGTGCCGCAATGCGAGCACGGCCGATCGAATCGGTGCTGGCTGTGCGGCGTCGAGCGCGAGCGCTCCGTCACGCGGGGGCCGGACGGGAAGCCCATGTGGACGGTTGCGTGGCGCCCGATCGGCGGGACACCTCCGGCGCTTCAGGTGGCGGCGTGACGTATACCGTCCGCGCCTACACGTTCCAACCGAAGGAACCCCCGATCGAGATCAAGCTGTGGGACGCGGGCGCGAATGCGACCGACTACGGCGTGCATCTGTGGACGGAGCGCAGCATGCGCACGGTCGGCGGGACGTACGAGGCCCGCGGGAACCTTCTTCAGCTCGATGTTGAACACAACGGCGCCGAGCCCGCGGACCCCGCCAATCCCCCGCCGACGGCGGGCTACGCGCGCCTCGAATTGCGCGCCGGCGAGCCTTGGCTTGTCTTCGACTGGTCAGCCTACGCCGTGGATCAGATTCGCTCGGGAATGAGGCGGTACCTATCGCCCGAATACGAGGTTGACAAGGCGACGGGCGAGATCGTGCGTCTCGTTCGCGTCTCATTGGTCGGGGATCCGGCCACGCATAACGCACGGATACTCGCGGCCGCCGAGCGGATCCGCGCGATGGGAGGTTGCATGGATCCGAAACTGATTGCCGCTGCATTGGACGCGCTCGTCGCGGGAGACGAGGGCAAGTGCGCCGAGATCCTCAAGGGTCTCATTGCGCAGGCCGCGGGGGCCGGCGCGGCTCCGGCGGGCGGGGACGTTCCCGAAGCGGCCGCGGCTCCCGCGGCAGACATGCCGCCCGCGATGGCGCCGGCGGCCGGCGGCGGTGACGCTCCGCCCGAGGAGGAGAAAGCCATGGCAGCTGCGAAGCCGTGCCCGGTCGCCGCGACCACACCGAAGCGGGACCCGCTCGAGGACGTCAAGGCGCGCCTCGACTCGTTCGAGCGTGACGCCATTCTCGCGAAGCATGGCGCCAGGCTCACCGAGGGCCAACGCGTGTGGGCGTCGAGCCAGCCCGTCGCGGTCGTCAAGGGTCTCGTCGAGGCTTCGCCCGAGCCCGCGAAGTCGACGGCCACGAAGGCCGGCACCCGCGGCGCGACGGCCGGCGGCAAGGCAAGCGCCCTGCCCCCGGAGGAAAAGGCCGCGCTCGACGCGCGAATGGGGATCACGCGAATCGTGGCCGGCGTGAATCGCACGCCCACGCGCGTGACCTTCGGCGTCCTCACGCGCGACGACGCCGTGAAGATCCTCGCTTCCAGGAAGGTGGCTTGACATGGGTGTGATGGCAAAGGACCGGCCAATCCGGACCGAATTCTGGGCCTACAAGCGCTACACGCTTGCGTCTGGAAAAAAGGCCTACAAGGGCGGAATCGCGGTCTACGACGAGTCGGCCGCGGCCGTGATCCCGGGCGAGGCCCAGACGGATCTTTTCGTGCTCGGTCTTTTCGACGAGCAGGTCGACGCGACCTCCGCAGCGAAGCCGGTGAACGTCCAGCTGAAGAAGGAGGTTCGCATCCGGTGGTTCCCCAATGACGGAACGAACCCCGTGCTCGCGACCGATATCGGGAAGTCGGTCTACCTGGTCAACGATCAGGACGTCTCGATTCTGTCAACCGGCCGATCCGTGATCGGTATCGCTTGGGCAATCGACACCGTTAAGGGTGTCGCCGTGGAGATGGTCTGATGGGTGCTCTTACTCCGCAGTGGCTGATGGATTTCGAGAGCAACATGCAGTTGCTCACGGAAAGCGAATACGAGCGCCTGAGCTCCAATCTGTGGTGGTCCAAGTTCATGAAGACTCGGCCGAGCTCCACCAAGCGGGAGCTCGTGGCCTGGCTCCTGTCGACCGCGCAGATCGAATCGCGCGACGTCGGCGGGCAGATGCCATTCGAGGACATGGTGTCTCGCTACACCGAGTACACGAACCTCGACGCCGGCGCCGGCCTTCGGATGCGAAAGCAGCAGCTCGAAGACCTCGACGGGAACGGGCTCGACGTTGCTTCGCAATGGTCGCGCGACATCGGCGCCTACATGGCCTACTGGCCGCAAAAGCAGCTCGTCAACCTCATGAAGAACGGTGCGACCGCGGGGAACAACTCCTACGACGGCGTGACCTACTTCAACAACGCGCACCTCTATCGCGACGACAATACCGCGACGTTCGCAAACATCTTCACCGGTGCCGCGGCCTCGACGCCCTCGACCGATCCGAACGACGCCGGCTACCCCGGCGCGATCGTGCTGGACGAGTCGGTTTCGACCGACACCGCCCTGGTGAACCTGTCCAAGGCGTTCTCGTACATCCGTTCGATCAAGATGCCGAACCTTTCGGATCCCCGGTTCCTGAAGCCGGTTGCTCTGATCGGTCCGCCGCGCATGCAGAATCGGCTCGTTCAGCTGACGAGCGCGAAGTTCCTGGCCCAGGCCGCGGCAAGCGGCGGCGGCTCGGGAGATGTCGAGGCGGTGATCTCGGCTTGGGGTATGACCGCCCCCGTCATCGCGGACGAGCTCGCGGGCTTCGAGTCGGACACCACGTGCTTCCTCGCGTGCGAGCAGATCTCGTCCAGCCAGCTCGGCGCGTTCGTCTACGTCGAGCGCGAGGCGTTCAAGATCGACTACTACGGCATGTTCGACGATGCGCAGCTCGCGCGAGCGCAGGAATTCGAGTGGCATTGCACCGGCCGAAACGTCGCCGGCTACGGCCACCCCTTCCTGTTCTACAAGCTCAAGGCGACTTGAGTGGCGGCCTGGCTCGACCTCGCCGCGCTCAAGGCGCGGAGCATCATGCCGGGCGCCGATGTCGACGCGCTCGAGGCGAGCGAGCCAGGCTTCGCAGTCAAGCGGTTGACGATTCGCCAGGCGTGGATCGGCGCGCGCCTGGCGAAGCGCTACGACCTGTCCTTCCCGGCCGGGGACATCCCTGAGATCGTCCTCGGCTGGCTTACCGCGCTCGTCACGCTCGACCTCTACTTGAAACGCGGGTGGAATCCGTCGAGCGAGCAGGACGCGTTGATCGCGAAGGACGCGGAGACCGCCGCGACCGAGATCAAGGAAGCGGCCGACTCCGCCACGGGGCTGTTTGATCTGCCGCTGCGCGAGAGTGCACCGGGGACGTCGGGCGTCGTGCGCGGCGGGCCGTTCGCGTACTCGGAAGCGTCGCCGTACGCCTGGACAGACGGGCAAGTCGACGACGCCTTGAGCGAGGACCGTTGAGCGGAGAGGTTGCGCTCGACAAGATGATCGCGACCGCGCGCTACGTCGCCGGCGGCGGCTTCGCGCGGGACGGCATGCAGGCCGCCGCGCGGACCGTAGAGGGCGCGGTCAGGGGGACGGCGGCTGCGGGGACGTCCCCCGAGGGCGAGCCCTGGGCGGCCACGAAGAAAGGCGGCCGCGCGATGGCGCACGCGGCCGCGGCGGTGTCGGTCGTCGTCGTAGGGACCGTCCTGCTCCTCAAGCTCGCGGGCGCGGAGGTGTTCCACCATTTCGGCGTGCGCGGCGCGCCGGCGCGGCCGGTGATCCCACGCGGCTCGATGCCCGACCGGTTGGGAAATGCCGTCCGGTTGGGGTTCGTCGAGGTCTGGAAGACGAAGGTTCGGAAGTGAGCTTCTCCGAGCTGTTTGACAAGGTGAAGGCCGCGCTCCCCACGGCGTCCGTCGTGTTTGGCGAGCGCGAGATCGGGAAGCAGATCAATCAGGGGCCTGGGCGCGCGAATCGCGTGGTCTTCGTCCCCGGCGAGGACTCCGGCGCCCTCGGGACGTTCGATCCGCCGGCGGTGCCGGGGCGGAACCTCCAGGTGCGAGGCGCCCCGGGCCGGCGGCAGTCCCGCGCGCTGTGGGCCTGGAAAGTTGCAGGCCGCGTGTACGTGTGGGCGTATGACGCGACCGATCCGAATGACGAGCGCAAGCAATGGGACGCGCTTGTCGCGCTTCACGAGCAGGTAGTCGAGGCGATTCACGCGTACCAAAGCGGCCATTACGCGCTTCGCGCGCCGCGCCTGACGACGAAGACCCACGAGCGGAAATTCGGGTGCGAGATCATGTTCGTCGTCGATCTGTCGCAACCTGTTCTGTCGGCCGACCGTCAACGCACGGGCGTGCTCGAAAACGATGGCGGATCGGTGCTCGGCCAGTCCGGGACCGAGCAAGGGTGAAGCTATGAATCCTGCGGTATCCTCGACAGTAGCCGATAACACGCTCGGAATTCGCGCGCCGTCGAACGTCGTGCTCGCGATCATCGCGACGTCGACGGCGGGCACTGCGGCGACCCCGCAGCTCGTCGCGAACGTGCCGGACCTCCAGACCGGGTTTGGTGGGGGGGTCCTGGTGGAACTCGCGGCGTACGCGATCGAGCGTTACGGGATTCAGTGCCTGTGCTGTCGCGCGGCCTCGACGGTCGCGGGCTCATACGGGACGATCACTCTGGCCGGGACCGGGACGTCGGTTCCGTCGGGCGACGGTACGATCAAGCCGGACAACGATTACGACATCTGGATCAAGTTCCTGACGGGCGGAACGATCGGCGTCACGGGCATCACCTACCAGCTCAGTCTGGACGGGGGAACCACCCTCGTCAACGGCGGGGCCGTGTTCGCGCTTGGAACGGCGACCAATATCGTGTTCCCAGACGGTTCCGTGAAGATCATCCTGGGCGCCGGGACCATCGTGGCACTTGACGTCGTGTCCGGTCGCGGCATCGCGCCGAAGTGGGACACTACTGCGCTCGACGCCGCCCTGGCCGCGCTCGCGGCAACACAGTCGAAGTGGACCTACCTCGAGATCGGCGGCGACCTCGACTCCACCGCGGTGTCGACGATCGACGCGAAGCTCGAAGTGATGCGCGCCGCCGGTCGGAAGCGCCGGGCCATGGGTCACTTCCGCCGCCCGAACGTGGCGGAGTCCGAAGCGACGTACCGCACCGCGTTCCAGACCGCCCTCGCGGCGTCGTCCAGCCGCCGCCTCACGGTCGTCGCGGGCTGGGCGGGGATTGACTCGTCCGTCTCGCGGCGCCGGTACATCCGCCCGCCGTCCCTCGCGGTCGCGCCCCTCGTCGCCTCCGTGGGCGAGGAGATCGACGTCGCGGAGCTCCGCTTCGGGCCGCTCCCGGGCGTATTCATCCGGGACGCGAACGGGAACGTGCTCCACCACGACGAAACGCAGAACCCCGGGCTGGACGACGACCGCGCGCTCACGCTGCGCACCTGGGAAGGGCGCGGGCTCGGCGCGTGGGTCAACAACCCGAAGCTCCTCTCCCCGGTCGGCTCCGATTACCTCTACGTCCAGCTCGGCCGCGTCGTGGACCTCGCGGACACGATCTCGAAGGAGGAGCTCGAACCGCTGTGCTCCAAGGGCGTGACCGTGAAGACCGACGGGTCCGGCCAGATCACCGAGGAGGACGCGGCCTCGATCGAGGGGCAAGTCAACGCCCGGCTTGCGCGCGAAATGACGGGGCTCCGCAAATGCTCCACGGCGATCTTCACGCTGTCGCGCACTGACAACGTGTTGCAGACCGGCCAGATCTCCTGGCAGACGCGCGTAGTCCCGCTCGCGTACCTGAAGAAGCTCGTGGGCGTCGTTGCCCTCGTGGCGTCCGACAAGGCGCCCGTAACCGTGGTGTGAGGTAGCAATGGCAACAGGCAAAGACACGTTCCGGCGCAACGGCTTCGAGATCTCGTGGGCGTCGGTGATCCTCAAGGTGCTGGGCGAGGAATTCTACGGGCTCGCCGGGATCGATTACGAGGAGAAGATCGAAAGCGCTTTCGTGCGCGGCCTCGAGCGCGGTGGCCCTCCGCGCGGGCAGACCCGCGGTCAGTACTCGGTCGAGGGGAGCACGCTGAAGTTCCCGAAGGGCTCCGCGGTCTCGTTTTACGAGTTCCTGGCCGCCAAGGCGCCGGATCAGAAGAGCCTCGGGGCGGTCTCGTTCTACCTGTCGCTCCAATACGTGGAGAATGACCTGTCGATCACCGAAGAGCTGTTCGACTGCTACGTCCGCGGTCGTAAGGTGAGCGCGGCGCCAGGCGCGGACGGGCTCGTGGACGAGGTTCCCTTCACGTGTCTGTACGCGAAGCTCTCCACGCCGAACATGAAGGGCTTGACGGTCTTCGATAACCGCTTCGGGAGGTACTAATGGGTGAAGACCTAAGAGCACTCGAAACCGAACTACAAGCCGAGCTCGAAGCGGTGCGCGCCGCGAAGGACGCGCGCGAGGACGCCCGCCGGGCGGCTGTCCTCAAGGACGAGATCGCCGCGGCACGACGCCAGGCGCGCGAGGAAGCGAAGCTCGCGGAGCTCGAAGCCGAGCATGGTCTGCTCGGGAAGTCGCTCGCCCGGATCGACACGATCGACGGGATGATCGTCGTCAAGCGCGCTGACGGGATCAAGGTCCGCAAGTGGCAGGACGAGCACGCGGACAACGTGACGAGTGACGCGCTCCGACAGCTCGCGCGCCCGTGCGTCGTGTACCCCGAGCTCGGGGACTTCGACGCCATCGCCGCCGAGCGGCCGATCGTGATCGTGAACGTCGCGACCGAGGTGCTCCGACTCGCCGGGCTCAAGCTCAAGGAACAAGGGTCAAAATAAACGCCGTCGTCGCGGACGCGCGGCGCGACGGCGGAGTCGAAGCGGAGCTCGTGCGGAGCCTCTTCCAGGAGAGAGGCGAGACCGAAGCGGAATTCGTGCGGAGCACGGCGGGCGCCGTCGTGCTGATCGGCGCATTGCGACAGATTTCGGCTGAAGTCGAGGCGTTGCGGAAGGTCGTAACGAAGGCTTTCGGTGGCTGATAATACCGCGACGTTTGCGATCGAGCTCGACACCGGCGGCTCCACGGCCGGCGCCGAAGGGCTGGAGTCTGCCCTCGCGAAGCTCAAGGAAGCGATCCGCGCGGACAAGGCGGAGGTTGCAGGGCTGCAAGCCGCGCTAAAGAACCTCCAGGGCGGAGCGTCGGTCAACCTAGAGCAGTTCAAGTCGCTCCGGGATCAGCTCAAGGCGAAGCAAGCCTCTCTCGCCGCGGCAACGGACGGCTACGCGAAGCTCGGCGGCAAGTTCGGGGAGCTCGCGCCGAAGGCAGCGGAGGGCGCCAACAACGTCGAAGGCATCCTCGCCGCGGTGAAGGGCGGCGCCGGCCCCATGGGCGGGCTCCTGGAAAAGGTCCAGGCATTCAGCGGAGCGATCAAAAAGATCGGTGCGACGAAGGCGCTCGCGGTTGGTGCCATCGCCGCGATCGCAATCGTCGCCGTGGCACTCGCGGCCGCCCTCGTGTCCGCAACGATCGCTATGGCGTCGTTCGCGCTGAGCGCGGCGAACAGCGCCCTGGCTCAACGTGCGGTGTTCGACGGCATGAAGCTCGGCGCCGGCGGGGCCGCACACCTTACGTCCACGATCGACGCCCTCGCAAGCTCGCTCCCGACCCCGCGGAAGGAGCTCGAAGCGCTGGCGGAGAAGCTCGCGGCGACCGGGCTCCGCGGGAAGGAGCTCGACGCGGAGCTCAAGAAAGTAGCGACCGCCGACGCCGTGAAGAAGTTCGGATCGGTCGGCGCCGGGCTCCTGAACCTCGACGTTCAGATCGACAAGTTCCACGAGAATATCGCTCGGATCTTCTCGGGCGTGAATATCAAGCCGTTCCTCGAGGCGCTCCGGAGCATCCTGTCGCTATTCGACCAAAGCACCTCGAGCGGCAAGGCACTCAAGGCGATCGTCGAAGGGCTGTTGAACCCGCTGTTCGCGGGGCTCACGTCGCTCGCGCCACTCGCGAAGGGGTTCTTTCAGGGGCTCGTGATCGGCGCCCTGCTCCTGACGATCGCAGTCCTCAAGGTGAAGAACGCCTTGAAGGACACCTTCGGCGGGTTCCTCGGGCAGATCGATCTCGTCAAGGTCGGTGTGTACGCGGGCCTGGCCGTGTTCGGCGCACTCGCGGCGATCCTCGCGGTCGTGGCGGTCGTGGCGGTCGTCGCCGCGGCGGCGATGATCCTCGTCCTGTTCCCGTTCATTGCGATCGCGGCGATGGCCACGATCGTCCTCGCGCTTGTCGCCGCGCCGTTTATAGCGCTTGTCGCCGCCGCGTCGGCCGCATGGGATTACCTGTCGGGGCTCGACCTGGCCCAGATCGGTAGCGACCTGATCGGCGGGCTCGTGGACGGTATCGTGGGCGCCGGCGGCGCGGTCCTGTCCGCGATCACCGGCGTCGTAGGCGGGGCAATCGACGCGGCCAAGTCCCTGCTCGGGATTCACTCGCATTCGAAGGTCTTCAAGGGAATGGGGATCAACACCGGCGGCGGGTTCGCCGAAGGTGTCGACAAGACCCAAGGCACCGTTGAGACCGCGACCGAAGGGCTCGCGGACGCGGCGGTAGGCGGCGCAGCTCGGGGCGGGGCGGGCGGCGGCAAGGGCGGCGCGGCCGGCGGGGGCGGGAACACCTACCACGTCACGGTCCAGGGCGTGAAGAACGCGGACGAGATGAATTCGGATTCGTTCGTGCGCAAGCTGGCCGCCGCGATCGAGGCCGCCGCGATCGGCGCCGGGCGCTCGCTCGAACCGGAGCCCGCGTGATCAATCTGCTCCGAGGGCTTCGGGTGTGTCTCGGCTGTGGAGACACCAAGCGTCAGGTGGATTTCTATACCGGTCGCCATACCTGCAAGGCATGTGAGATTGCCAAGCGAGTCCAACACTACGCGGCCAATAAGCAGCGCGTCAACGAATACTCAAGCGCCTGGAAGGCTCGCAATCGAGGGCGGCGCGCCGAGACGCTTCGACGTGAATACGAGGCAACGGATCCAATCGTGCTCATGTTGCGGACCGCGAAGTCACGAGCCAAGAAACGAGGAGTTCCCTTCCAGCTGACTCCCGCGGATATCGAGGTTCCGGCGGTGTGTCCCATCCTGGGCATCCCGATTCAGCGATCACGCGAGTTGTTGGCACCCGGCTCGCCATCCCTGGACCGGATCATCCCGACCCTGGGGTACGTGCCGGGCAACGTCGCGGTGATCAGCCAGCGCGCTAACACGATTAAGAACAGCGGGACCGCCGCAGAGCATGAGCGAATCGCGGAGTGGATGCGCGCGAAGGGGGCTACATGAACCCCTTCCTAGACGATCCCGATCTGTACGACTTTCCTCGCATCGCAGATAAGAGAAGTCCCCTGCTCACGGATGTATCGGGGGCAACCTCCCCTAGACATTGGGACGAAAAGAAGGGCTACGGGCTGTCGGGCGCGACGCTGGTCTACACGGGGGACGGGCTCGCGAAGCCGGTGCTTCGGTTCTTCGCGTGGCGGCCGGAACACTTCGTCGCGTGGGAGCCCTTCCGCACGATCGTCGCCAAGCCGCCGTCGGGCGCGAAGCCCACGGCATTCTCTATCGAGCACCCCTTCCTCGCGGAGCTTGGGATCGTGTCGGTCGTGGTCGAGGACGAAACCATGTGGACGCAACAGGACGCTGGGCTCTACACGAAGGACGTCAAGCTGATCCAGTGGCGTGAATCCAAGCCCGCACTCGGGAAGCCGACAGCAACGCAGTGGATGCAAGCGCCGGCGCAATCGGCGGCAGACAAGGCAATCGACGACCTCGTGAAGCAGGTAAAGGCGCTCGCGTGACCGAATTTCTGACGCTATCAGGCCGCAAGGGGACGTCCGTTGTCGTGCGCGTGACATCGACTGGCCCGTGGGTCGCGGATGTCGACCTCGAGGGCGATGTAGCACTCACGGGCGCGGTGGAGCTCCGCATCGGACCCCTGACACTTGTCGGCACCGTCGATCCGGAATTCTCGGGCGCGTTTCAGAAGCGCTCGCGGTGCCGCGTCGTCGCCGGCGCGAACGGATGGCGCACGACGGTCGCGGAGCTCCACTACCACAACGACGCGGAGATCAACCTGTCACAGGTGCTCGGCGATGCGGCTAGCCTCGTCGGGGAAACGCTCACGGTCCAGGCCGGCGCCGATCGCTCGATCGGGATCGACTGCGCGCGCGAGCTCGGCGCAGCCGCCGACTTGTTCGATCAACTCGGCGCCTCGTGGTGGGTCGGCTACGACGGCGTGACCGTGGTCGGAACGCGCCCGGTCGCGGACGCGGCCGCAGGCGTGGAGCTCCTCACGTTCGACCCACTGGAACGTGTTGCGACGGTCGCCGCGGACGACCCGCGCGCCGTCACGGTCGGCACGCGGCTCAAGTCGCGGCTGGATACCCCGATGATCGTCCGCGAGCTGGAGTTGACGGTGCAGGGTGCCGCGGTCCGGTTCACGTGCTGGTGTTCGGACGACGACGCGAGCGCGCTCGGGCGCCTCGAGCGCGGCCTCCGCGCCCTCACGCGCGACACCCGGCGGCGGTACTCGAACATCTACCGGTATCGCGTGGTCGACACGATCGCCGGCGACGGTCCGGGGTCGGGGCGCTTGCTCCTCCAGGCCGTCCGCAAGGGCGCCGGGCTCCCGAACATGATCGCGGTGTCGATCTGGCCGGGCATGGCGGGCCTGTCCGCGGGGCACGTCCCCGGGAGCATCGTCCTCGTCGCGTTCGTCGAGGGCGACCTTACGCTCCCGGTCGTCGTCCACTTCTCGCCGAAGGGCGAGCCCGGCGCGCTCCCGACGAGCTCCACGGTTGACGCGTCCGACGTCGTGAAGGTCGGTCCGACCACGGACGAGGTAGTGATCGGGGACAACGCCAGCCGCGTCGAGGTCGCCGGCGGGCCCGATCCGCTCGTGCTCACCGGCGCCCAGGCCGTTGGGCGCGTGGTTCGGTATGGGGACTTCCTATACCTGCCCTCGCCCCTTCCGAGCACCCCGATCCCGGTGATCGCGGCCCCGAACCCGGGCGACCCCCCGGGCTGGCCCCTGGGCGGGCCCTCCAAGGTGTCCGCGTGAGCTTCACCGACGGCCTCACCCCGGTCTTCCTCGAGGCGCTGGACGTCGCGGGGACCGACTACGCCGCGTCGCTCACCGCGCCCCCCGTCGTGCAGATCGTCGCGACGGACGACCTCGGGCGCGATCTGTCGTGCTCGTCCGATCTCACCGATCTCATGCTGGACGTCGACGAGATCACCGCCCTGGCTCAGGCTGTGTTCCGCCGGATCACCACACCCCACGGAATGGTGATCGATGCGCCCGACTACGGGCGCGACCTCCGGGAGCTCCTGTCGAAGGGGCTCACCGCGGCCGAGCGGGACTCGTCCCTGACGCTGTTTCGCGCGGAGATCCTCAAGGACGAGCGGATCGAGGAATGCATCATGACCGCGACGTTCGTCGGGGACTCGGGGATCGTCACAATGGCGTGCAAGTCCTCGCTCGGGCCCTTCAAGTTCACGTGTGACGTGTCCGCCGCGGAGGTTCTCATGTCAGAGGTGTCCTTCTAATGGCGCTCCCGCTCGACGTCCTCACGCGGCCGATCACGCGCGACGAAGCGAAGACGAAGATCTATTCAATGCTCGCGCTCACGGGCATTAACACAACCGCGTGGCAAGAGGGCGCGGTTACGCGGACGATCATCGCGATACTCGCGGCCCTGCTCGCGGGACTGACGAGCGTCCTCGCCTTGCTCGTGCGCGGGCTGTTCCTCGACCTCGCGGAAGGGATTTGGCTCACCCTTCTCGCGCTGTACGTCTACAACGTCGTCCGTCGGGTCGCGACGTTCGCGTCGGGGAGCGTGCTCCTCACGAACAACGGCGGGGGCGTGTTCAACAACGTTCAGCCTGGCGGGTTGATCGTTCAGAACCCGACCACGAAGAAGACCTACACGAATACGGCGATCTTTTCGCTCGCGGCGGGGCCCGGCACGACCGCGACCGTCCCCGTGCGCGCTATCGAGGCCGGTTCCGCCAGCACCTCGAGCGCCGGCGCGATCACCGCGTTCGTTACGACGTTCCTCGGGGTGACCTGTTCCAATGCCGCGCCCCTCGTGGGGCTGGACGAGCAGACCGATCCGTCGCTCCGCCAGGCGTGTCGCGATTCGCTAGGCGCCGCGTCGCCCGCGGGTCCGCCGTCGGCCTACGACTACTTCGCGAAGCGGGCGCCGCGCGCGGACGGCACGATAATCGATGTAACCCGTACCAAGGTGGTCCCTAGCAACGTCAACCTCGTAACGGTCATCGTCGCGAACGCATCCGGCACGACGATCAGCGCTCCGGACCTCACCGACATTCAGACCTGGCTCGCGAAGAACGCGCTCCCGACCGGACAAACCCTAGTCGTGCAAAGCGCAACCGGCGTGTCGATCTCGTTCGTCGGAACACTGTGGGTCGCGGCCACTACGGCCAAGAGTGACGCCGAATTCCGAGCCCAGGCCGACGCGCGGTTGCAGGCGTACCTCGCCGCGGTCCCGATCGGCGGCCTACAGAAGGTCTCGGGCACAGGGAAGGTCTTCGTCGACGCCCTGGAGGGGCAGCTGTTCCAAGAGTTCACCGATCTGGTGGACGTCGATCTGTCCTCGCCGACCGGCGACACGACCCTGACGTCAACCCAGGTGCCCACGTTCGCCGGCGGCGGGATGTCGTGGACCATTACGCGGGTGGTGCAGGCTTGAACCTCCAATTCCGGCACAAGCTCCGCGAATGGTGCCCGCCTTGGCTGGCTAAGCCCTTCGGCGTCGCGGAAAAGCTCTTTTGGGTCCTCGGCGCATGTGTCGACGGAACGATCGAGTGGTTCGTGCAGGGCGCTCAGGCGCGCATGCCCGGCCAAGGCACGCCCACGGCCCTCGGCTACATCGGCCGCGACCGCCGGATCCGCCGCGGGTTCGACGAATCCGACGCGTCCTACGCCGCGAGGCTCCTCACGTGGCGCGCCGATCATCGGCTAGAAGGGACGCCGGCGTCGCTGTTCTCACAGCTCCGCGGCTTCCTGTCGCCGCATAACCCGGTCATGCGGTACGTCAATCGTACGGGGACCTCGACGGTCGGGTGGGCGACGATCGACTCTGCCGGCGTGTTCTCGTACGTCCCCGTCGCGTTGAATTGGGATTGGGACACCCAGCTATCGCTGGCGTCCCGATTCTGGCTCGTGATCTATCCGCCGTCGCAACTCTGGACTGATGACGGGCTGTGGGGGGATGGCGACAGCTATTGGGGCGATGAGGGCACGTGGGGCAGCACCGCCACGACCGCGCAAGTCGAGACCGTGCGCGGCATCGTAAAGGAATGGGCCTCGGCGGCTTCGATCTGCCAGGAAGTGATCATCGCGTGGTCCTCGGGCGACTTCGAGCCCATCGATTCGAGCCCGCCGAACCCCGATGGTTTCTGGGCGAACTACGGGAAGAACGTGGCCGGGACCGAAGTCCCCGCGCGGATCACGAACGCGGCCTATTGGCCGGTGGGGTGAGCGAATGCAGAACTACAATCCGAGCTCCGCGAACTTTCCGACGACCATCCAGCTCCCCCAAGATGGCGTCGACAAGCGCAACGTGTCCACGTTTCGGCCCGGCATCGAGGCCGCGCTCGATATGGCAACCACGCTCAAGGAAGGGGTCGTGGTCTTCAATGGCGCAAAGAAGTTCGCCGGCGGGATTCAGCGCGCCGTGGCGCTCGGGCAGAATAACACTGGAGACAAGTTCTTCAATGTCCACGAGATCTGCGACATGGGCGTCGCATTCGCGGGGGATATCGTTCTCAAGCTCAAGGAAACCGGTCCGGTCCCGCCGGATGGGGCCATCATGTATTTCGTTCGGGTTCGCAACGTGAACGGCTTCAAGGCCGACATCATAAGCGAGGATCTATCGGTACTGTGCACGTTCCCGGCGAGCACGAAATGCACGTGCGCGTGCTACTTCGACCTCAACGGCGGCGGACATTGGCGCATCCTGAACTTTAGCCCGGGGGTGACGGTCGCATGAGCCTCGTTCACTACCTAGACGTCCTGTTCGGCGCGGGCATTTGGCAGAATGCCACCGTAGACGTCACGCAAGCCGGTAAGTACAATATCGTTGCTGGCGCGACCGCGACCTACAATTCCGCGACCGGCGCGGTGGATCTCACGTTCACGGCCGCCGACGGCGGTGCGTCGCTCGGGGTCGCGGACCTCGCGGCGCTCCGGGCGATCGGCCCGAGCTCGCGCGCGGACAAGCAAAGCCGCAACGTCAAGAGCGACGGGAACGGGAACCCGGCGGCCTACTTCTTCGACACGGGTTTCGGCGCCGGCGTGGCCGACGACGGCGTGAACTTGATCAAGCCGACCGACCTGTCCGTCGGGTCCGCCGGCCGGTGGCGCCGCAACCCGCAGATCACGACCGGCGCCACGCCGGACACGTACGTAGGGCGCGACGCGAACGGCATCATCCAGTCGATCAAGTCCGCAATCGGCGCAGCCTTGATCGTGGGCGAGCAGCTGCGCAACTCGTCGGCCGCCGGCGCCGGCGCGCAGCAATACTCGCCAGCGTTTGAGTTCTCGGGGTCCGGGTGGTCCACCGGTGCGAGCGCCGCGCGCGCCCTCGATTGGTCCGTGCAGCAACGCGCGACGCAGGGCGCGGAGCCGACGAACGAGCTCCACTTCCTCGCACAAGCGGCGGGCGGGGGCTGGGTGGACGGCCCGCGGTACGAGTACTCGGTCGCGGGCGGGAGCGGGCTCAAGTGGGGCGCGGCGGCGGGCGCCGTCGCGATCGGCCAGGACCCGGCGACGTCGGGCGCCGGGGCGGCGTGGTCGCTCCGGGGGCAGAAAGGGTTTACGGGTTCCGTCGGTGGCGCGCTCACGATCGGCGGCGGGGACGGCGGCACGCCGGGGACGAATCTCGCCGGTGACACGAACGTAGAGCTAGGGCAGACGGTCACCAGCAACTCGGCGGCATTCAACTTGAAGGCCGCGGGGTCCACGTTCGGGCGGCTGTCGAGCAACGGATCCCTGCTCATTGAATCGGTGGCACAGGCGCTGACACTATCCAGCGCGGGGCAGCTGACGATCCAGTCTCCCGCCGGGCTCACACAGATTGAGGCTACCGGCGACCTCTACCTGAGTTCCCTCCAAGCGTCGCCCAAGTTCCACTTCCGGGGCAGCGGAGATAACGAGGTCCGGACCGAGACCCTGCCGCATACCGGCGCCTGTACAGTCACGTACGCGATTGGCGTCACATCGGTCACTTGTTCCCAGGCCGACCAGACCGCGGGCAGCACGAATGGCGCGCAGCACACGTACCGCGCCCAGAACGCCACCGGCGCAACGAGCACTGGCGGCAAGGCGACGCTACAAGGCGGCGGCGGCACGACCGCCGGCGGCGCCGCGGAGCTCACCGGCGGATCCGGGATCACCAACGGGAATGGTGGGAACGCCACGATATCCGGCGGGGTCAAGGCCGGCTCTGGTGTCGACGGCAACGTCGATCTCAAGACGGGCTCCACGTCGAGGCTATTGGTCCAGCCTACCCTCGTCCAGGTGCTGGCGTCGCAATTCCAGCAAGTCAAGGCGGGGCCTACCAATTCGACGAGCAACTACACGTTCGATTGCACGTTGGGCAACATCCACGAAGTTACGATGGTCGGCAACATTACGGCCCTGAACTTCGGCACACCGAAGACGGGTGCCGTGTACGTGTTCGTGTTCATCCAGGATGGCACCGGCTCGCGCACGCTCAGCGTCCCCACCAACCTCAAGGTCGCGGGGGGCGCGTTCACCCTAACGACCACGGCGGGCAAGTATGACATGCTCACCTGCTACTACGACGGCACCAACATGCGCGAGACCTGCCGCGCAATGAATGTGAGCGCCTGATGATCGAGCTCCTGGACACCGTAGCGATCGGGGACGTCGTGTCCGCCGCCGCGGCGCTGAACGGAATCGTGTCCGTCGAGCGCGCGACTCCGACGGCCCTCGCGACCGACTACCTCGGCTATGGCATCGTCACGGCCGCCGGGACCCGCGGGACCCCGGGCGTCGTCCAGACCTTCACGACGCCCGGGAATGGGATTCCCGCAGCGACTACGGGCCTCGCCTCGAATGCCAACGGCTCGTTGCGCATCGGGGCGAATGCGAAGCTGGAACTAGTCTCCGCGCTCGCACCCGGCGACTATCCGGCGGGGTCGGTGGTCAACGGGGTCACCTACCTCGACTTCCGGACGCGCGTGGTTTCTGGCGGCGCTACGGATCCGAATGACCTAGTGATCCTCCCCGGCGCCAACCGCGCCGCCGCAACGAACGCAGCCATCGTCGTCGCAAACGCCGCGTGGCTTGTCGACGGGATTCAGCGGACGGTGCGCTACCTCGCGGGGCGCTACGAATGGGAGACGGCCGTTCTACTCAAGAGCGGTGTAGCTCTCGTTGGCGCCGACGACTGGCACACGCGCGTGTTCTGGACCGGCGCTACGCCGAGCGTCGGGCTAGCCGACGACCCGACAAACGCGCCCATGCTGGCGCGCGCGACGATCGCGGGGAGCGACTTCACGACGACGACGGCGACCTGCTACACGGACGAGACCACGCTAACGACGTCGGCCGCCCCGACCGTCGGCGCGTGGTACCTGCTCCGCTCGACTAGCGCTCAGGCTGGCTACGACGGGTTTAACTTCGGCGTCGACATCGTTCGCGGCGAGCCCGTGAGGGTCAAGACGGTGACGGGCTCGGGCCCGTACACGGTGACCCTCTATTCGCCGATCGAGCAGGTGCACGGCTCCGGGTCCGGCCTGCGGGTCATGACGCCCCTCGAGAGGGTCACGGTCCGCGGGATCGACTTCCGCCATGAGGGCGGAGCGCATGCGGCTGGTCTGTTTGCCGAGGGCGTCCTCGATCTGCATGTCGACCTCGCCGGCGCGGGCTTCTCGCGCGGTCCCCTGAGCGGCCGGTACTGCCACACGATCACAGGCCGCGTGCACAACCGGGGCGAGAACAACTCACCGGTCGACCTCGTCTCCTGCCACAACACGTCGGTCATACACACGTACGACCCGCTCACGACGCTCGCGTTCGCGCATGCCAATGGGATCCCGAGGGGCGTGCACTTCGCCGGCGCATGCATGCGGACGCGGATCCTCGGGGCCATCGGCCACTGCGTCGGGCTCGAGATCAAGGGGGCCTGCGAGGCGGTGCTCGACGTCTCGTTGGAACACTGCGACTTCACCGAGAGGTCGAACCGCGACCCCAACCTGTTCGTCGGCGCCGGCGGCGCCAAGGTCGGCGGCGTCCTGATGAATTGCTCGAACCCGTCGAGCTCGGAAAACGAGGTCCCGTATTCCGTCTCCGGCAAGGTGCGGCTCCTCGATTGTCGCGTACCGGATCCGTCGACGAATACACTCCAGTTCGGGGCGCTGTTCACGGATACAGTGAAATTCGACTTCGAGTCGATCGAATTTGTCAACGACGGGAAGAACCCCAACACCAGCGGATCAAAGTGCATCGGGCTCGGTCTCTACGACACGGCGGCGTACGATTCGATCCGGTTCCAGCGCCTTTCGTTCATCGGCATCGAGGCGGCGATTACTCTCTACGGCGGCGGCAACCGCGCGGAGTTCGGGCGTGTGGAGTACACCGCGAACGCTGCGCTGTTCTCGGGATCGGTCTTCCTCAACTTCGGACACTCGGCGGCCGGTATCTACCCCGTGCGGATTCGACACCTCGTCATGAACGACCAGCCCGGCCACTTCGCCGCGGACCACGCTGGGACGACTGGCGTCAATCACGACTCGCTGCGCGACATCGTGATCGACAAGCTCGAGATCACGAACGGCGGCACCTATGAGGACGTTCGCTTCTGCCTCGATGTCTCGGGCCTCGCCGACTACGCCGGGCAGGCGGGCGACGTCTCGGAGATCTGTCCGCCGCGCGCCTGCACGTTGGTCAACGCCACGGACACGTTCGCGCTCACCGGTCACGACATGCCGGCCGGGACCCCGGGCCACCTGGGCGGCACAGAGCTCCCGACCGCCTCGGGCGGATACAACGCCGGCGACATCCTCTACGTGATCGCGTCAGGCCTCACCGCGAACGACTTCAAGCTCTCGCGCACGCTCGGCGGCGCAACGGTTGACTGGACCAGCAACGGCACCGCGCTGACGTTCGCGCCATCGTACCGCACGGTTCGCGCTGCGACGGGCGGTGCATCGTTCGACAAGGGCGCCAAGGTGAATGGGGTGGGCTTCGGTCTCGGCGTCGCCGTCCCAGTGCGCCACTACGCCGTCGCATTCGGGAAGAAGAAGCTGGTCCGGATGGGCGCTGTCCAGGTGCTCAACGGCGACCGTGTAAAGGCGACGCCGGCGACGCTGACGGGCACGGTCGACAATGCCTCTACGGATCCGCTCGGCTTCGCGCGTGGGAAGCCCAGCGCCGCGGCCGGCACGGTCCAGGTCGACAAGTGAGGAGCATCCTATGAATTGGCAATCCGTAATCGTTGACGTCGCGGTGCTCGCGACCGCATGCGTCCTCTGGTACCTCAAGGCGCCGGAGGCGATCGTGTACCTCCTCATCGGCGCGGTTTGCGGCGGGCGCCTCGCCTTGCAGAAGCCCCCGAGCGGGCCTGGTGGTGGGGCGCTCGGAGCATCCGGCGCAGGCGCCATCTTCCTGGGTGCACTTGGGCTCCTGCACCGCTCGGGACAATCTTGAGGCGGACGTTGTTCGCCGGGCTCCTCGCCCTGGCCGGGTGCCAGGCCGCGCTCGACGGCGCGATCAAGACCGCGAGCTACTACGCCGCGGCCGGGGTCGCTGCGGAGCGGGAGCTGTCCCGCGTGTGCCTCGAGGCCGTGGATCAGCACGTTGACGACGGGGCCGGCCCCGCCGACGTCGAGTCTCGCGTGCGCGCGGTCCTCGCGCAATGCGATCACGCCTGGGCCCTCCACGACGTCTACGCCGCGGAGCTTGACGTGTTGATCGCCCTCCTCGAGGCGGGCAAGGCGTCGGACGCCCCCGATCTCGCGGCCATCGCCACCGCGGGTGAGCGCGTCGAGCGCGCCCTCCGCGCGTTCAAGGCCGCCGCGGCCGTGGTGACTGGATGACGGACGCGATCGTCGCGCTCGTCCTTCGCTTGCTCGATCGAATCTTCCCGCCGCCCCCGCCGATTCCCCCGCCCGCTCCACCGTCCGGTCGTGACCGCGTGCACCGTCACGCGGAGGACAGGTTACGCAAATGAGATATCTCGCCCTGCTCGTGGTCCTGCTCTCTTCGTGCTGCGGGACCTTCGAGCCCAGCCACATTCGGCCCCTGATCAACGCGGCGTCGAATGCGACGGCCGAGCTCGTGGAAAAGCGCGCCGACGGGACCTATCGGCCGTTTTGCTCGGCAGTATGGGTATCGAGGGACGAAATGGTCACGGCCGCGCATTGCGTCGATCCGCACGAGGACACGATCGACACGTGCATGGCCGCGCCCGATCCCGTGGCGTGCATTCTCGCGCTTGGCGCCATCCTGGACAAGTCCCCGATCGGGATGACCGTGAACTATTCCACGTGGAGTGACGCCCTGCTCGCGGGCTTCGAATCCCCGACGGTCGCGCGCGAGGCGAAGGTCACGCGCTACGACCGCGCGAAGGACCTCGCGGTGCTCCGGACCGTGAATCGATCGGACCACGGCATCGCGCCGATCTCTAAGGTCGACCCGCAGCCCGGCGATCCCGTCCACGTCATGGGGCACACGCTCGGGTTCCCGTGGAGCTACTCGCCCGGCGTGGTCGGGGCGGTGCGCTCGACCATGAACCCGAACGACGACCTCGTGCACGTCGTACAGGTGTTCTCGGCAGCGTCCTTCGGCAACTCCGGCGGCGGGCTGTTCAACGACGCCGGCGAGTTGATCGGGGTGTGCTCCTTCCTCCTCGAGCGAGCTCCCATGATCTCGTTCTTCATTCACCGCGATGTCGTAGAGGCCTTCGTCCAATGACGCTCCGTTGCGTCCAAGCCGGGCGCGGCGAGCCGCGGCCCGCGGTCTTCCTGTTCCTCGACGGCCCCGGCGGCGATGCCGACCACGACGGGATCGGGGATCAGGACGAGAAACTGATCGCCGCCCTCGGGCCGGAGCCCTGCATCGTCGCGGACGATTCGGCCAAAGGGGCGGAATCGATGTCCTCGCTCCTGGCCTATGCCCGCCGCGCCGGCGGGTTCAGCGACCCCGCGGGCTATGCGCTCGTTGGCTACTCGATGGGGGTGCAACGCGTCCGCGCGCTTCTCGTCACCGGCGCCGATCCGATGGCAACGGTGTGCATCGATGGCACCCATGCGAGCAAGCCGCCGGTCCCGTGGCAGATCGACGTGTGGCGCGAGCTCGCGGCGGAGGCCCGGCGTGGTGAGCGGCTGTTCGTCGCGACCTGCACGCTACAGCGGTACGTCGAGCGCCTTTCCCCGGGGGCGTACACCTCGACCTCACGCGTGCTCGCGGCGGCGCTCGATGCATCGATCTTCGAGACCATGAAGGCGGCGCGGAAGCCCCTCATCGGCTACCCCGGTGTTCCCGTCGCGGCGATTCACGAAGGCGCCCTGCATGCGTACGCCTATGCCTCGACCAATTGCGATCACGGCGCCCACCTAGCCCAGGGCCGCGATGTCCTCCCTGCCATGCTCGCGGAGCATGTGCGCGCGGCGATCGTCACGCTCCGCCCGCCGGCGCCCCCGCCCGAGCCCGTGCATAACGAGCCCTGGGCGCCGCTCGCGGAGCGTTGCGTCCTCTGGTGTGAGAACGAGATGGCGCGGGGCATCCGCGAGGAACCGCCGGGCTCGAACACCTCCGAGCGGATCCGGGAGTACCTCGCGCCATGCGTCCGCCGCGCGACGGGGCTCCTCCTCGGGCTCCGCGCGGGCGCATGGTGCGCCGCCGCGCAGAGCTGCGCGCAGCGGGAGTGCCTCGCGCCCGGGGAGCAGACTCGCCACGGCTACCGCGCCGCGGTGTCGGAGATCGTCGAGGACGCGAAGCAGCAAGGCACGTTCCGAGATCGGGCCTACCGCCCGAAGCGAGGAGACCTGATGATCCGAACGCGAGAGGGCGGGTTGCACGTCGCGCGGGTTCGCACGGAGCCGCTCCCGGATGGGTCATTCACGACCATCGCCGGGAATGAGAGCGATCGTTGGTCGGTGTCGGCAATGAAGCTCACCGATCCGCGGATCGTCGGTTGGGTGGTCTATTGAGGACGCGACGCTTCGCGGTCGCGGTCGCGAGCGATCTCCACGTCGGGTCAATCTACTGTCGAACCAAGGCGATCCGGGACTTCATAGACACCGCATACGAGCGCGGGATCCGGAACGTGCTCATGCCCGGTGACAACCTCGACGGCGAGTACGAGAACCACGGCCGGTACGAGCAAACCCACGTTGGCGTCACGAAGCAGACCCGGGCGTTCCGGTCGGTCCTGCCGCAACGCAAGGGACTGCGATACGACGCGATCCTAGGCAACCACGAGCACACGTTCCACGAATCGTCAGGGCTAGACGTTGCCGACTACATTAATACGCAATTCCGCGCGGCGGGCCGGAAGGACCTCACGGTACACGGGGCGCGTGAGGCGTTCCTCCGCGTCCACGGGATCGATATCTGCCTCTGGCATCCGCGCGGGTCGTTCTCACAGCTCGCGATGCGGAAGCAACTCCGCGGGCTCGCGCCCGGGCTCGCCCCGCGGTTCATGTTCACGGGACACTGGCACGTGTTCGACCGCGTGCGTGAAGGCCGGTGCGAGGCGTTTGCGTGCCGCTCGTTCCAGGGTGGTGGCGGCGATTTCGGGAATAGCCTCCCCGGCGCAACGACCGTGGGCGGGCTGATCGTTTCGTGGGCCGTCGACGGACACGGTGAACCCCACTCAATCCACGTCGAGTGTCACGACTACCCCGAGCCCGTTGCGGATCCGGTCGTGGAGATCACCGCTTGACGCTGCACGCCTGCCCCATGACCCGAGACCAGGCAAACGCCTACATCGTGGCGCATCATCGCCACCACGGACGTGTGACCGGTCACCGGTTCATCATCGGCGCGGAGCTCGGCGGGGCCCTCGTGGGCGTAGTGGTCGGGGGCCGGCCCCGTGCGCGGCTCGTGGAACAGTACCGCCACGTGGAGGTGTCCCGACTCTGCTCAGCCGGGGCGGACAACGTGTGCTCGTTCCTCTACTCGCGTGCGGCTCGGGTCGCGCGAGAGATGGGATTCGCGTCGGTGTTCACCGCCATCCTGGCGAGCGAGACCGGCGGCAGCTTGCGCGCGGCGGGCTGGATGTATGCGTACACGACCCGCGGCGGATCGCAGGACCGTCCTAGCCGTCGCCGGGTAGACAAGTCCCCGATTGAACCGAAACAGATCTGGTGTCCGGTCTGGTGTCTCGATGTCGTGCGCGGTCACAACGCAACGCAGGCGGCGCTCTCTTGACCTCCGTCCTCGACCGCCTGATCGACCTACTCCTCGCCGCGTGGCGTTGGCTCGTCCCTTGGGCGGTGCTGGCGGACGATCAGGTCGGGTTGATTCGCCGCCTAGGCGTCACGCATCGGATCATGCGCCGGGGCTGGAACTGGAAGCTCCCCATCGTCGAGGAAGCCCTCGAGGTCTGCTCGGCGCTCGACAGCACGGCCCTACGGGAACAGTCCCTGACGACGATCGACGGCGCCCAGGTAACCCTACGATGCGTCCTGACGTACCGGGTAGTGGACCCGAAGCTTTGGATCATCGAAGTCGAGACGCCGCAAACGGTGCTGAACGACGCCGGATGCCTGGCCGTCTCGGAGCTCGTGTCCGAGCTGAACGCGGACGAGGTTCTCCAGGGCCCCGAGTTCCTGATCAAGCTCGCGCGCCGCGTCCGCGCTCGCGGCCGGCGGTTCGGTATCGAGGTCCTGTCCGTCGGGTTGGCCGATCGCACGACGGCCCCGACGATCCGGCTCCTCGGGAAGGACTGATCGGAGTCCTACCCCTGCTATTGCTCACGGCCTGCGGCGACGCCGCCGCGGCGCATACGCCTGTACAGGGCTTCGAGCGGGAACGCGAGCTGTTTCGCGGGGTTGTGAGGAATCGACCGACCGGACCTTGCGCCCGGGGATACCAATGTGTATAGATATCCCGTGACGGCAGGGAGCCGTTGAGGAGGATGCGGGGATGGCGAAGATGGTGAGCCGCGACAGCGCGCGGGCGGAACTGGTGAGACAGTGCGAGATGATAACGGTGCGTGGCGCCCAACGATCATTCTCGGACGCCTACTACGACTGGAGGCGCACCGACGCTCAATCGGAGCTCCACCACCTGCGCTCGGAGCTCTGCGCCATCGCGCTGACGGGCGGTTACTGTGGCGACGGGGCGACGGCGCACGAACGCATCCTTGCCGCTCGCGCGGCCGTCGCTGCCCTGGACGAGTGTTGGTGATGCCCCGCACCAAGCTCCCCGCGCTCGCCCGTCGCGTCCGCGTCGACGTCACGCTGTCGCAGGCGACAATCGCCGTGCTGGACGCGCTGGTCGCCGCCGGGCATGCCCCGACGCGCTCGGCGGCCGTCGAGGCGGCGGTGATGGCCTTTTTCGCCTCGGTGCCGCGACCGGGGGACGTCGCGCCGTCGAAGCGCGCCAAGACAAAAGTCACCCGATGACGAGAACGCGAAGAGTGGCCGGTGTCGTGGTATAACGATCGCATGAAGTATCTCGTCCTGCTCCTGCTCGTCGGATGTGGCGACGTCGCCGCGGCGCATGCGCCTGCACAGGGCTACGCGAGCTCCACGAGCGCCGCGGGCGGCGAGCCGGGCGCCGGGGGGCAGGGCGGGGAGCCGGGCACGGGCGGGGCTGCGGGGGCGTCCTCCTCGAGTGCCGGGGGGCAGGGCGGGGAGCCGGGCACGGGCGGTTCGGCCGGCTCCCCGCCGACCGGGCCCGTCGTGCTCGTGCGCTGCAACACGGACTTGGTGATCCCGGATCAGGATCCGACCCCGCAGCTCTACACCTGTTGCGACGTCGGAACGAACCCCGATTGCCCCTCGCCCTACTTCTACGCGATCACGTGGGCGGGCCCGAACACGGGAACGTGCCTCGGGGGGATCGGGCAGTCGAATGCGATCGCTTGCCCGCCCGGGACCGGATGTTGGGTCGACAAGGGCTCCGGTGGTTCGTACCTCGGGACGTGCGAGTAGCCTACTCCGCGATACAGCGGACCGGCGCAGCCAAGGCATCGGTCGCCAGGTTCAGCGCCCGTTGAGCTCGGAGCAGATCGGCGGCTTGCTGTCGTCGCACCTCCGCCTCGGCGGATGCCAGGCTTCCGTAGACCGGCGGCAGATACGGCGGAGAGTGCACGACGGCCACGTACCACCCGTCTCGGCCGTTGTGACAGACCGCCCAACACTTCTTTCCCGTCTTCATGCTCTGACGACGCACGAGGCGCTCCGATCTGACATGCCCGTTTCCCAGCCATTGCCCACGCGACCGGTGTGCGGTGGTGCGTCGTGGTACGGCGCCGGCGACGAGTAGCTCCGGATTCTCGACTGTTACGCGCGTTGGCGCTGTTTTTGCTGTGTCGATCATCCGGGGCCACTCGCCCCGACGGGCGCGCGCCAGACTGGCGCCAGAGTCCTAGCCTGATCTGGCCTCACGTGACCTGCGTTTGACGCCGTAAAGCCCAGCGAATTCAAGCGATCCGAGCCATCTCACCACTCAGCTGAGCTAGTGGCGCAGTTAATAATATCGTACACTTACGGCTCCGCGCCAGGGTGTCCGCCAGACTTTGGCGGCGGGGCGAAGTTGACCGCGTTCCTAGCCCGGTCGAGATGGTCTGGCAACAGGTGGCTGTAAAGCTCTGTCACCCGGGTGTGACTGTGCCCCATGACCTTGGCCAGGAGGAACATGTCTGGGCACCTGGCGAGGAAGGCAGACGCATACGTGTGCCGCGTCGAGTGGGGGCCGCCCTTGAGCTTGGCCTCGTCCCGGACGTGGTTGAATCGGTCCTTGGGGAATTCTGCGAAGCGGCCCCCTCCCCTTGTCTGGAACACGTAGGTGCCGTCCTCTGGCGGCAGGAACTCCAGCGCGGCTGACGGGAGAGGGACCTCCCTCGGCTTCCCGTTCTTGGGGCGCCAGACATCGTTCGACGGGATGCGCAGCATGCTGGCCTGCCGGTCTACCCACGACCACTCCGCGGCGATGGCCTCGCCCTTGCGGCAGCCCGTGTTGACGAGGAAGACCAGGATGCGCAGGAGCTCGGGGTCCTCGCTGGCACAGACGGCGAATAGCCGGCCGATCTGTGTGGGCGTCCAAACGTGCACCCGACTCGCGCCACGGACGGGCAAGCGCTTCCACTTCGTGGGTGCCGTCGGGTAGCCCTGCTCCGCTGCGTAGTTCATGACGGTCCGGAGCACGCGCAGTTCGTTGTTGATGCAGCCAGGCTTGACGGGCTTGTCCCGCCACGTCGCGGCAAGCCGCTTGGACTTGTAGTCCTCGATGGCCGCGGGCGAGAGTGCCGTGAGCTTGAGGCCCCCGAGGATGGCGCACAGGGTCGCGACCTGGTACCGGCGAACCTTGCGCCAGGTGTTCTCTCGGAGGTGTGTCTTCGCATGCGGCGTGTAGACCTCAACGCAGAAGTCTCGCAAGGTCGGTGCGACTCTCGTGCTCGGCCTGGCTGCTTCCAGCCGGATCCGCTCGCGTGCTTCGAACGCGCGGGCCTCGGCCTTCGTCCCCTGAACGATCTTCTCGTGTTGCTTTCCGTTCGCAAACACCGTCACCCGGTGCGTGCCCGGGGTCCTGCCCGGATAGATCGGCATCGGCCTCGAACATACCACGCAAGGCGTCGGACGAGATCCGCCACCGGCGCCCGACCTTGACCGCCCGGATCCTCCCCTGCCTACAGAGCTGGACCACGGTCGAGACGGGCACCTGCAGACGCTCGGCGGCTTGCTCCGGGGTGAGGATCATGGTTTGCACCTCGATACCGAAGCCGCCGCCGCGCGTCTGAGCTTGACCCCGGTCGCCCTACGGGCCCGCTGTAGACGCGCCGCGCGGTGGTAGTTCACCGGTCGCCCAAGAGTGCCGCCATCGCTTGCGCGTCGAGAGCATCTAGGGCCGCAAGCTTCCGCTCCCGTACGTCGGCCGTCGGCGGGCACCTCGTCCACGACCAAAACTCCGTGGCCAGTTGGCGGAGCTTTCGGATCAGCACCGGCGCGAGCGCGCCCGGGCGACCCGCGAGACGGTCGATCAGGCGCTCGACACGGGCCGCATGCGTCCCCGCGTGCGACGCCAGGGGCGCCGGCGCGTCGGGTCGGGTCTCCGCCTGGGAATCCGGGAGGAGATCATCCGCCACCATGGGCGTCACGGCGTTCCCCGCAGATGCCGGACCCCCGCCTGCCACAGCGCCCGTGCAAGTGGGTGCGGATCGGTCACCGGTAGGGCGAAGTGGTCGCGTCGGCGCACGACCGACTCGACGATCGCGGCGTACGTGACGTCTTCGGGGTAGGCCTGGGCCAGGTTCCGCGCGAGCTCGTCGGCGCGATCGTCGGGAAGGAAGGAAGCTGCCGCGGTGCGGAGGACGTTGAGGAGGTTGATCATACCGACTCCTGGTACACGCGGACCGTGGCGGCGTTCTTGGCCGCGGCTGCGCGCCGTTCACGTTTGATCGCATCGGGCAGGTCGGATGCCGGCGGCATCGCCTCGAGCGAAGTAAGCAAGATCAAGATAACCCTGTCCCGCGCGCGACTCCGACGGAGCTCCCAGAGCCCATCCAACGCCGTTTGCACAGCGTTAGGGGCGCCGGTCAGGCGTTCACGCTCGGTCTTGGTGGCGGCGATCCAGACGCGGCGCTCACGCGCGGCGGGGCACCACGTATCGCAGTGCCAACGGTTACCGTGGCGGAAGCACTTCGAACTGTGTCGCGGCAGGAAGTCGGTGCGGGTCACTCCCCGTAGATGTGACTACCGGATCAGTTGTCAACCGGATAACCTAGCCGGTATGTTCGCGCGAGCGGCGCGGGACATATAGGTCTAGGTCTTCCTCCGACATGCGCTCCTCGAGGTAATCCAGGAGAACCGGTAGCGACAGTTTGCAAGCCGAGGCCAGCCGACGATGCCCCCGAAGAGAGTCAGGGATTTCCCGGCGCCCCGCCTCCCACGCCGAGACGTTCGTGTTGGAGGTGCCGAAGGCCGCAGCCACATCCTCTTGACGAAGGTTGCAGCGATTTCGCAGTGCACGCAGTCGCATCCCCATCTGGTGCCACCTTTCTTGTCGTTCCGGCATGGTCATCAGAGTTTGCCCTACCCCGGGGGTCGGCCGCAAGAACTGTCCGCTTCTCTTATCAGCCATGTTATCCTCCCGATCAGTTATCCGGTTGACAACCTAACCCGTAGGCACATCTTCGGGGAGTCGGGACGAACCGGAACGGCTAGTAGGTCCGCTGCGGTAGCGATCCTCCCGAACCCAACAAGGACGGAAAACATGGATCTCCGCAGGACCATCGAACGTATCGCCCCGCTAACAGACCTGGAGTCCGGGCTCGTGACCCTCGCCCAGTCCGGCGACCGCAAGGCGCGCCGACGGGTCGCGGAGGCGTATCTGAACCTGGTCTGCGCCATCGCTGTAGAGATCTGCCCCGACCCCGAGGACATCGACGAAGCAGTTGCGGAGGGGTCGATCGCGCTGATAACCGCCCTGGACCGATTCGACCCCGCGAAGGACCGGCCCTTTGCTTCGTTTGCCCGGGCATGGATCGAGGGCGAGATCCGCCGGTGGGTGCTAGAAAACAGTGGCGCCCGCCGCCTGCGACGGGGCGCTCGAGGCGCACAGCGTAACGAGTTCATTCCAGCGCCGCCCTATACGTCCCTCGACGCTCACCTGCCCGGCTCCACCGCGGATGTATCGACGCTGCACGACCTCCTCCCGATCGGCACCGGGGCAGACACGACGGAGATCAACGCCCGTCCCGTCCCGAGCGCGGAGGACATGGTGCTCGCGCGCGAAGATGTCGGAGACCACATGCGCAGTCGCATCGGCGAAGCACTCTCCGGCCTGACTCCGTACGAGCGTGAAGTTATCGAGCGGACGATCATGGCAGAGGAGCCCGTCTCTCTGCAAACCATCGCGACCGAGCGCGGTGTGTCTCGTCAGATGGTGGACAAGACGCAAAAACGTGCCCTCGCGAAAGTGGCTGAGCACCGCGGCCAGTCGAAGCGTCCCGAGGCAGCGGCGTGATCATCCGCATGGTGATCGCTACCTCGACGACGTGCCACATGTTCTACCGCGAGGCCGACGGCCGCAAACCCGGCGACGCCATCAACGCTGCGCGCGCCCGCGGTGAGCGTCAGTCCGTCTACCACGAGGCTTACGCCCCGCTCGAGGAGCCCGACGAGATCGGTCGGCCACGCGTGCGGCGCGTCTGGAAGCGGCTCTATCTCTAGCACCACTTGAACGTCACCAACCGCTTTCGTCCCCTTCCACTAGTTCTAGCGGATCTGCCCTCCAATCTGGAGTGGGCGGCACCGATCGCCCAGCGCAATCCGTCGCGCGGGTTCAACGCTGGCTGCTGTCCGCCCACTTCATTCGCGCAAAACGACGGCAACCTATTCCGCTGGATCGAAGCCCCGGACGGGGGATTCAGCGTTCGGCGACTGGTTCCAAAGCGCATTCACCCCACGGAGACCACATGAACATTACCCAAGCCCTTCGTTTGCTCCCCACCCAGGTCTTCCTCGAATTCGTCAACACGAACGTGCCCGCAGTGACGATCGCCGGGACGCTCGCGGAACACCTTCCTGACGCGTGTTTCTTCGGGAGCACCGACGTCCCCGCCACGATCCCCGCGCCGCCCCCGCCCGCGCCGAAGGCGCGCAAGCCGCGGCCCGCCAAGGTCGCGTCCGCCGACGCCCTCGCCAGGGTGACGGCGGCGTTCGGGCTCAACCCCACGGCGAAGTTGCGCGATCTCGCGGCGTCCTTGGAGCTCCCGCCCGCCGACGTCGGCGCGGCGCTCGCACGGCTCCTGGCCGAGGGCCACGTGCGGCAAGACGGCAAGGGCCGGGGGACGGTGTACACGTGGGCATGAAGCTCCGGCCGTTGCTCGAGGCGATCTACGCCTGCGATGCGGCGCTTGATTGGGTCGGCGGGCGGACCGTGTGCGAGCGGACATACGAAGCTTGTCCCCATGGGGACTGGCTTACGTTCATCCTGGACAGGGCCTACGCCGACGGTGTGCTGACGGCGCGGGAGGAGTGCGACCGGATGCGGATGTATCGTCACCGGATGCGGATGTATCGTCAGGACCAGGACCAGGACCTTTCGATCGATGTCGTCCGCAAGGCCTTCCCGTTCCGTCGCTTCGAGCGGATCGTCAAGCGCCTCGCAAAGGCGGTCCTGTGAAGCTCGGTCGCGGCCGGCGCACCATCGTACGCGCCGCGTTCCTGCTCGCGAACGGGGATGCGAAACTGTTCTGGGAACTCCAGCTCGGGCCCGACAGCCCGCCCGCTCGCGGCGTCGGCGGCTTCACGGTCGCGGAGTTATATGGCGCCGCGTAGGGACATCGACATCGCCCGGCGCTTCGGGCTCGTCGTCGCGACGCGGGACATGGGCCCCTGTGCGCCGCGGGTGCCCCGGCCGTCCCCGGTGACGGCGGCGCGTTGGACCTGGAGATTGGATGTCTGCCGCCGGGTGCCGAACGGGCGCAAACCCCCGCGGCTCCGACTCGTCCGCGTCGCGGAGGGCCCGCCACTGAAGCACGCCTTGCGCTTGAAGGGGATTCGAAAGGTGAGAGGAGCCTGGACATGGTGATTGATCGAGCAACGGCACGTAAGGTAATCGACACCGTAGACGCGGGGCTAACCGCCGGCGTCGGACGCCCGGAGCCCGGGAAGATGTGCGTGGAGGCGGCCGTGTGCTTCGCCATGGGCCTCGACCATGGCGACAATCCCCCCTGCGTCGGGCGCTCGGTGCGAAACTTCAAGATCAACCTGAACGACGCCCGATGGTCCTCCGACACCGCGCGGGCGGCCGGCATGCGAGGGCTCGCGGTCGCACAGCTCGGTTCGGACGAAATCGATCAACTCGCCTTTGCCCGCGAGGTGGCGACCGAGACGATCCGTCGCGTGCTCCCGATGTTGCCTGGGATCCCAGCCGAGCTCGCAAAGCGTTGCGCTGAAGATCCGACGGCCAACACGGCACGTGTGGTACGGCAATGGGCCGCCAACGCCGCCTACGCCGCCGACGCCCCCGCCTACGCCGCCAACGCCGCCGCCGCCGCCGCCAACGCCGCCTACGCCGCCAACGCCGCCGCCAACG
>Ga0070706_100000727_pt1 | contig 37074 bp, 32 predicted proteins | sample KBSK5501metaG_FD_65476 | JGI IMG/M metagenome (GOLD analysis project Ga0070706, IMG submission 65476) | Corn, switchgrass and miscanthus rhizosphere microbial communities from Kellogg Biological Station, Michigan, USA - KBS K5-50-1 metaG | ecosystem: Host-associated > Plants > Roots >... | reverse complement strand
CTGCGCGTCGGTGCAGCGCCAGCCGGTCAGCACGCGCGCGCCGCGCTCGGCGGCGTCGATCGCGTTGAGCACGACCAGTCGTGCGTCGTCGACCCAGCCGTCGGAATAGACGAAGCCTTTCGTGAAGCTCTGCTTCAGCGGCGCGCCGGCCGGATGCTCGCGCAGGCTGACCGTGTGCGAGGCCGGCAGCACCTCGCGCCTGGCCAGGTGGTCGTACAGAAACAGGCCGGCGCGGATCATCCAGACCGGCCGCATCCCGGGGTCGTGCGGCATCACGAAGCGCAGCGGCCGCATGATGTGCGGCGCGCTCTTGAGCAGCACCTCGCGCTCGGCGAGCGCCTTGCGAACCAGCGAGAACTCGTAGTACTCGAGGTAGCGCAGCCCGCCGTGGATCAGCTTGGTCGACGCCGACGAGGTGTGCGCCGCGAGGTCGTCCTTCTCGCACAGCACGACGTTCAGCCCGCGGCCGGCGAGGTCGCGCGCGATGCCGGCACCGTTGATGCCGCCGCCGACGATCAGCACGTCGCAGGCATCGACGCCTTCGGCGCCCCCGGCGGCCGGGTGTCTCGCGTCGGGCCGCGTCGCGGCGCGTGCAGCGGTGGCGGAGGCCGCATCGGCGATGCGGGCGGCGGATCGGGTCAATCTGTCTCCTGGGGAAAGCCAACGAGGCGGTCTGCACGCGAAGCGATCAGCCTCGCAGTTCGTTCCGATTCGTTTTGTGGTTGTTTGTGCGCGTCTCTTTTCCTTTTTAGCCTAACCTTTCTCGATGCGCAAGATGGCTTTCCTCCATTCCGGCCCCGGGCAGGCCCGCGCTACCCTGCGCGCATGACCCCGAATCCACGCCAGGCGGAGCTGCTCGACGAGGTGCGCGCCAAGGGCGCGGTGTCGGTCGAGGCGCTCGCCGAACGCTTCGAGGTGACGCTGCAGACCGTGCGCCGCGACGTGAAGCTGCTGGCCGACGCCGGGCTGCTCGCGCGCTTTCACGGCGGCGTGCGCCTGCCGACCTCGACCACCGAGAACATCGAGTACCGCCAGCGCCAGCTGCTGAACGAATCGGCCAAGCAGGCGATCGCGCGCACCGTCGCCGGCGCGGTGCCGCACGGCTGCTCGATCCTCATCAACATCGGCACGACCACCGAGGCCATCGCGCGCGAGCTGATGCACCACAAGGGCCTGCGCGTGATCACGAACAACCTGAACGTCGCGGCGATCCTGTCCGACAACCCGGACTGCGAGGTCATCGTCGCCGGCGGCGTCGTGCGCTCGCGCGACCGCGGCATCGTCGGCGAGGTGACGGTCGACTTCATCCAGCAGTTCAAGGTCGACATCGGGCTGATCGGCATCTCGGGCATCGAGGCCGACGGCACGTTTCGTGACTACGATTACCGCGAGGTCAAGGTCGCGCGCGCGATCATTGCGCACTCGCGCGAGGTCTGGGTCGCGGCCGACCACAGCAAGTTCAACCGGCCGGCGATGGTGGAGGTCGCGCGCTTCGACCAGATCGACATGCTGTTCACCGACCAGCCGCCGCCGGTGCCCTTCCCCGCGCTGCTCGCCGAGGCCGGCGTCAACAGCGTGGCCTGCGCGGCCGCCTCGCCCGCGGCATCACCCTCGTCGCCACCATGAGCTCCAAGAACTTCATCCTCGCGCTCGACCAGGGCACGTCGAGCTCGCGCAGCATCGTGTTCGACGCACACGGCCGCATCGTCGCGATGGCGCAGCGCGAATTCCGCCAGATCTATCCGCAGCCGGGCTGGGTCGAGCACGACCCGAACGAGATCTGGGAGTCGCAGCTCGCGACTGCGCGCGACGTGCTCGCCACCGCGAAGCTGACGGCGGGCGACCTCGCGGCCATCGGCATCACGAACCAGCGCGAGACCACGCTCGTGTGGAACCGCGCGACCGGCGCGCCCATCCACAACGCGATCGTCTGGCAGGACCGGCGCGCCGAGCCGGTCTGCGCCGAGATGCGTGCGCGCGGCCTCGAGCCGACGTTTCGCGAGAAGACCGGGCTGATCATCGACGCCTACTTCTCGGGCACGAAGCTGCAGTGGATCCTCGATCACGTCGCCGGCGCGCGCGCTGCGGCGACACGCGGCGAGCTCGCGTTCGGCACGGTCGACGCGTGGCTGATGTGGAAGCTGACCGGCGGCACGCTGCATGCCACCGACGTCAGCAACGCGTCGCGCACGATGCTGCTGAACGTGCACACGAACCAGTGGGACGACGAGCTGCTCGCGCTGCTGCGCGTGCCGCGCGAGGTGCTGCCGGCCGTGCATCCGTCCAGCCATGTGTTCGGCCACGCGCGCGCCGAGTGGCTGGGCGCCGAAGTGCCGATCGGCGGCGTCGCCGGCGACCAGCAAAGCGCGCTGTTCGGCCAGGCCTGCTTCAAGGCCGGGCAGGCGAAGAACACCTACGGCACCGGCTGCTTCCTGCTGATGCACACCGGCGCGCAGTTCCACACCTCCGCCAACGGGCTGATCACGACCAGCGCCGCGCAACCCCATGCGCGGCCGGAGTTCGCGTTCGAAGGCAGCGTGTTCATCGCCGGCGCGGTGGTGCAGTGGCTGCGCGACGGGCTGAAGGCGATCCCCGCGAGCAGCGAGGTGCAATCGCTCGCGCAAAGCGTGCCCGACAGCGGCGGCGTGATGTTCGTGCCCGCGTTCACCGGGCTCGGCGCCCCCTACTGGAATGCCGACGCGCGCGGGGCGATCGTCGGGCTCACGCGCGGCAGCACGGTCGCGCACATCGCGCGCGCCGCGCTCGAGAGCATCGCGTTCCAGAGCGCGGCGCTGCTGTTCGCGATGACGCGCGATGCGGTCGCGGCCGGCGGCGGGCCGGTGACCGAGCTGCGGGTCGACGGCGGTGCGTCGGTCAACGACCTGCTGATGCAGTTCCAGGCCGACCTGCTCGGCATCCCGGTCGTGCGCCCGCGCGTGACCGAGACCACCGCGCTCGGCGCGGCCTACCTCGCCGGCCTGTCCGGCGGCATCTGGCGCAATCTCGACGAACTCGCCGGGCAATGGCAGGCCGAACGCACGTTCCACCCGACGATGCCGCGCGAACGGGCCCAGGAGCTGATGGCGAACTGGGAGCGCGCGGTGCGGCAGGCCGTGGCGGCCTGAGGGTTTCGGGTTCGGCGGCTCCTGACACAACGCTGTCAGGAGCCCCCGCGCAGCATCGCGGCTCCATCACTTCGAACGACAGGAGCCTCCCGATGAGCAACACCCCCACCCGCAACGCGATCGACTGGTTCGAAATCCCGGTACGCGACATGGACCGCGCGCAAGCGTTCTATGAAACGCTGCTCGGCGCACCGCTGCGCCGCGAGACGATCACCGGCAACACGCTCGCCGTGTTCTCGTACGGCGACACCGGCATCGGCGGCTGCCTGATGGCCGGCTCGAACGCGCCGGCGCCCAGCACGGACGGGACGCTGATCTACCTGAACGCCGGCGCCGAGCTCGACACCGTGCTCGCGCGGGTCGGCGACGCCGGCGGCCGCATCACGACGCCCAAGGTCCAGCTGCCCGACGGCATGGGCTGCTTCGCGCACATCACCGACACCGAAGGCAACCGCGTCGGCCTGCACGCGCCGCGCTGAGGTCATGACGATGGCCACGGCAACGGACCGCACGGTCACCCACTGGATCGCGGTCGCGAGCGCCGAGCACGTGGCGCTCGGCCGCGCGCAAGGCTTCATGCAGGTCGGTCACGGGAAGGAAGCGCCGTTGCACCGGCTGCGGCAGGGCGATCGCGTCGCCTACTACTCGCCGGTGCGCGTGTTCGGCGCGAAGGACGCCTACCAGTCGTTCACCGCGATCGGCACGCTGCGCGACGAGCGCGTCTATCAAGCCGAGATGGCCGACGGCTTCGCGCCGTACCGGCGCGACGTGGCGTGGTGGCCGGCGAGCCCGGCGCCGATCCGGCCGCTGCTGGAGGCGCTCGCCTTCACGAGCGCCTCGCCAAACTGGGGCCAGGCATTTCGTTACGGGCTGTTCCGCGTAGCCGCCGCGGACTTTGCCCGCATCGCGCAGGCCATGAAGTGCGCCGAGCTAGCATCCATCGCCACCGACGCCGGTTGTGGTCGTTGATGTTGTCGAAGGAGCCCGCGATGCAGTTCGCCTACACGATCGTCTATGTCAGCGACGTCGACGCGTCGCTCGACTTCTTCGCGCGTGCGTTCGGCTTGAAGCAGCGTTTCCTGCACGAGTCGGGCGAGTACGGCGAGCTCGAAACCGGCACGACCACGCTGGCGTTCGCCGCGCATTCGATTGCGCGCGCGAACCTCGGCGCCGACTACGTCGCGGCCGATGCGTCGCCCGACCCGCTCGGCGTCGAGATCGGTCTGGTGACCGACGATGTCGCGCGGGCCTGCCAGCAGGCCGTCGAGGCCGGCGCGACGCTGCTGACCGAGCCGGCGGTCAAGCCCTGGGGCCAGACGGTCGCGTACCTGCGCTGCCCCGACGGCACACTCGTCGAGCTGTGCACGGCCGCGCCGTCGCGCTGAGCGCGGCGCCGGGACCACCGCGATGCGCCGCGCCGAACGCCTGTTCCAGATCGTCCAGCTCATCCGCGGGCGGCGCCTGAGCACCGCGAGTTTCCTCGCGCAGCGGCTGGAGGTGTCGGAGCGCACCGTCTATCGCGACGTGGCCGAGCTGATCGCGCAGGGCGTGCCGATCGACGGTGAGGCCGGCGTCGGCTATCGCATGCAATCAGGTTTCGACCTGCCCCCGCTGATGTTCACGAAACACGAAGCGCAGGCGCTGGTCGCCGCGGTGCGGCTCGCGCAGCCGCGGCTCGACACGGCGCTGGCCGCGCATGCCGAAGGGGCGATGTCGAAGATCCTCGCCGTGCTGCCGAGCGCGGCGCGCGCCGCCGCCGAAAGCCTCGCCGTCTACGCGCCGCCGGTCGGGCCCGACGAGGCCACGCGGCGCCGCCTCGAAAGCCTGCGCGTCGCGGCCGAGGGCCGCAACCTCGTGCACATCGAGTACGTCGATCTGCAGCAGCGCCGCAGCGAACGCCTCGTGCGCCCGCTCGGCTGCTTCTACTGGAGCGCGGTCTGGACGCTCGCCGCCTGGTGCGAGGCGCGCAACGGTTTTCGCAATTTCCGGGTCGACCGGATCGAAAAGCTCGCGGTCACCGACCAGCGCTTTCGCGACGAGCCGGGCAAGACGCTGGCCGACCTGTTCCGCCTGGTCGAGATCGAGCGCAGCGAGCGCGACGTGAGCATCGATTCCTGAGGCGCGCAGCCCGGGTGCGCCGGGATTTGCAGCGATGTGCCGCTCAGTCGGCGATCTTCTTCGGCTCGCCGGCCGCGGCTGCGGCGCGCTGCGCTTCGGCGAGCTCGGCCGGCACGTGCCCGGTCCAACTCCGCTCCATTTCCTCGAAGAGCTCGTGCGAGACCTCCTGGACCTCGGCCTCGATCTTCGGCGCGGCACTGTCATAGCGCTCGAACGGCGATGCGGTCGGTGCGTTCGCTTCGTGGCGGCGCCGCTTGACGGTCACGGCCAGGCGCGAACGCACCTCGGCGAGGCCGGCCACCGACCAATCCCAGACCAGCGCTTCGAGCTCGTCCAGGCCCTTGGCCAGCACTTTCACCGGCAGCGCTTCGACCGCGTCGATGCCGGTGCGGCGCAGCGTGCGCTCGATCACGTCGAGATGCCGCATCGTCTGGCGCGACGCGGGGTGATGTTCGAGCAGCGTGTACAGGTCGCGCCGCATCTGGCGATGCCCGACCGACGCGCCGGGGCGTTGTCTCGCGCTGTCGTGATCGGCCGCATGGGCGCGACGTGCGGCGCCGGGGCCGATCGGCTGCGTCAACAGGCGGCCGATGGCGCCGAGTGCGCCGCCGATGGGGCGGGATGAAGCCGGGTGAGGAGTCTGGGCCATGGCCGGGGGCGAAAGGCAGCGGAAGGTCGGCGGATTGTCCGAAGCGCAGCATGGCCTGCCTACCTGCAGACGCGGGAGTGCATAGTTCGCGCCCGGCGCGCCGCTGACCGCAGCGGGCGGCGAAGCGTGCGTTATCTCTCGATGCGACGCACCCAGAACTCGGTCAGCGGCGTGCGCGGCTTCGCGAGCAGCCGCTCGTTCAGCAAGGCGCGGCCGACGGCGCGTTGCGTGGTGACCCCAATGGTGTCCCCAGTGCCGGCCGCAGCAGCGGCCGCGAGCAGCGTCTGCGCAATCAGGTCGCGCTGCGCGTGGCTGCCGCCGAAGCGCTGCGCATTCGCGCGCGCCGGGTACAGCGCCGCGATCGCGTCGTCGTAGCGGCCGCGTGCGTATGCGAGCACGCCGCGCATCAGCGGCGCGCCGACTTCGCGCGCCACGTCGCGATTCGTGCCGGCGCTCGCCTCGGCATTGAGCGCGCAGCACTGCGCCCACTGCTCGGCCGCGGCGACGTCGCCGCTGCCGACCAGCGCGAGCAGCGCATGCAGGTCGTTGAACGCGTAGTGGCCGGCGTTGCGCTCGCTCAGGTCCCAGCCGGCCGCGAGTTGTTGCCAGCGCGGCCCGACGTCGGCGCCGAGCAGGTGCAGCCGCCACAGCAGCGCGGCCGCGTCGAGCCGCTGCAGCGTGATCTGATCCGGCGCGGCGTGCAGGTACGCGTCGAAGCAGCGCAGCGCCTCGGCGTGATCGAGCCGCTCGAGCGCGAACAGCGCCTGATGCCAGCCAAGGTGGCCGACGAAGCCGTTGCCGTCGGTCCAGTCGGGCTGCCAATGCGCCATCCACGCGCTGCCCTCGGCGTGGCGGCCCTGCATCTCCATCACGTGCGCGACCGCGTGGATCGCCCACGGCACGCGCGCCGTGCCGGCCAGCGCGCGCCGGCCGGCCGCCTCGGCTTCGTCGTAGCGCTGGTTCTCCTCGAGGCCGAACGCGTATTGGCCCAGCACGTACGGGTGCAGCGGATCGGCGTCGCTCCACTCCGGCAGCACGCGCGCGACGCGCTGCCGCAGGTTCAGCGCATCGCCGCGGTAGAAGTCGAACAGGTGCGCCCACTGCAGCGCGAGCGCATCGCACGGGTGCTGCAGCAGCAGCGCTTCCCAGTCGCGGCAGGCGGCGTGCCAGTCGCCGGCGAGCAGCGTGCGCAGCGCGCCGAGGTGGTCACGCTCGCGCGCGTTCGCGCGAGCCGTCATCGATTCGGCCCGTTCGATCTGCGCGCGCGCGTCGGCGACCAGTCCCGGCTCGGTCAGGCTCAGCAGGAAGCCGGCCTTCATCAGCGGCGGCAGCAGCCATTCGGGGTCGGCCGCGGCGGCGGCATCGAGAGCGTCGATCGGCGTGCCGTAGAACGACATCATCTGCCACAGCGCGTGCTCGGCGCGCACGAGCGCGTCGCGCGACGCAGTGCTGACCGGGTTGCCGCGCGCGTCCCACATCACGACGAAACCCGTGTGTCGTGGTTCAACCCGTCAGCCGCGCGGCGGCTCCGGCCACGCATGCTGCGCCGCTCGCATCCGCTCCCAGGCCTGCGCGACCTGCAGCACCCCGAGATCGTCATGCCGCTTGCCGACGATCTGCAGGCCGATCGGCAAGCCGTCCGACGTGTAGCCGCAGTTGATGCTCGCGGCCGGCTGCTCGCTCATGTTGAACGGCAGCGTGAACGCGATGTGCTCGAACGGCAGCGCCGGGTCGTCGGTCGGGCACGGCAGCTCGGCTGCGAACGCCGGGATCGGCGCGGTCGGCGAGAGCAGCATGTCGAACGGCCGGCTCGCGCGCACCGCGGCGTCGCGCATCGCGCCCATCTGGCTGTAGCCGCGGAACACGCGCTCGCCGCTGAGGCCTGCACCGCCGCGCGCCCAGTCGACGATGAACGGCAGCACCTGCGCGCGCTTCGCGTGGGGCAGCGCGCTGATGTCCAGCCACGAGCGGGTGCGCCAGAAGTCGTCCATGCCCTCGGCCATCGCGCGGGTCATGAACGGCGCGACGGTCTCGACGGCCGCGCCGGCCGCCTCGAACGCACGCGCCGCGGCCTCGACCGCGGCGCGCACCTCGGGCTCGACCGGCATTCCCCAACCGGCATCGAGCATCAGGCCGATCTTCAGGCCGCGCAGGTCGCGCTCGAGGTCATTCCAGGCGATCGCCTGGTACGGCAGGCTCATCGTGTCGCGATCGTCGGGCTGGCTCAGCACCGACATCAGCAGCGCCGCATCGGCGACGATGCGCGTCATCGGGCCGGCGACGCGGCCCGCATAGGGCGGATCGATGGGGATGCGGCCGAGGCTGGGCTTCAGCCCGACGATGCCGCACCAGCCCGCCGGCAGCCGCACCGAGCCGCCGATGTCGGTGCCGATGTGCAGCGGGCCGTAACCCGCGGCCGCGCCGGCCGCGGCGCCGGCGCTGCTGCCGCCCGGGTTGCGGCTCAGGTTCCAGGGGTTGCGCGCGAGCGGATGAAAGCTCGACAGCCCCGACGACAGCATTCCGTAGTCGGGCATCGTCGTCTTGCCGAGGATCACCGCGCCGGCTTCGCGCACCCGGGCGGCCGGCGGCGCGTCACGCTCGGCCGGCACGAGGTCCACCGCCGCGGTGCCCAGCGGGACCGGCACGCCGCGCGTGGCGATGTTCTCCTTGATCATCAGCGGCACGCCGTCGAGCGCGCCTTGCGGCTCGCCGCGCTGCCAGCGGGCTTCGGCGGCGCGCGCCTGCGCGAGCGCGGCGTCGGGGTCGAGCGCGTAGGTGGCGCACAGATGCGGCTCCCACGCGGCGATGCGGGCCAGCACCGCACGGGTCACATCGACCGGCGACAGCGACTGCGCGCGGTACGCGGTGAGCAGCTCGGTGGCAGACAAGTCGTGCAGCGGCGTCACTCGTCGACCCTCACCCTGAGCCTGCCCCGCGAGCGGGAGAGGGAACGCACGTTCGGGAGAGGGCTGGGGTGAGGGCTCATGCAGCAGGCGTCCCCTGGTGGAAACGCATCCGCCATTGCCCGTCGGCGCCGCGCACCCACAGCGAGCTGCGCAGCGCGCGCTGCTTGGACACCAGCATCACCACACGCTCGCTGTGATACGTCAGCAGCACCGCGCCGTCGGCCAGCTCGTGGGCCTCGAAGCCGTGTGCGCTGATGGTCGCATCGTCTTCGTCGCCGAGCGCGTCGAGCAGCGCCTGGCGGTGCCAGACGACGCCCGAGCGGCCGAACTCGTAGTACGCCGGGTCGAGCAGCTCGCCGACCGCCTGCGCGTCGCGGCGCACGATGGGGTCGAGCAGGCGCAGCTCGAGCGCAATCAGGTGATCGGCCAGCGGGCTCGTCGCGGCCGTTGTTGTCGTCGATGTCGATGTCGATGTCGATGTCGATGTCGATGTCAATGTTGAAGTCGATTCGGGAATGGTCATCGTGGCCTCCTGCGGGGCAGGTTACGCCTTTGCCGGGGTCATTGCCAAGGTCACGGCCGACGTCGCGGCGCACGTCATTGCCAGCTCAGCGCGGCGAGATCGTTCGCGAAGATCGGCGAGCTGCTCCACAGGCCCTTGAGCTGCTTCTTGCCGACCGCGAACTGCGGCAGCTGGTACAGGTAGACGTTGACCGAGTCGGTCGCCAGCTGGCGCTGGATGTCGCCGAGGATCTTCAGCCGGGCTTTCGCATCGGTCGTGCCGTTGTACTTCTTGAACAGCTCGTTGTAGGCCTTCGAGTCGTAGCCCCAGTAGTACTTCGGGTCGGCATAACGGTCGAAGTCCAGCGGCTCGACGTGGCTGATCATGGTCAGGTCGAAGCTGCCCTTGAACGGGCCGGACAGCCACTGCGCCCACTCGACGTTCTCGATCTTCGCGATGATGCCGACCTTCGCGAGCTGCGCCGCGACGATCTCGCCGCCCTGGCGCGCGTACGGCGGCGGCGGCAGGGTCAGCGTGACGTTCAGCGGCGTCGCGACGCCGGCCTCCTTGAGCAGAGCCTTCGCCTTCTCGGGGTCGTACGGGTTCACGTTCGTCAGGTCGATGTAGCCGGCGTCGGTCGGCACCATGTGGCTGCCGATCGGCTTGGCGACGCCTTCCTGCGAGCCGTCGATCACCGCCTTGCGATCGATCGCCGCTGCCAGCGCGCGCCGCACCCGCACATCGTCGAACGGCTTCTTCCTGTTGTTGATGCTGACGATCGTCTTGCCCTCGGTGCCGCCGGCGACGACCGTGAAGCGCGCGTCGCCCTGGAAGCGCTTGGCGTCTTGCGGCGTCAGGCCGCGCGGGATGCCGTCCAGATCGCCGGCGAGCAGTGCCGCGACTTGCGCGGCCGAGTCGCTGATGAAGCGGAACGTCACCTTCTTCAGCTTCACCGCGGCGGCGTTGCGGTATGCGTCGTTCCTCACGAGCGTGATGGCCGAGCCGCGTGCCCACGACTCGAACTTGTACGGGCCGGTGCCGATCGGCTTGCTCGCGGTCGTGGCCGCGCTCTTCGGGTCGAGGATCACCGCGGTGTTCTCGCCCATGCGGAACAGGAAGTTGCCGTCGGCCTGGTTCAGCACGACCAGCACGGTGGCCGGGTCGGGCGTCTCGATGCGGCTGATGTTGTCGAACACCGCCTTCTTGGCCTTGTTGGTCGAGCCCTCGGCCTTCGCGCGCTCGAAGCTGAACTTCACGTCGCTCGAATCGAAGGCCTCGCCGTCGTGGAACTTGACGCCCTTCTTGAGCTTGAAGGTGTAGGCCTTGCCGTCGGGGTCGACGGTCCAGCTCTCGGCGAGCAGCGGCGTGATCGTGCCGTCCATGTTGATCTTGGTCAGGCCCTCGAGCACGTTGTAGTGCACGACCTCGCCGATCGCGGCAGCGGCGGCGATCGTCGGGTCCAACCCGGTGGGCTCGAGCACCATGCCGAGCACGGCGCTGTCCTTGCGCACCTGTGCATGGGCCGCCGGCGCGGCGAACGCAACGGTCAGCGCCAGCGCCACGGTGCCGGCGCTGCCCCACGAGCGGAAAAGGCTTTGCATCGAAACGCTCCTCTCTCTTGGACGAACACAGGTTCAGGAATCGACTCTAGCCGAAGCCGCCGCCAGCAAGCTGCGCGTGTAGGCGTGTGCCGGCGCGGCGAACACCTGCTCGGTCGTGCCCTGCTCGACGATGCGGCCGGACTGCATCACCACCACGTCCTCGCACACATGGTCGACGACCGCGAGGTCGTGGCTGATGAACAGATAGGTCACGCCGAACTGCGCCTGCAGGTCGGCAAGCAAGTTCAGCACCTGCGCCTGCACCGAGACGTCGAGCGCGCTGACCGGCTCGTCGGCGACGATCAATTGGGGCCGCGTGATCAGCGCCCGCGCGATCGCGATGCGCTGGCGCTGGCCGCCGGAGAACTCGTGCGGATATTTCGCCGCATCGGTGGCGCGCAGGCCCACCGCGTCGAGTGCCGCGGCGACTCGCTCGCGTGCCTCGTCGGGCGCGACGCCGAGCAGCGGCTCGGCGACGATGCGGCCGACGCGCTGGCGCGGGTCCAACGAGCCGTAGGGGTCCTGGAACACCATCTGGAAGTCGCGCCGCGCCGCCATCAGCTCGGCCGGCGACAGCGCGTTCAGGTCACGCCCCAGCAAGGTCACGCGGCCCGACGTCGGCGCTTCCAGCGCCATCACGAGGCGCGCAAGCGTCGACTTGCCCGAGCCCGATTCGCCGACGATGCCGAGGCTGCGTCCGGCCTGCATCGTGAAGCTGACGCCGCGCAGCGCCTCGACCCGCGGCGCCGGCGCGAACAGCGACTCGCGCGGCAGGTGGTAGCGCTTGGCGAGGTTGTCGACGATGAGCAGCGGCGCCCCCGCTCCCGTTCGCGCTGAGCTTGTCGAAGCGCCGTGCACGCTCGGCGAGGGCTTCGACAGGCTCAGCCCGAACGGTTGTGAAGATTCCGCCTCCATCACGGGACCCCGATCTCGGTCAGCCGGATGCAGCGCGCCGCATGCGCCGGGCCGATGACCACCGCCTCGGGCGGCGCGGCGCTGCAGGCGTCGATTGCGTAGTCGCAGCGGTTCGCGAACGGGCAGCCCGGGGGCATGTCGACGAGCTCGGGCACGCGCCCGCGGATCGTCGCGAGCCGCGGCCGCTGCCCGGCGATGCGCTGCACGCCGAGCCGCGGCCGCGCGCCGAACAGCCCGCGCGTGTACGGGTGCGCGAGGTGATGGAAGACCTCGGGAGTCGGCCCCGATTCGACGACGCTGCCGCCGTACATCACGAGCAGCCGCGCGACCGTGCGCGCCATCACCGCGAGGTCGTGGCTGATCAGCAGCAGCGCCATGCCGCTGTCGCGCACCAGCTCAGCGATCAGTGCGAGGATCTCGCGCTGGATCGTCACGTCCAGCGCCGTCGTCGGCTCGTCGGCGATCAGCAGGTCCGGGCCGCAGGCGAGCGCCATCGCGATCGTGACGCGCTGGCGCTGGCCGCCGGAGAGCTGGTGCGGGTAGGCATCGAGCCGCTGCGCCGCGTTCGGCATCTTCACGCGCTCGAGCAGCCGCAGCGCCTCGGCGCGCGCCGCGCCGCCGGCCATGCCGCGATGCAGCCTGAGCGGCTCGGCGATCTGGGCGCCGACCGTGTGCAGCGGGTTCAGCGCGGTCATCGGCTCCTGGAAGATCATGCCGATGCGGTCACCGCGCAGCTCGCACAGCGCGGCCTCGCTCAGGCCCACCAGCTCGCGGCCGTTGAGCTCGATGCTGCCCGAGACCTGCGCGCCCTCGGGCAGCAAGCCCATCAGCGCGAGCGCGAGCATCGACTTGCCGCAGCCGCTTTCGCCGATCACGCCCAGCGTCTGGCCGCGTGCGAGCTGCAGATCGATGCCGCGCAGCGCCTCGGCCCAGCCGCGCGCGGTGGGCAGGGCGACGCGCAGGTTCGCGACGGCCAGCAGCGCGGGCGTCGATTCCGTTCGCCCTGAGCCTGTCGAAGGGCCGGTGCCAGGGGCTTCGACAGGCTCAGCCCGAACGCGATTCATCGGTGCCGCCATCAGCGTCGCCTCGCCAGCCGCGGGTCGAGCAGGTCACGCAGCCCGTCGCCCATCAGGTTGAGCCCGAGCACCGACAGCACGATCGCCAGGCCGGGCCAGACCGCGAGCTGCCAGCGCTGGTACATCATCGATTGCGCCTCGTTGAGCATGCGGCCCCAGCTCGGCATCGGCGGCTGCGTGCCGAGGCCCAGATAACTGAGCGCGGCCTCGGCGAGGATCGCGATCGCGAACCGGATCGTCGCCTGCACGATGATGTGCGACGCGATGTTCGGCAGCACATGCTCGATCGTGATGCGAAGCTTGCCCTTGCCGCAGGCACGCGCCGCGAGCACGAACTCGCGCGACCAGACCGTGTTGGCGGCGGCGCGGGTGACGCGTGCGAACACCGGGACGTTGAAGATGCCGATCGCGATGACCGAATTGACGAGCCCGGGCCCGTAGATCGCGGTCAGCATGATCGCCGAGAGCAGCGCCGGAAACGCGTAGGTGAAGTCGGCGGCCCGCATCACGAGCTCCTCGACCCAGCCGCGCCGCGCCGCGGCGAGCAGCCCGAGCGCAACGCCGAAGACGATGCCGATGCCCACCGCGATCAGACCGACCGCGATCGAGTTGCGGCTGCCCGCGATCAGCAGCGAGACGATGTCGCGCCCGAGGCTGTCGGTGCCGAGCCAGTGCGCGGCCGACGGGGGCGAGAGCTTGTTCGGGATGTCGAGGTCGCCGGGCGGATACGGCGTCCACACGAACGACAGCAGCGCCGTCGCGATCAGCAGCGCGACCAGCACGGCACCGAGCATGAAGCTCTTGTGATTCAAGACACGCTGCAGACCGCTCATCCGTGCCCCTTCAGGCGCGGGTCGATCACCGCATACAGCACGTCGACGACGAAGTTGATCACGATCACCGCCGCGGCCAGCAGCATCACGACGTTGCGCACGACGAGCAGGTCGCGGTTCGAGATCGCCTGGAAGATCAGGCGCCCGAGGCCCGGCAGCGAGAACACGTTCTCGACGACGACGGTGGCGGTCAGCAGGTCGGCGAACTGCATGCCCATCACCGTCAGCACCGGCACGAACGCGTTGCGCAGCACGTGCTGCCACAGCACCGCGCGCCGGCTCAGGCCTTTTGCGCGCGCCGTGCGCACGAAGTCCTCGCGCAGCACGTCCAGCACCGCCGAGCGCGTGATGCGCGCGAGGATCGCTGCCTGCACGGCCGCGAGCGCGACCGCCGGCAGGATCAGCGCCTTCAGCGCCGGCCAGAAGCCGCCGCCGTCGTCGGCGCTCCAGCCGGGAAAGCCGCCGGCCGCGAACCACTGCAGCTGCACCGAGAAGACGAGGATCAGGAGGATCGCGAACCAGAAATTCGGCACCGCGATCCCGAACTGGCTCACCGCCATCACGCCGACATCGCCGGGCCCGTTGTGGCGCGACGCCGCGAAGATGCCCAGCGCCAGCGCGATCACGCTGGTCAGCAGCATCGCAAGCACCGCGAGCGGGCCGGTCACCGCGAGCCGCTCGGCGATCAGTTGCGTCACCGGCGTGTCGTACGAGGCGCTGATGCCGAGGTCGCCGTGCGCCATGCCCTGCAGCCAGTGGCCGTAGCGCTCGAGCGCCGGGCGATCGAGGCCGAGCTTTTCGACCAGCGCCTGGCGCGCCTCGGGCGTCGCCGACTCGCCGAGCATCACGTCGGCGACATTGCCCGGCAGCACGTCCAGCACCGTGAAGACGATGCCCGAGGCGACCAGCAGCGTGGCCACGAAGGTCGCGAAGCGCTTGAGCAGGAAGAGGCTGATGGCGGCACCGGGACGACGGCGAGCACGGCGGCTCGGTTCTCCTATCATGGCTCAAAACTTCGCAGCGACTGCGCGCACCGCGGATCCGGCGCTCGCGACAGGAGACCGATGTGGCTTCGATGATCACAACCCCAGCCCCACTGTCCTTCGATGCACGGCAATTGCTGATCGGCGGCCGCTGGACCAGCGCCGCGAGCGGCGAGACGCTTGCGCTCGAGAACCCGTCCGACGGGTCGGCGCTCGCGCGCATCGCCCGCGGCGGCGCTGCCGACATCGATGCCGCGGTGCGGGCCGCGCAGGCGGCACTCGATGGCGAGTGGGGCCGGCTGAGCGCGGCCGAGCGCGGCCGGCTGCTCGCGCGCATCGGCCAGCGCGTGCTCGAGCGCGCCGACGAACTCGCGCAGCTCGAAGCGCTCGATGTCGGCAAGCCGCTGAAGCAGGGCCGCGCCGATGCGGTCGCGCTCGGCCGCTACCTCGAGTTCTACGCCGGCGCGGCCGACAAGGTGCACGGCCAGACGCTGCCGTTCAACGCCGGCTACACCGCGCTGACGGTACGCGAGCCGCACGGCGTGACCGGCCACATCGTGCCGTGGAACTACCCGATGCAGATCGTCGGGCGCAGCGTCGGCGCGGCGCTCGCGATGGGCAACGCCTGCGTGCTGAAGCCGGCCGAGGAGGCCTGCCTGACCGTGCTCGCGTTCGCGCGCATCGCGCAGGAGGCCGGCTTGCCGGCCGGCGCGCTGAACGTCGTGCCGGGCCTGGGCGACGAGGCCGGCGCGGCGCTCTCGTCGCACCCGGGCGTGCAGCACCTGTCGTTCACCGGCTCGGTCGCGACCGGTGCGCTGGTGCAGGCCGCGGCAGCGAAGAACGCGGTGCCGGTCACGCTGGAGCTCGGCGGCAAGAGTCCGCAGATCGTGTTCGCCGATGCCGACCTGGACGCGGCGCTGCCGTTCCTCGTCAACGCCGGGCTGCAGAACGCGGGGCAGACCTGCTCGGCCGCATCGCGCATCCTGGTCGAACGGTCGGTGTACGCGGCGGTGCGCGATCGCATGGCCGAGCGCTACCGCGCATTGCGCATCGGGGCGGCAAGCGACGACCTCGACATGGGGCCGGTGATCAGCGCCCGGCAGCAGGGCATCGTCGAGCACTTCCTGGCGCTGGCGCGCGACAGCGGGCTGCGCATCGCCGCGCAGGCGGACCTGCCGGCGCTCCTGCCGCGCGGCGGCCACTACGTGCGCGCGACCTTGCTCGACGACGTGCCGAGCGAGCACGCGCTCGCACAGCAGGAAGTCTTCGGCCCGGTGCAGGCATTGATCCCGTTCGACGGCGAGGCCGAGGCGCTGAAGATCGCCAACGGCACGCCGTTCGGCCTGGTCGCCGGCGTCTGGACGCGCGACGGCAGCCGCGCGCTGCGCATGGCGCACAAGCTCAGGTGCGGCCAGGTGTTCGTCAACAACTACGGCGCCGGCGGCGGCGTCGAGCTGCCGTTCGGCGGCGTCAAGCTGTCGGGGCACGGGCGCGAGAAAGGCTTCGAGGCGCTGTACGGGTTCTCGGCGCTGAAGACGATCGCGATTCACCACGGCTGAACGAACAGAACCAACAAAACGAAGGGACACGCAGCATGAGACTCGAAGGCAAGGTCGCGATCGTCACCGGCGGCGGCTCCGGATTCGGCGAGGGCATCGCGAGGAAGTTCGTCGCCGAAGGCGCGAAGGTGCTGATCGCAGATCGCGACGCCGCGAACGGCGAACGCGTGGCGGCGGCGCTCGGGACTGGCGCGAAGGCGCTGACGGTCGACGTCGCGAACGCGGCCGACGTGACCCGTATGCTGGACGCCGCGCAGGACCACTTCGGCGGCCTGCACATCCTCGTCAACAACGCCGGCGTCGCGCACCCGCCGCAGCCACTCGAAGGGCTGCCCGAAAGCGACTTCGACCGCATCGTCGCGGTCAACATCAAGGCGATCTACCTGGCCGCGACGCTCGTCGTGCCGCGCTTCAAGGCGCAAAAAGGCGGCGTGATCCTGAACATCGCGAGCACCGCCGGCGTCAGCCCGCGGCCGCGGCTCACCTGGTACAACGCGAGCAAGGGCTGGGTCATCACCGCGACGCGTTCGATGGCCGTCGAGCTCGCGCCGTTCGGCATCCGCGTCGTCGCGCTGAACCCGGTGGCCGGCGAGACGCCGCTCTTGAAAACCTTCATGGGCGAAGACACGCCCGAGATGCGCTCGAAGTTCCTCGCGACGATCCCGCTCGGGCGCTTCTCGACGCCCGAAGACCTCGGCAACGCCGCTTGCTTCCTGTGCAGCGACGAGGCCTCGATGATCACCGGCGTCGCGATGGAAGTCGACGGCGGGCGCTGCATCTGAGCGCCACCATGAGCGACACCGCAACGACCTCGACCGCCGGCTTTTCGCCGCACCGCATCGAAGCCCTCACCGACGGCATCTACGCCGTTGCGATGACCTTGCTCGTGATCGAGCTCAAGCTGGCCGACCACGCCGGGATCCACACCGCGAACCAACTGGTCGACGGCCTCGTGCATCTGCTGCCGCGCTTCCTGGCCTGGGCGATGAGCTTCTTCGTGCTGGCGTTCTTCTGGATCGGCCACCACCGCTCGTACGGCCACTTGCGGCGGATCGACACAAAGCTGGTCTGGCTCAACATCGCGCAGCTCGCGTTCGTCAGCCTGATGCCGTTTTCGTGCGACCTGGTCGGCGAGCACGGCAACGTTCTGGTCTCGCAGATCATCTACTCGATCAACATGGCGTTGCTCGCGGTGTTCGGGCTGCTGATCACGCGGCACATCTTTGCCAACCCGGATCTGACCGCCCTGCCGATGCCGCTCGGCACGTACCGCGGCGCACGAATGCGCCTGTGGGGCCTGATCGTGATCAGCGTGGTGGCCGTGCTGATTGCGATGGTGGTGCCGTCGCCGGGGGCGGGCGACGCCGCCTTCGCGCTGATGGCGATCATCTCGCCGCTCAGCCGGCGTTTCGAGCGCAAGGCGGCGCAGCAAGCCGCAGCGGTGGCGGCCTAGCTCAACGCTTCGTCCAGCACCTCGACCCAGTGCCGCACCGGCGTCGCGGTGCCGCTCTGCAGATGCTGGATGCAGCCGATGTTGGCCGAGACGATCGCCTGCGGCTCGAGCGGCGCGAGGTTCTCGAGCTTGCGGTCGCGCAGCCGGTACGCGAGCTCGGGCTGCAGCACCGAGTACGTGCCGGCCGAGCCGCAGCACAGGTGGCTTTCGCTCGCGGCGAGCTTCACGTCGAAGCCGAGCGCGGTCAGGTGCGTCTCGACACCGCCGCGCAGTTGCTGGCCGTGCTGCAGCGTGCATGGCGGGTGGAATGCGAGCCGGGTGGCGGCACCGCGCAGGCGCAGTTTGGGTTTGAGCCGCGGCACGAGGTCGGGCAGCAGCTCGCTGAGGTCGCGGGTCAGTTCGCTGATGCGCGCGGCCTTGTCGGCGTAGGCCGGGTCGAGCCGCAGCGCGTGCGCGTATTCCTTGACCATCACGCCGCAGCCCGATGCGTTCATCACGATCGCCTCGACCGCGCCTTGCGAGACCTGCGGCCACCACGCGTCGATGTTGCGGCGCATGTCGTCCAGGCCGCCGTCGTGATCATTCAGATGCGTGCGGATCGCGCCGCAGCAGCCGGCATCGGCGGCCACCAGCGTCTGGATGCCGGCCGCATCGAGTACGCGCGCGGTCGCGCTGTTGATGTTCGGCGCGAGCGCCGGCTGCACACAGCCCATCAGCATCAGCACCTTGCGCGGATGCTCGCGCGTGGGCCAGCGGTGCGCGCGGGCGGCATCGTCGCCCGAGGCTTTCCCCGGCACCTTGCTGCGCAGCGCGCCGGGCAGCAGCGGGCGCACGGCCTGGCCGAGCTTGATCGCCGGGCCGAACAGCGGCGACGTCAGGCCCTGCTTGAGCATCCAGCGCACGGTGCGTTCGGCGCGCGGGCGCTCGACCTTGTCGTCGACGATGTTGCGGCCGATCTCGACGAGACGCCCGTACTGCACGCCGGACGGGCAGGTGCTCTCGCAGTTGCGGCAGGTCAGGCAGCGATCCAGGTGCAGCTGGGTGCTGCGCGTGACGTCGGCGCCTTCGAGCAGCTGCTTGATCAGGTAGATGCGGCCGCGCGGGCCGTCGAGCTCGTCGCCGAGCAGCTGGTAGGTCGGGCAGGTCGCGGTGCAGAAGCCGCAGTGCACGCACTTGCGCAGGATCGCTTCGGCTTCGTCGCCTTCGGGCGTGCCTTTGAATTCGGCGGCGAGGTGGGTCTGCATCGTGTACTACGGCATCCGCTACAGGCCGGGGTAGAGCCGGCCCGGGTTGAACAGCCCCATCGGGTCGAACGATTTCTTGAGCTCGCGGTGGATGCGGTCCAGCGGCGAGCGCAGCGGCGCGAACACGCCGGCGCTCTTGTCGGCCGAGGCGAACAGCGTCGCGTGGCCGCCGGCCTTGGCCGCGGCGTCGCGGATCAGCGCGGCCGGCGCCGCGCTGCACAACCAGCGCTGCGCGCCGCCCCACTCGATCATCAGCTCGCCCGAGAGGTTCAGCGGCGGCGCGGTCTGCGGCAGCGACAGCCGCCACAGCGCCGCGCCGGTGGCGATTGCGGCGCGCGCGCCGATGAAGAACTCGTCGTCGTGGTGGCGCAGGCCTTCCCAGAACGGCCCGGCGAACTCGGGCTGGACGACCTCGCCGCCGAGCTGCGCACGCGCCGCCTGCACCGCGGCGAGCGCGCCGCGCAGCCGCACGATCAGGTTGCCGTCCCACCAGGCGCTCGCGTTCAACGGCAGCGGCTGGCCGGCCCAGGTGTTGAGCTTGTCCAGCGCCGTCGCCTGGTTCATCTCGAGGCGCAGCGTCAGCGTGGCCGGCGCGATCGGCACGACCTTCAGCGAGACCTCGAGGATCACGCCCAGCGTGCCCAATGATCCGGCGAGCAGCCGCGAGACGTCGTAGCCGGCGACGTTCTTCATCACCTGGCCGCCGAACGTCAGCACGTCGCCGTTGCCGTTGAGCAGCGTCGCGCCGAGCACGAAGTCGCGCACCGAGCCGACCGCGGCGCGCGACGGGCCCGAGAGCCCGGCCGCGACCATGCCGCCGACGGTCGCGCCACGCACCTTCAACGGCGCCGCCGGCTCGCCGAAATGCGGCGGCTCGAACGGCAGGCACTGGCCTTTGCTCGCGAGCACCGCCTCGAGCTCGGCGAGCGAGGTGCCGCAGCGTGCGGTGACCACCAGCTCGGTCGGCTCGTAGCTCGAGATGCCTTCGAGCACGCGGGTGTCGAGCAGCTCGCCCTGCAGCGCCTCGCCGTAGAAATCCTTGCTGCCGCCGCCGCGGATGCACAGCTGTGCGCCGGCAGCGCGGGCGGTGTGGACGCGGTCCACCAGCAGTTGCAGCGCGGGATCGTTCGAGATCGTCGTCGTCATCAGAAACGCGGGATGTCCGCGAACGGCAGCAGCCCACGCCGCACGTGCATCTTGCCGTACTCGGCGCAGCGCACGAGCGATGGGATCACCTTGCCGGGGTTCAGCAGCTCCTTCGGGTCGAACGCGCGCTTCAGCGCGAGCATCTGCTCGCGCTCGGACGGCGCGAACTGCACGCACATCGCCGAAAGCTTCTCGATGCCGACGCCGTGCTCGCCCGAAATCGTGCCGCCCATCGCGACGCTGGTCTCGAGGATGTCGGCGCCGAACAGCTCGCAGCGATGCAGCTGGTCGGGGTCGTTCGCGTCGAACATGATCAGCGGATGCAGATTGCCGTCGCCGGCGTGGAAGACGTTCGCGCAGCGCAGCCCGTACCGGCCCTCCATCGCCTGGATCGCGAGCAGGATGTCGGCGAGCCGGTGCCGCGGGATCGTCGAATCCATGCACATGTAGTCGGGGCTCATGCGGCCGGTCGCCGGAAATGCGTTCTTGCGGCCGCTCCAGAACATGAGGCGCTGCGCCTCGCTGGTGCTGACCTCGAGCCGCGTCGCGCCGCTGTCGGCGAGCACGGCTTCCATGCGCGCGACCTCCTCGGCCACTTCCTCGGGGGTGCCGTCGCTCTCGCACAGCAGGATCGCTTCGGCCGCGAGGTCGTAGCCGGCGTGCACGAACGCCTCGACCGCGGCGGTCATCGGCTTGTCCATCATCTCGAGCCCGGCCGGGATGATGCCGGCGGCGATGACGTTCGCGACCGCGTTGCCGGCTTTGCGGATGTCGTCGAAGCTGGCCATGATGCAGCGCGCCGTCTGCGGCTTCGGCACGAGCTTGACGGTGACTTCGAGCGTGACCGCGAGCATGCCCTCGCTGCCGACGACGATGCTCATCAGGTCCAGGCCGGCGCAATCGAGCGCCTCGGAACCGAACTCGACCGCGAGGCCGTCGACCGTGCAGCCGCGCACGCGCAGCACGTTGTGCAAGGTCAGCCCGTACTTCAGGCAGTGCACGCCGCCCGAGTTCTCGGCGACGTTGCCGCCTATCGTGCAGGCGATCTGGCTCGACGGGTCGGGGGCGTAGTACAGGCCATACGGCGCGGCCGCTTCGCTGATCGCGAGGTTGCGCACGCCGCACTGCACGGTGGCGGTCCGCGCACGCGGGTCGATCTTCACGATCTTGTTGAACTTCGCGAGACTCAGCGTCACGCCGAGCCGGTGCGGCAGCGCACCGCCGGACAGCCCCGTGCCGGCGCCGCGCGCGACGACCGGCACGTTGAGGCGGTGGCAGGTGCGCAGCACCGCGGCAACCTGCGCTTCGGTCTCGGGCAGCGCGACCAGCAGCGGCTGTTCGCGGTAGGCGGTCAGCCCGTCGCACTCGTAGGGCACGGTGTCTTCGCGGTGCCAGAGCAGCGCGTGCGCCGGCAGCGATTCGGCCAGCGCGGCGACGACCTCGGCCTGCCGGCGCGCACGCTCGGCGACCTCGACGGCCAGCGGCTCGGCAAGCACCGCAGCCGGCACGGCGCCCGGCTGCGCGGCCGACGGTGTGGAGGGTTGCGCGGGGGGATGCGCGAGCGACGAACTCATCCCGTCAATGTATCGCGAAGCCGGCGGAACACCGTCAGCACGCCGGTGTAGCCGTACAGGTTGGCGTGCGCGATTTCGCCGGCGGCGAAGAAGCCGACCAGCGGCACATCGCCGAGCGCATGCCGCACCAGCGCCAGCTCGGCCGACGGCGCGCCGAAGTGCGGGCCGCCGCGCCCGGCGCAGCTGACGTAGACCGCGCCGGCGATGCCGCTCGTCGGCGGCCCGCTCTCGGGCAGCGCCGACGCGGGCGTCGCCGCGAGCTGCGGCGTGAACTCGGGCTCGGTCTCTTCGCGCACCTCGGCGCAGATGCGCACCAGGTCGCGCCGCGCCGCCTCGGTGTTGCGGCTGCAGAACGCGAGCCGCATGCCGGGCTCGGCGACGTCGCCGATCGCGATGCCGCGCCGGCCCGGATCGAGCCCGATCAGATGACGCACGCGCACGTCGTCGCCGAATGCGCCGCGCACGACGGCGCCGGTCGAGGCGGCCGGCATCTCGTCCGGCGAATTGCTCAGCCCGACCAGGATCTGCCGCAGCCGCGGCAGCGCCTCGCGCGGCTCGCGGCCTTCGAGCTGCACGTCGCGCAGCAGGCAGTCGAGCGCGGGGCGGCCGTCGAGCTCGGTGATGACGTTGCGCTCGGCGGCCGTGATCTCGCGCGTCGGCCCGACCGGCTGGCAGCCCTGGGTCACGCGCGAGACGATCGCAACCTCGCGGCTGAACGCGACGCCCGAGAGGCCGCCGGTCAGCACCGTGTCGGCGATGTGGCGGCAGCTCGCGCGCGCCGACGCGAGCCCGCCGAACAGATAGCCGCTGTCGGTGCGGCCGGCCATGTCGCGGATCAGCTCGGGCAGGTCCGCGGTCGCCGGGTCGGCGTGCACGAGCGCGGTGTTCGCGGCGAACTGGCGCAGCGGCCGCGCGCCCGAGAACACGCGGAACTGCGTGGTCGGGATCGCCGCCAGCATCAACACGAGCGCGCCGTCGTGGTCGTCGAAGTATTCGACGCCGCTGGCCGCCACGCCGACGCCAGTGGCGCCGACCCAGGCCACGCCGGGCCAGCGCGATTGCAGCTCGGCGAGCAGCGCCTCGCTGTGCGTGGCGTAGTGCTCGGTGAGGTAGACCCAGCCCAGCGTCGGGGTCGTCGTCGTGTCGGCGCCACTCGAGGCGTGGCGACGCATGCCGGATTGCGCCTGGGCCTGTGCATCGAGCTGCGCGGCGGCCAATGCGAGCGCGATGCGCCAGTCGGGGTGCGTGGCGTGGGCGTGCAGGAAAGCCTGCATGGTGATTCGGTCGTGTGGCGGTCGCGAGGGTCGCGGCGACGAGGTTCAGGGTCGCGGCGCCGCGGCGCGCTTGCGCTTGCTCGCGGCCCGTTTCGTCGGAGTCTTGCCTGCGCTGTTTGTTCCTTGCGTTGCTGCGCGTTGCGCGGCTGCGGCGGACTTCTTCGGCTTCTCGGTGACGGCCGCCGCGGCGGAGGCCGGCGGCTGCGCGACCGCGCCGGCCGGCGCGTCGCGCAGCGCCGCCGTCGCGAGCTGCGCGAACTGCTGGGTCAGCGCGCCCCACCACTGCATCGGGTCGACAGCGCCGCCGGTCGCTTCCGTTGGCGCGGCCGTGGCCTCGGGCGCGGCGGGTGACGGCGTCGGCGCTGCCGGTCGCGCTGCCGGCGTCTTGATCTGCAACGACTCGCGCAGGTCGTTCATCTGCACGTTCATCGTCTTCAACGTCGCCAACGTCATGCGCTGGACTTCGAGCGCCTGGATCGTCGCGGCCAGCATCTTCGCGTTCTGCTCGAGCCAGAACTGCACGGTACGCAGTTCCTCGATGCGCTTTTCGAGCTCTTCGGGGTTCAGCGTCGGGGCGACCCACTGGCCTATCGTCGGCAGTGCGGCGCCGGCGTTCTTGACCAGGTCTTCGAGGAAGTCGAACCCCGGGACGAAGCTGGCGAAGCCTTGCGGCATGGTGCTGTTCATCGTTGTCTCCTTCCTGTCTTGTCCACCCGCGCAGAGGGGCGCGGCAGCGAGTCTCTCACTCTTTGCGCACCGCCCCGATCCGTTCGACGCGGTAGCCGCGCTGCGCCAGCAGCGCCGGCAGGCCCTGCGGGCCGAACATGTGCAGGCTGCCGATCGCGGCGAACACGCTCGTGCCGCCCGTGTGCAGCGCGTCGATGCTGGCGGCCAGGGCGGGGTTGCGGTCGTCGAGCATGCGGCGCATCGCGCGGCGGTCGGCCTCGGTCTTCAGGCAGTCGCACCAGCGTTCGTAGCGGCCGAGCTCGGCTTCGTCCGACTCGGCCCACAAACGCACGAGCTTGTTCAGCAACGGTCGGGCACGGCCGCTTTCGAGCTCGTCCAGGCCGGATTCGACGAGTGCGGCAATCGGCGTCTCGGGATCCTCGGTCAGCGTGTCGAGCTGCAACTCGGGCGTTTCGAGCGACACGACGGTCTTCTTCGCGCCGTGGGCGAGGCCGGCGATCACGAGGTCGATGCCGTAGGCGGGGTCGAGACCGTCGCGCCGGCCGGCGAGCGAGTTCAGCGTCGCCAGCTGCAGCATCGGGGTCAGGCCGGCCAGCAGCTCGGGGGCGATGCAGTCGGCCTGCGCCTGGCGCTGCAGCCGCTGTTCGAGCGCCGGCGGCAACTCCGGTCCGTGCCGCGCCGCGATCGCATCGGCCATGCGGCGCTGCAGCGCCGGGTCGAGCAGATCGAGCTCGAGCGCGACCGTGTCGCTGGCGGCCAGCGAGCGCATCGTCTGCGGGCCCGGGAACATCCAGGCCAGCTTCGCGACGTGCACGGTGCCGTAGAGGTATGAGCTGCGATCGTCCTTCGTGAGGCGCCACAGGAAGCCGCGGTCGCGCGCGCTGCGCAGGCCGGCTTGCATCGCGTCGTGCGACGGCATCTGCGCGCTCGGCGGGCATGCCGCCGCCGTTTGTGCGGGTGCTTGCGCCGCGGCGGGCACGCTCGCGAGCGCGGCGAGCAGCAACAGGCCGAGCGCCGCGACGCGCGCCCTCATGGTTGGGCCTCGAATTCGATGCGCAGCACGCCGTCGCGTTGCTGCCAGTGCAGCTTGCCGAGCACGTCCATGCCGAGCAGCGGCTGCTCGCCCAGCGCCGGCAGCGCGACGACCGGCAGGCGCTGGACCTGCACGCCGCCGCGCAGCTGCAGCTCGATGCGCACGAGCTGGCCGGAGACCCGGCCACCGGCGGTGTTCGAGCTCACCTCGCCGAGCGGCTCAAGTTGCAGCTCGCGCGCCAGCGCGGTCGAGATCGCGCTGCCGGTCGCGCCGGTGTCGACCAGGAAGTCGACCTCGCGGCCGTTGATGCGCCCCGGCCAGTGATAGTGGCCATCGGCGCCGCGGCGGATCTCGATCGAGCCGGCGTCGGCCACCTGGAAACGCGCCTGCTGCGCCCGGTGCTGCCACCACTGGATCGCCAGGAACACCGCGAGCCCGGCCAGCAGCCAGACGGTGACGACCTTGACGGTATTCGGCAGTTCGCGCTCCATGCGCGCACGATGCCATGAATCTGCTGCGTTTTCGCCGCGCCGCGATGCGCAGTCCGCGCCGGAGTCGGTCGCTTGCCACGACTTGCGCGAGACGATGGATCGCAGCCGGCTCAGCCCGGTGCGGCCACCGCCTGCTCGATCGCCCCGAACACGCTCTGCCCGTCCAGCCCCTTCATCTCGATCCGGATCGTGTCGCCGGCCTGCATGAACGCCGTCTTCGGCGCGCCGCTCTCGATCGTCTCGATCGCGCGCTTCTCGGCGATGCACGAATAGCCGCGCGACCAGTCCTTGTTGCTGACCGTGCCGCTGCCGACGATGGTGCCGGCGCGCACGTTGCGGGTCTTGCAGAGGTGAGCGATCAGCTCGCCGAAGTGGAACGTCATCTCCGGGCCGGCGTCGGTCAGGCCGACGCGCTTGCCGTTCCAGACGCTCTCGAGGTTCAGGTGCACGCGGCCGCCGCGCCAGGCGTCGCCGAGCTCGTCGGGCGTCGCGGCAACCGGGCTGAACGCGGTCGCCGGCTTGCTTTGGAAGAAGCCGAAGCCCTTCGCGAGCTCGGCCGGGATCAGGTTGCGCAGGCTCACATCGTTCGCGAGCAGCAGCAGGCGGATGCCTTCGAGCGCGGCGTCGGGCGCGGTGCCCATCGTCACGTCGCCGGTGATCACGGCGACCTCGGATTCGAAGTCCAGGCCCCAGTCGAGGTTCGGACAGGCGATGGCGTCGCGCGGGCCGAGAAAATCGTCGCTGCCGCCCTGGTACATCAGCGGGTCGGTGTAGAAGCTCTCGGGCACCTCGGCATTGCGCGCCTTGCGCACCAGCTCGACGTGGTTCAGGTAGGCCGAGCCGTCGGCCCACTGGTAGGCGCGCGGCAGCGGCGCCATGCACTTGTCGGGCTCGAACGCGAACGCATGGCGCGCCTTGCCGCTGTTCAGCGTCTGGTAGAGGTCTTCGAGCTGGGGCGAGATGAAGTTCCAGTCGTCCAGCAACTGTTGCAGCCGGGTCGCGATGCCGCTGGCATAGTGAGCGGCCGCGAGGTCGCGCGAGACGACCACCAGCTGCCCGTCGCGCGAGCCGTCCTTGTACGTGGCGAGCTTCATGGATGTCGGGTTATCGAAGGGGTTTTGGGGAGGGAGGCTATTGTCGATGCATGCCGATCGACCTTCATCAGCGCCGCATCGCGGCATCCGGCGCCGCGGGATCGCGCTGCTCATGCTGAGCATCGCCGCAGTGCTGCTGCACGCCGCATTCCTGAGCGAGCTCGACTGGACCTGGCCGCAGCGCGAAACACCGTCGCACACGACGCCGCGAACCTCGGCCGCGCTCGAGACGCGGACGGTGGCCTCGACCACGACACCGCCGCCGCCGGTGCCCGCATCACCCGAAGCATCCGCAAAGAGCGAGCCGGCCCAGCCGAAGGCGACTGCGCAGATGACGCAGCGCCGATCGCTGCCGGCACCGTTGCCGGCACCCATCGCGCCGGTCGCCGCGACGCAACGCAGGCAAGCCACCGACGAGAAAGCCGCTCGGCCGGCGGCAGCCATCGAGTCGACGGCGCCCGACCCGCAATCCGCCGCGCCGATGCAACTCGCGCTCGCGTCGACACCCCGCCCCGATCCGGCGCCGCAACCCGAGGCGGCCGCATCGACCGGCGACGAGACGATCCCGCACTATCGCACCCGCATGCCGGGCAGCGCGACCCTGCGCTACCAGGTCAGCCGCGGCTCGCTGCATGGCAACGGGGAGCTGCAATGGCGCCCGCAGGGCGACCGCTACGAGCTCAAGCTCGAAAGCAAGCTCGCCGGCCTGACCTTGCTGACGCAGATCAGCAGCGGCGGCTTCGACGCCGACGGCCTCGCGCCGGAGCGCTTCACCGACACCCGCATCCGGCGCTCGACGGTCGCCGCGAACTTCCAGCGCGAAGCCGGGAAGGACGGTGCCGGCAGCAAGGACGGCGGCGGCAAGATCACCTTCTCCGGCTCGCCGCAGGAGCTGCCGCTGGTGCCCGGCGTGCAGGATCGCGTGAGCTGGATGGTGCAGCTCGCGGCCATCGTCGCGGCCCAGCCGAACCTGCGCGTGCCGGGTGCGAAGGTCGTGATGCAGGTGGTGGGCGCGAACGCCGATGCGAGCATCTGGGCCTTCAAGTGCGTGGGCAACGAGACGGTCGATTCCGAGCTCGGCCCGATCGCCGCGCTCAAGTTCGTGCGCGAGCCTCGCGGCCCGTACGACACCACGGCGCAGGCCTGGCTGGACCCGAAACACCACTTCCTGCCCGCACGCGCGACGCTGCGCTCCGGGCCGAACGACGAAGGCTACGAACTGCACCTGCAGGACGTGATCGGCACACCCTGATCCCGCGCCGCTCCCTTCTTTACGTGGCTTTCGGGCGCCCTTCGCGCCTGCCCTGTCGGCCCTGGGCTTGAAACTTGCGTTGTAGGACTCAGCTTCGCGGCAGGAGAGTCTTCTGATGCACATGCTCTACAACTCCGACAGCTTCGTCGTCGTGCAATTCGAGATGACGGGTACGTCTGCGCCGTCCTCGGGACAGGGGTCGGGCAGCGACGCGCTGACGCACGGCGGCTATGAAATCGTCGACAAGTTCGCGCGCAAGGAAATCTTCATCCAGGGCGCGCTGGCCGAGAGCTTCAAGGAAGGCGTCGAGGCGCTGATCAAGACCGAGCCGTCCGAAGAAGAGATCGACGACTACATCGAGCGCTTCGCGTCGTTGATGCAGCAGCCCGTGATCCTGCACTGAGCCTGCAGAGCCGCTGAGAGGGCGAGTTACGCCCGAAGGGGCTTGCCCCATGGCGCGGTTCGCGCCAAGATGGTCCGCGCCGACACACACCCGCAGGAGGTGCGATGGTCAAGACCCACAGCGATGCGCACATGCTGCTCTCCCCAGGGCTGAACGAAGCCCCCGTGCTCGATCGCATGTGCTCGCAGTTCGTGCTCGCGCTGACGATGCGCCACTCGGCGCGCTTCAACCTGCGCCGCGACTGGAACAGCCTGCTCTCGCTGACCGGCAAGCACCTGGTCTGGCCGGCTTCGGTGCTGGCGCGGCTGCGCGAGTTCCTGAACAAGCGCTGCAAGGGCAATGAACACTGGCGCGGCCACGAGGGCTTGAGCGACCAGGCGTTCATGGCGCGCCACGGCGGCTGGCGCGGCCCGTATGAAGAAGGCACCGTCTTCTTCTACATCGACGAGTACATCAAGGACGCGCCCAAGGACCTGCTCGCGGTGCTCGGGGCCACCGCCGACTGGCTCGCGCGCAGCCTGAAGAAGGAATCGACGCTGGTCGAGAAGAACATCGACGCGCTCGCCGGGCTCTTGCAGCTGAACCCGGCCGAGCGCGCGCTGCTGCTGTACGGCACGCTCGCGCGCTACCAGCGCGACCTGCGCGGCCTGCTGGTCGAGTTCAAGGTCGCGAACGCGCAGGAGGCGTACGCGACGATCGCCGGCGTCGCCGGCGTCAGCGAGACCGACGTGGCCGAGGCGCTGCGCGCCGGCTCGCGGCTCGAGCGCATCGGCATGGTCGAGAACCTGATCTCCGAGCACAACATCACCGACCTGGCCGACCTGATGAAGGTCAGCGAGCAGCTGCCGCCGGTGCTGATGCGCAAGTACGAAGGCCCGTCGGAGCTGATGGCGGTGTTCACGCGGCCGGCGACGAAGAGCGAGCTGAGCGCCGGCGATTTCCACTACGTCGGCGCCGACCAGCAGATGCTGGCCGCGCTGCTCGCCAATGCGGTCGAGCGCAGGGAGCCGGGCGTCAACGTGCTGCTGTACGGGCCGCCCGGCACCGGCAAGACCGAGCTCGCGAAGGTCGCCGCGCAGGCCGCAGGGCTGCAGCTCTACGAAGTCGAGTACGCCGACCGCGACGGCAACTCGCTCTCCGGCCGCGACCGCTACCGTTCGCTGCAGATCAGCCAGGTGTTCCTGAAGGGCAGCCACAACGTCGCGCTGCTGTTCGACGAGGTCGAGGACGTGTTCCCGCCGATCTCCACCGACGCCGCGCAGCTGATGGCCCGCATGGACACCGGCGACGGCGCACTCAGCGGCAGCGTCAGCGGCAAGGCCTGGGTCAACCAGATCCTCGAGACCAACCCGGTGCCGGTGATCTGGATCACCAACCGCATCGAGCAGATCGACCCGGCGTTCCGGCGCCGCTTCCAGTACCACCTCGAGCTGAAGAGCCCGCCGCCCGGTGCGCGCGAGCAGCTGATCGCGCGGGCGCTGGCGGGCGTCGAGCTCGGCGAGGGTTTCGCGGCGAAGCTGGCCGAGCGCAGGGGGCTCACGCCGGCGCAGATCCGCACCGCGGTCAAGTTCGCGCGGCTGGCGTCGAACACCGCCGCGAACGATGCGCAGGAGCTGCGCGCGCTGATCGAGCGCCAGCTCGTCAATGCCGACAAGGCGCTGGGCAACGCGTCGGGCGAGCGCGGTGCGCGGCGCGTCGTGACGAACTACGACCTGACGCTGGTCAACACCGAATCGCGCTTCGAGATTCCGAAGATCGTCGAGGCGCTGCGCCGCAAGGGCTACGGCACGCTGTGCTTCTACGGCCCGCCCGGCACCGGCAAGACGGCGCTGGCCGAGCACATCGCACACGAGCTGCAGCGCCCGCTGATGATTCGCCAGGCGAGCGACATCATGAGCAAGTACGTCGGCGAGACCGAGCAGAACATGGCCAAGATGTTCGACGAGGCGAGCAACGAAGGCGCCGTGCTGCTGCTCGACGAGGCCGACAGCTTCCTGCGCAGCCGACGCATGGCCGAGCGCCATTACGAGGTCAGCGAGGTCAACGAGATGCTGCAGGGCATGGAGCGCCATTCGGGCGTTTTCGTCTGCACGACCAATCTGTTCCAGGATCTGGACGAGGCGGCGCTGCGCCGCTTCACGTTCAAGGTGCAGTTCAAGCCGCTGACCGTTGCTCAGCGCGAGCGCATGTTCGTCGCCGAGGCACTGGACGGCGACGCGGCGCGGCTGACCGCCGAGCAGGTGGGGCGGCTGGCGAAGCTGGACGTGCTGACGCCGGGGGATTTCGCGTCGGTGAAGCGCCAGGTCGACGTGCTCGGCGAGACGTTCGCGCCGGATGAGTTCCTGTCGCAGCTGGAGTCCGAGCACCGGGTGAAGCCGGAAGTGCGTCAGCATCGAGGGATCGGGTTCGTGCACTGAGCGCGCTTGGACCAGGGCTTCGATTCGCGAATCGAAGCCCTCTGTCCCGCCCCGCTCGAGCCTTCTTCCTACAATCCGCCCATGACCACGCCCGCCTACACCCGCGCCGCGGCGCTGCCCGGCATCCTCGCGCAACGCATCGTGATCCTCGACGGCGCGATGGGCACGATGATCCAGCGCTACAAGCTCGGCGAGGCCGATTTCCGCGGCGAGCGCTTCCAGGGCCATCCGAAGGACCTGAAAGGCAACAACGACCTGCTTCAGCTCACGCGACCCGACGTGATCCGCGAGATCCACGAGCAGTACCTCGCGGCCGGTGCCGACATCATCGAGACCAACACCTTCGGCGCGACCACCGTCGCGCAGGACGACTACGGCCTCGGCTCGCATGCGCGCGAGCTCAACGTCGCGGCCGCGAGGCTCGCCCGCGAAGCCTGCGACAAGTTCACCACGCCCGACAAGCCGCGCTTCGTCGCCGGCGCGCTGGGCCCGACGCCGCGCACCGCGAGCATCAGCCCCGACGTCAACGACCCGGCCGCGCGCAACGTCACCTTCGCCGAGCTGAAGGCCGCGTACCGCGAGCAGGCGAGCGGTCTGCTCGAGGGCGGCTGCGACCTGTTCCTGGTCGAGACCATCTTCGACACGCTGAACGCGAAGGCCGCGATCTTCGCGCTCGACGAGCTGATGGAAGAAACCGGCGAGCGGCTGCCGGTCATCATTTCCGGCACCGTGACCGACGCATCGGGCCGCATCCTGTCGGGCCAGACCGTCAGCGCGTTCTGGCACAGCGTGCGCCACGCGCGGCCGCTGGCGATCGGCCTGAACTGCGCGCTGGGCGCGACGCTGATGCGGCCGTACGTCGAGGAGCTCGCGCGAATCGCCGGCGACACCTACGTGAGCTGCTACCCGAACGCCGGGCTACCGAACCCGATGAGCGACACCGGCTTCGACGAGACGCCCGAGATCACCGGCAGCCTGCTCGAGGAGTTCGCGAAGAGCGGCTTCCTGAACATCGCCGGCGGCTGCTGCGGCACCACGCCGGAGCACATCGCGGCGATCGCGCAGCGCGTGGGCAAGTACCAGCCGCGCTGCGGGAATCGCGGCTCGCTGTTCGGCGAGCTCGAGTTGCAGGCGGCATGAGCCTCATTGCTACGTTTTTTTGACGCAAAGGCGCAAAGAAGTCGCGAAGACGCAAAGATGAGGAGACTTCCTTTCCTTTGCGCCTTTGCGGTCCTCGGCGTCTTTGCGTCCAAGAACCCTCCCATCCAAAATCCACCGGCCCGATGAGCGCTGACCAGCTTCCCACTGTCCCCCCGATGAAACTCTCCGGCCTCGAGCCGGTGCTGATCGGGCAAGGTTCGCTCTTCGTCAACATCGGCGAGCGCACCAACGTGACCGGCTCGAAGGCCTTCGCGCGCATGATCCTCGCAGGCCAGTTCGAGCAGGCGCTGTCGGTCGCGCGCCAGCAGGTCGAGAACGGCGCGCAGGTGATCGACATCAACATGGACGAGGCCATGCTCGACAGCAAGGCCGCGATGGTGCGCTTCCTGAACCTGATCGCCGGCGAGCCCGAGATCGCGCGCGTGCCCATCATGGTCGACTCGTCGAAGTGGGAGGTGATCGAGGCCGGGCTGCAGTGCATCCAGGGCAAGGGCATCGTCAACTCGATCTCGCTGAAGGAAGGCGAGGCGCAGTTCCGGCACCACGCCAAGCTGGTCAGGCGCTACGGCGCCGCGGCCGTCGTGATGGCCTTCGACGAGAAGGGCCAGGCCGACACCTACGAGCGCAAGACCGAGATCTGCGAGCGTGCGTACCGCATCCTGGTCGACGAGGTCGGCTTTCCGTGCGAGGACATCGTCTTCGACCCGAACATCTTCGCGATCGCCACCGGCATCGAGGAGCACAACAACTACGCGGTCGACTTCATCAACGCGACGCGCTGGATCAAGCAGAACCTGCCGGGCGCGAAGGTCAGCGGCGGCGTCAGCAACGTGAGCTTCAGCTTCCGCGGCAACGACCCGGTGCGCGAGGCGATCCACACGGTGTTCCTGTACCACGCCATCAAGGCCGGCATGGACATGGGCATCGTCAATGCCGGGATGGTCGGCGTCTACGACGATCTCGAGCCCGGCTTGCGCGAGCGTGTCGAGGACGTGGTGCTGAACCGCCGGCCCGATGCCGGCGAGCGCCTGGTCGAAGTGGCCGAGAGCGCCAAGGGCGCCGCGAAGGACGACAGCACGCGCCTGGCCTGGCGCGCCAAGCCGGTCGAGGAGCGATTGAGCCACGCGCTGGTGCACGGCATCAACGACTTCATCGTCGACGACACCGAAGAAACCTACCGCGCGATCCTCGCGAAAGGCGGCCGGCCGCTGCACGTGATCGAAGGTCCGCTGATGGACGGCATGAACATCGTCGGCGACCTGTTCGGCGCCGGCAAGATGTTCCTGCCGCAGGTCGTCAAGAGCGCGCGCGTGATGAAGCAGGCGGTCGCGCACCTGCTGCCCTATATCGAAGCGGAAAAGAAGGCGCTGGTCGACGCCGGTGGCGAGGCCAAGGCCAAGGGCAAGATCGTCATCGCGACCGTGAAGGGCGACGTGCACGACATCGGCAAGAACATCGTGACCGTCGTGCTCCAGTGCAACAACTTCGAGGTCGTCAACATGGGCGTGATGGTCCCGTGCCAGGACATCCTCGCGCGTGCGAAGGTCGAAGGCGCGGACATCATCGGCCTGTCGGGCCTGATCACGCCCAGCCTCGAGGAGATGCAGCACGTCGCCGGCGAGATGCAGCGCGACGACTACTTCCGCATCAAGAAGATCCCGCTTCTGATCGGCGGCGCGACGACCAGCCGCGTGCACACGGCCGTCAAGATCTCGCCGCACTACGAGGGCCCGGTCGTCTACGTGCCGGACGCGAGCCGCTCGGTCGGCGTCTGCTCCGACTTGCTCAGCGACGAGCGCGCCGCCGCCTACATCACCGAGCTGAACACCGACTACGAGCGCGTGCGCCGCCAGCATGCGAACCGCAAGGCGACGCCGCTGGTGACGCTCGCGCAAGCCCGCGCGAACAAGACGCTCATCGATTGGACCGCCTACGACGCGCCGAAGCCGAAGTTCATCGGCCGCCGGCTCTTTCGCAACCAGGATCTGGCCGAGATCGCGAACTGCATCGACTGGGGCCCGTTCTTCCAGACCTGGGACCTGGCCGGCCCGTACCCCGCGATCCTGACCGACGACATCGTCGGCGAATCGGCGCGCCGCGTGCTGTCCGACGGCCAGCGCATGCTGCGCCGCCTGATCGAAGGCCGGTGGCTGACCGCGAACGGCGTGATCGGCCTGTACCCGGCGAACACGGTCGACGACGACGACATCGAGATCTACGCCGACGAGTCGCGCGAGCAGGTGCTGATGACATGGCGCGGCCTGCGCATGCAAAGCGAGCGCCCGGTGGTCGATGGGGTGAAGCGGCCGAACCGCTGCCTGGCCGACTACATCGCGCCCAAGGGCTCGGGTGTGGCCGACCACATCGGCCTGTTCGCGGTGACCGCGGGCCTGGGCGTCGAGAAGAAGGAAAAGCAGTTCCTCGACGACCACGACGACTACAGCGCGATCATGCTGAAGGCGCTGGCCGACCGGCTCGCCGAAGCGTTCGCCGAACGGCTGCACCAGCGCGTGCGCACCGAGCTCTGGGGCTACGCGAGCGACGAGCAGTTGAGCAACGCCGAGCTGATCGCCGAGAAGTACCGCGGCATCCGCCCCGCGCCCGGCTACCCGGCGTGTCCGGACCACACGGTCAAGTCGGCGATGTTCGACGTGCTGGGCTGCGCCGACATCGGCATGGCCCTGACCGAGAGCCTCGCGATGACGCCGGCGGCGAGCGTCAGCGGCTTCTACATCGCACATCCGCAGGCCGCGTATTTCAACGTCGGCAAGGTCGGCGAGGACCAGCTCCAGGACTGGGCCGCACGCACGCAGCAGGACGCCGATCTCGTGCGCCGCTCGCTTGCGTCGCTGCTTTGACGCCGCCTGACCTCGAGACGACCCCGGCGACGCCGTCTGTTCATTTGCTTACGGTTGGAAGCGTTCGTTAGCAAGACTTCCCAGAGGCGTCGCAAGCAGCCTGCGCTGCCTGGCTGATCGTCCCCCGCACGGCCCGCGTGCCGTGCGCTCGTTCACGGTTTTGCCGGCGACCGGACGAGAACTGGCAGTCCGGCGCTGGCATGCGCTCTGCGTTTCCCGTGTGTTGTCGTTGTGTGTCACGCAGCGACGAGACGCCCGGGGGACACGTGCAGAACACCATTCAGCGGAACGAGGCGAGGGGGAGGAGGAGCCGCAGTGCCGGCTCGGCGGCGAAGTCGGCCGCCGCAGCGGTGCTGCTGGCCGTGCTGGCGGCGTGCGGCGGCGGCAGCGGCAGCGGATCCAGCAGCGATGCCGGCAGCGGCTCGACGCCGGCCCAGGCCGAAAAGCCCAGCAGTCGGACCGAGGCCGCGCGCTTTCTGACGCAGGCCACGTTCGGCCCGAACGACGCCGACATCGACCGCGTGATGGCGATCGGCTACGACGCCTGGATCGACGAGCAGTTCGCCCAGCCGGCCTCGACCAATCGCCCGCTGTGGGAGGCCGCCGACGCCGCGGTCAAGGCGGCCAACCCGAGCAGCAGCATCTATCAGGACGGCACGATCAACGCCTTCTGGCGCAACGCGGTCACCGCGCCCGATCAGCTGCGCCAGCGCGTCGCCTATTCGCTGTCGCAGATCTTCGTGATCTCGATGCAGGACGGCACCGTCGGCGACAACCCGCGCGCCGTCGCCGCGTACCTCGACATGCTCGGCGACAAGGGGCTGGGCAACTACCGCGAGCTGCTCGAGGCGGTGTCCAAGCACCCGATGATGGCGATCTACCTGTCGTCGATGAAGAACCAGAAGGCCGATGCCAAGACCGGCCGCGTGCCCGACGAGAACTACGCCCGCGAGGTGATGCAGCTGATGTCGATCGGCCTGCACCAGCTCAACAGCGACGGCACCGAACAGCTCGCCAACGGCCAGCCCATCGACACCTACGGCCCGGCCGACATCGGCGGCATGGCGAAGGTCTTCACCGGCTGGAGCTGGGCTTGCCCGGAGTGGCCCGACAACAACTGCTTCTACAACGGCTCGGCCAACGGCAACAGCGACCCGGACCGCACGTTCGAGACGATGCTCGGCTACCCGCAGTTCCACAGCACCGAGGCGAAGACCTTCCTCGGCGTGACGATTGCTGCGCAGACCACCAAGCCCGACCCCGACGCGAGCCTGAAGACCGCGCTGGATACGCTGTACAACCACGCGAACGTCGGCCCCTTCATCGGCAAGCAGCTGATCCAGCGCCTGGTCACGAGCAACCCGAGCCCGCAGTACGTCGCCTCTGTCGCGGCGGCGTTCAACGGCGCCGGCGGCGCGCGCGGCGACATGAAGGCCGTGATCAAGGCCGTGCTGCTGAACCCGGAGGCGCGCACGATGTCGAGCACCTCGGGCAAGCTGCGCGAGCCGGTGCTCAAGCTGTCGGCGTTCCTGCGCGCGTTCCCGTTCAAGTCGGACACCGGCGACTACAAGGTCGGCAACACCGACAACCCCGGCACAGCACTCGGCCAGACGCCGCTGCGCTCCGGCTCGGTGTTCAACTTCTACCGCCCCGGCTACGTGCCGCCCGGCACCGAGGCGGCGAAGGCCAACCTCGCGGTGCCCGAGATGCAGCTCGCGCAGGAGACCACCGCGGCCGGCTACGTGAACTACATGCGCGACAACATCAACAGCGGCGTCGGCTCATACAACGGCACGGTCAACGGCACCGTGTACAACCGCCGCGACCTGCAGGCCGACTACACGAACGAGCTCGCGCTCGCCGCCGACAGCGGCGCGCTGGTCGACCGGCTCAACGACCGGCTGATGTACGGCACGATGCCGACGGCGCTGAAGACCGTGATCGCAGGCGCGGTCGACAAGATCGCCATTCCCGTGCTGAACGCGGCCAAGACCAACCAGGCGCAGATCGACGCGGCGAAGCTCACGCGCGTCAAGTCGGCGCTTCTGTTGACCATGGTCTCGCCCGAGTTCCAGGTCCAGCGCTGAACCGGATCACGATCATGACCACGCACCACACCATCGCTCGCGCCCTCTCGCGCCGCCTCTTCCTTCGTCATGCCGGTGCGCTGTCGGCGGCCGGTGCGGCCTCGGCGCCGCTGGCGCTGAACATGGCGGCGATCGGCTCGGCCGCAGCGCAGTCGGCAGCCGACTACAAGGCGCTCGTGTGCATCTTCCTGTTCGGCGGCAACGACTCGCTGAACATGATCCTGCCGACCGATGCGGCCACCTGGGCGAACTACACCGCGGTGCGCAACCAGGCGCCCGACTCGATTGCGCTGATGGCGCCCGGCATCGCGCCCAGCGGGACGACACGCGGTTCGCCGGCGTATCTCGGCGGCGTGCTGCCCATCGTGCCGGCCACCGCGCGCACCGCGCCCGGTGGCGGCACGCAGACCTTCGCGCTGCATCCGCTGATGGGCTCGCTGCAATCGATGTTCAACACCGACAAGCGCCTTGCGATCGTCGCCAACGTCGGCCCGCTGGTGGAGCCGCTGACCAAGACGACGTACAGCAGCGGCAAGGGCCGCAAGCCCGCCAGCCTGTTCTCGCACAACGACCAGCAGAACACCTGGATGTCGTTCAAGCCCGAGGGCGCCACGGTCGGCTGGGGCGGCCGCC
>Ga0070706_100000726_pt1 | contig 37119 bp, 36 predicted proteins | sample KBSK5501metaG_FD_65476 | JGI IMG/M metagenome (GOLD analysis project Ga0070706, IMG submission 65476) | Corn, switchgrass and miscanthus rhizosphere microbial communities from Kellogg Biological Station, Michigan, USA - KBS K5-50-1 metaG | ecosystem: Host-associated > Plants > Roots >... | reverse complement strand
ACCTTGATCTTGACGCTCTCGCCCTTGAGCCACTTGAGCATCCACTCATTCTCCTGCGACGGCGTGAACCCGGTCCGTACCGGCTCCCAGGGCCCGCGCGCCCCGATGCCCCCGTCCTCCGCCTTCTGGATGCGGACCAATGTGGACTTCGGCGTCGTGTTCACCGCGTGGTTATCCGGCTCAAACCCAAACTTGAGCGCATGCACGTGTTTCTTCTTGGTCGGCAACGAGTCCAGCTGGTGCATCGGCATCAGCCAGGACCGCGTGATCGACTGCTGCGCCCCGTAGCGGAAGTTGCTCTGATAGCCGGTATCCGAGGCGATGGCGCGCCCGTCCGGCCGGGTCTCGTGGCCCTTTACTGACTTCGACGTCGCCACGAACGGGGCGTGCTTCATCATCGTCACGGTGTACGGGAACGATGGATTGTACTTGCAGCGGATCATCAGCCGGCTCACTTTGTAGAACGGATCGCTCGGCTTCCATCCGCGATACGGCCGGTCGGCCGGGTTGGCGTCCACATAGATGTAGTCGCCGTCGTTGATCCCCCGGTCCTTCGCGGCCATTGGATTCACATGCATCTGATGCTCGCCGACACCCGGCGTGCGCTTATCCATGCGGTAGGCGTCGCCGAAGTTCGATTCGAACATCTGGATCCAGTCATTGACAGACCACTGGCTGTGCACCCGGTGCCGGGTCTTCGGGGTGACGCAATAGAACTGGTACCCCTTCTCCCACAACGGGTTCACGTGTTTTCTGGCTTCCTGCCACGGCAGCTTGGTGTTGCGCACATGACGGTCGTCATGATGCATCGCCGTGATCGGAATTCCGTAGTCATCCGGACGAACGAGCGGGTTGCTGCTGATGATCACATTGGGCAGGTACGGCGTGCCTTCCGGGTCCTCCCGGTGCACAATGAAGTTCTCCCCGTACTCAATGCACTCCGGTTCAACCCGGTAATTCTCGAACCGGCCGGTGCGCGTCCACATGGGCTTGGCTTCATTGACCATCTCCCAGAAGGGCACACGCGGATAGGTCCGGACCATCACGAACCAGCCCTTCTCCGACTGCAGCAACGTCTTGGCGTTGTAGCCATAGAGCGTCGAGGACGCGTCCTGTACCCGCTGAATGTAGACATCCACCTTGTTCTCGATCACGAACTTCCAGGTGTCTACGAAGCGCTTGTCACCGGATAACTCCGTCCATTTCTGAGCCACACCCACATAGCAGTCAAGGTCATTGCGGGTGTCATACAGCGGCTTGATGCCGCCCTTCCACATCTGCCACCAGGGATTGGAGCAGGTGGCGGTGATCTCGGGGTAGGTAAACTCCATCCAGGAATTAATCGAGAAGGCGACGTCGGCATAGTTCACGCCGGACGTCATCTCCAGGTCCTGGACCACGATACACTCCACGTTCGGGTCCACGTTCTTGACCATGTCGTAGTGGTACTTCGAGTTGTTGAGGATATTTACGTTGACCGTCCATTCGACCTTGGTGGGAGACGGCATATGGGTCTTGCCCGTGAAGACCTTGCGACCATACTTGGGGGTATTCACGACCAAGGCACGATCGCCATGGTTCCAGTAGGCCGGCTCTTCTCCATAGTCGAAGTACTTGGTGTGGATCTCTTTGCCGTGTGCCTTCGGATCGAGATTCAAATCGAAGGCATCCTCGGCGCTCCAGATGTTAATGCCGTACCCGGACCACGGTGTGCCATGCGGGATACCGGTCTTAAAGTTACCCGCCCATGTCATCTGGCCCGCCCCGAACTTGCCCACATTCCCCGTGATGATCACGACCATCGCGGCCCCGCGGCCATTGGCGGTGCAGTGGAACCAGTGGGCTACGCCCTCGCCGTTGTGAATGCAGTGCGGCTTGATGGTGCCTGCATCTCTAGCCCACCGCACGATCAGGTCCTTCGGAGAATTCGTGATCTGCGCGGTCGTATCCAAGTCGAAGTCCTGCACGTGGATCTTATACATCTGAAAGACGGGCATCACGTCCACTTCTTTGCCATCCAGCAACTTGACGCGGTAGGTGCCCTCGAGCGCCGGATCAATGCCGGCCTTCACCATGTGCATACCGACCTGCTCGCGATGCATGGGCAACGGCTGGTTCTTCGCCGTATCCCACACCATAAAGTCGCCGAGCCGCTCGCGGTAGTCGTCCTTAATCGCCTGCACCTTTGCGGTGTACGTCTTGGACAGATCGAAGAGCTTATAGTCCTTAATGACGTCCCGCGGGTCGAGGTATGTCAGCGTGTCTGTACGGACGAGGATTGGCATGTCCGTGAACTGTTTGCAGAAGTCGGCGTCATACATATTCTCGTCCATGATAATCTTCAAGCTGCCCAAGAACAGGGCGCCATCACCACCCGGACGGACTGGAAGCCAGTAGTCCGCCTTCGAGGCCGGGGGATTGTACTCCGGTGCGATGCTGACGAGCCGGCCGCCGCGCTCCATGCATTCGATCATCCAGTGGGCTTCCGGCATCTTGTGCTCGACAAAGTTCTTCCCCCAGCTCGTATGCAGCTTGGAGAAACGCATGTCGACAAGGTCGATATCGGAGGTTTGTACGCCGCACCAGAAAGGATGCGCCGGATTTTGGTCGCCGTGCCAGGTATAGCTGGACCATGTCCGGCCGCCGACCGCCTTTGTACCGTCAACCTTGCGGATGTAGGCGTCCAACAAGCCGAGATTGGCACCACACATGCGGCCGATCCCGATCTTGCCGATCAGACCCAACAGCGCCATCCCCGGACGATATTTGAACGTACGGACGCCGCCGCCCTTCATGGACTCGATCATCTCCGGCGGATAGCCCTGCTCACGCAGCCGCCGTGCGCCCGACTCGCCCGAGTACCTCTCGGCGATCTTCACCTGCGCCTTGGCTAAGTACGTAAAAGAGGTATCCCAGGAAACACGAAGCATGTCGTCTTCCCCGCGGCTCGAGAACTTGTATTTGGTCTTCACTTCGGGAGAGAGTTCCGGACAGCCGTCATCGACCCATTGCTTCCAGGCCTTTCGAATCATCGGGCCTTTCAGACGGTAGGGGCCGTACACGCGCCGATGAAAGGTATAGCCTTTGAGGCACATGCGCGGGTTCCACGCGAAGGTGCCGCGATTCCCGTACAGGTCTTCATAGGTCTGGTGATCGTAGTTTTGCTCCACTCGCATCACGACCCCGTTCCGCACAAAGGCGCGTACGCGACAGGCGTGCGTATCGTTCGGGGTGCAGATATAGGTAAACGAGGAGTCGTATCGATACTGATCGTGATACACACGCTCCCAGGACCGATCCGGGTACTCGCCGAGTGGATTGCCCACCTCGATGACCGGCTGAAGAGCCGTCAACGCGAGGGCCTGATCGGCGATCGCGACCGCCGCGATAGTTCCCGCGGTCGTCTTTAAAAATTGCCGCCTAGTTAAAAACATTGCCATTGCTCAACCTCCTGATTTAGGAAAGATGAACCTTCTGAATACAGCAACTCCGGAAATTCCATCTCACCTCCCCTCTCTGATCCTTTCTGAGCCTTTCGAATTTGCATAAGACCACCCTCGAGAAGACTGGGAGAGATGCAAGGCTAAGGCCATACAAAATAATCCAATCGTTCCATGTGGTTGTGTTGTTCTTGCGCTGGGAGAAGTTCTAGGGAGACCGTGGAGTGTTACTTTTCGGTACTGAAGCTATTAGGCAACGGATATAAGTTTATGATAAATAAAATTAAAACTGACAGATAAAGAAAATCACCTATATTCTGCTGGATGCTACTTTTAGGTAACATACTTTTGACTTGATCATCTATCTATAAAATAAATAAAATCATATAGTTATGTATACAAGAAAGCGGTTGAACTGCAGATCAGCATTCTGGTCCTTCAACTGCGGGAAGTTCGCGTGCTATAAGTTGGTTTGACAGTGCTTAGGCCGGACACTATCCTACGCACATGAACAGCCCGTTTGCCGAGCAGGTAATTGAGCACATTCTAAGAAGCGAATGGGACCTGTTGCTGGATGCGGGTCGCGCTTGGAATCAAACTGAGAAGAACGGCGTTATTCCTCAACTCATCATCATCACCGGTCTCCTATTTAAGGGCAACTACCGTGAAGCATACGACCACCACGAGGCGCTATTCTCGAAATCCGAGGACGTAGAATCTCAGGATGACCCGCGTCCTCGGCTGAAAGACTTTGCCGAAACGCTGGTAAGAAACCACGATGGGAACGCTGGAGCCCATCTATTTCTTGGTGTCACCCTGGCCCAAATCGGCGAACTCGAAGCGGCAATCCGTGAATACAAAGAAACAATTCGTCTCGCTCCCGAAGACGCATACGCTCATTACTTTCAAGGGCAGGCACATGAGGCAATGGATCGGCTTGACATTGCCATTCGAAACTATCGCGATGCGGTTCGGTTGGCCCCTCAGAATGTAACAATGCGATTAAATCTCGGATCGGCGTATCACAGCCAAGGCAATCTGGAATCAGCGATTCCGCAGTTTCGTGAGGCGATTAAATTGAATCCTGCCGAGGCTTTTGCCCATTATAATTTGGGGCTTGCCCTCGCTGAGCAGGGACGGTTCGAACCGGCAATCACTGCCTATAAGGAGGCGGTCCGCCTGGATGCACGCGATGCGCTCGCCCGATACGCCCTGGGAGGCTTATTGGAAACGAAGGGACGCCTGGCTGAGGCAGTTGCTGAATTTAAGGCCGCGACGCAGGTCGCTCCCAATTTTGCCGATGCTTACTCTAAACTCGGCTGGCTCTATTACAAGCAACACAAGATTTCGGAAGCGGCAGAAGCCTTAACCAAGGCGGTGCAATACGGTGAGAATGACAGCCACGCGCTCCACGGCTTGGGATTGGCGAAGCTCGCAGAAGGGAAAAAGGAAGACGCCCTGGCCTTTCTTAAACTTGCATATCAGCATGAGGAACGACCTGACAAGAAAATCCTCATTCGCGGAGAGCTCATCAGGATGGGCGCGATTCCCAACTAACCTGCAACAATAGGTGTGTGGTTTTACAAATCGCGTACAATGCCTTGAAGCACCGTCGCCTGCGTGATAGGGTCTCCCGTTTTTCTAAGCTCAGCTCGGATTCGTTCCTTTAAATAATTCGAATATCCGACTTTCTCCACAAAGACCTCGAGAAACCGTTCCCCCGGCAATAACGTCTGGCCTTTCAGTTCATTGACGGTTGCTTCCGTGACGGGGGCATACGTACTGCCGATATGTAGCAGTACGGGATAATGGTGGCCTTTACCCGTCAAACGTTCAAACCGAATTCCGTCTGCCATTGCACCCGCCCAACCCCGCGGCCGCCGAAACGGCCGCTTTTCCCATTGCACCCACCCACCAAACAAAGCTTGCTCGACCCGAAGGCCTGATGATTATTTAAGGCCGCCGGGATAGTATCTGTGCTCTTAGCTGGGACGGGCCCTTTTTCCCGTGGCACCCGCCCAACCCCGCGACCGCCGAGACGGCCGCTTTTCCCGTGGCACCCATCCCGTTTCAAACACGATGCTATCGTGTGTTGTATTCTAGGCAAAGGCGCGAGCAGAGGCAATGGCCATGGCCATTCTTCTGCTCCCGCTCATGTGGTTTGACTTCAGGGAGGGCGCTGTTTATCATTATTCTATGACTCGTGACAGACTGTCGTTTGGAGCCTCCCTTCACCAGACTACATGAAAGATACCGGCCTACTGAGGCTTCTCCGGGTTTGACAGGTATCCATTGGCTCATCTGCACAGTCGTGGTTTGAGCCGGACGAATGCCTGAGAAACTGCTCACCGCCGCGGAGCTTTCTGAAGTCGTTCAGCGGCGGCGAAGTCGCGGAGAGCGCATCGTGTTTACCAACGGCTGCTTCGATCTCCTTCACGTCGGTCACATCCGCTTTCTTCAGCAAGCCAGGAAGCTGGGGGACTGCTTGGTCGTGGGACTCAATAGCGACGCATCCGTGCGGGGGATCAAATCCGGGCGTCCCGTGATCACCGAATCGCAACGAGCGGAGGTCCTCGGCGCCCTTAGCTGTGTAGACCACGTCGTGATTTTTAATGCCCCCGATCCGCACGACCTCATTCAGGTTCTACAACCCGACGTTCTGGTGAAGGGCGGCGACTGGCCGCTCGATCGTATCGTGGGCCGAGACATTGTGGAAGGGCGGGGAGGACAGGTCCTGTCCATTCCACTGATACCGGATATTTCTACGACCATACTCATGGAGCGAATTCAAAAGCTTTCTTGATGTTCGCCACAGCTCATCCCGTCCTCCCTGCTCGATGGTCCTCATTCGTCGACCCCATTCTCGGAGCTATCGAGGCCAAGCACAGCCCCATAGCACTGCTTGGGTTGGCGGGGTCGGCCAAGAGTCTGGTGCTCTCAGCCCTGGCGATTTCCTTGCCGGACAAGCATCGCTCCATGGTGATCTTGGCGCCCACCGAGGAGTCCGCCGAAGATCTGTGTGCTGATTTGGTCTTCTTCCATAAGCTCTTCGGCGCTTCCGCGGATCGGATCCTCTTCTTCCCGGAATGGGGACAGTTGCCCTACGCTTCCGGTCCACCTCCAGCCGAGGTGATCGGTGCGCGCATGAGGGTGCTCGATCGACTACCCACGGAACAGGGATCTCTCCTCGTCACATCCGTACCAGCGTTCCTTCAACGCCTCCTTCCCCAACACGCTCTTCGCGAAGCCGCCCTCAGCTTGAGTGCCGGAAGCACCATTGAACGCACGGAATTTATCACCCGATTGTTGCGGCTTGGATATAGGCGAGTGTCCGCAGTCGAGGCTCCGGGAGAGTTCGCGGTGCGAGGCGGAATCATCGATCTATTTTCCTCCGGTCAGGCCGCCCCCCACCGGATAGAATTTTTGGGCGATACAGTCGAGACCTTGCGTCCCTTTGACCCGTCGACCCAAAAATCTACGGGCCGGGCTACTGAGCTTCGCGTCTTGCCCGCGCGGGAATTGCTGCGTGAAGGGGCTCATGCTGCCGATCCCCTTGAGCCCGACGCGGAATGGCGAGCGCCGGCAACCTACCCGACCATGGACACGCTGCTTGACTATTTTCCGCAACCGCCCTTGCTCGTGGCTGACGAACCGCTTGAGCTGGAGCAACGCGCAGAGGCGTTTCTCTCTGAGGTGGCCACGCTCTATGCCGAACGGGACAGTTCGGCGGGGCCTCTTTCTCCTCCAAGTGAGCTATTTTTACCTCTTACCGAACTGATGGAAGCGGGCGGAGCGCGTTCGGTGGTCACGCTGGACGCCATTCTGTCTGCCGAGGATCAGCCGTCGAAGGCTTCCGCGGTGTTCAGATTTGAGACTCGGCGGCCCCAGGCCATCGGCATCGGTGTCAAGGGCCGGCCGTTCACCGAAACGATTCCGCACCTTGAGGCTCTGCGCTCGCTAGGCCCGGTAACGATCGTTGCGCGAAGCCGTGGACAGGTGGACCGTTTGTGTTCGCTGTTTCAGGAACACGACCTGCCCGCAGAACCGCTGCGAGGGACGTCAATCACGGCGATCGGCGCGCGCGCTCCGTATGCCTTAGTAGAAGGGGAGGTTTCCGGAGGCCTCATCAAGCTGACCGGTACCTGGGAAGCAACGCTTCCGCCCCTCGCCGTGATAACCGAGGACGAATTATTCGCAAAAGGCACCCGCCACAAGAGCCCGACGACGTCCAAAGGCGCCGCATTTTTGAAATCGGTGGAGGAGCTGAAGGTGGGCGATTATGTCGTCCACGTTCAACACGGCATTGGCCGATACGTTGGACTGCAGCGGCTTTCCGTTCACGGATTCACCAGCGACTATTTGATCCTCGAGTATGTCGGCGACGATAAGGTCTATGTTCCGTTGGACCGCCTCAATCAGGTGCAGCGCTATTTCGGCTCGGGAGAGCACGTCCCCAAGCTTGATCGCCTCGGAGGCAAGTCGTGGGAGCGCACCAAGAGTCGCGTGCGCAAAGGCATCGAGGAAATGGCCAAAGATCTGATCGCGGTGCAAGCGGCCCGCGAAGTCGGCGTCCGACCATCCTTTTCGGCCGAAAGCGTGCTCTCGCACGAGTTCGATGCCGCTTTCCAATATGAGGAGACAGAGGATCAACTTCACGCGATCGAGGACGTGCAACGGGACATGGAATCGGAAAAGCCCATGGACCGCCTCATTTGCGGGGACGTAGGGTACGGCAAGACTGAAGTCGCCATGCGCGCCGTCTTCAAGGCTGTCGTGGACAACAAGCAGGCCGCCGTCGTGGTTCCCACCACACTGTTGGCTCAGCAACATTTTGAGACCTTTACAGAGCGATTCGCGCCCTTCCCGGTCAAGGTGGGGGTGCTCAGTCGCTTTCAGAACGCTAGAGAGCAGAAAGCGAGCCTGCGTGGACTCGCGGACGGGACCTTGGATATCATCATTGGCACCCATCGCCTCCTGCAAAAGGACGTAAAGTTTCGCAATCTGGGCCTCCTCGTGATTGATGAGGAACAATGGTTCGGGGTGAAGCACAAGGAACGCCTCAAACAGTTGCGGGCACAGCTGGACGTCCTCACCTTGACCGCCACTCCGATTCCGCGCACGCTGCAGATGGCGATGTCCGGCCTTCGCGAGCTGTCGGTGATCGAAACCCCTCCCGCCGATCGCCTGGCGATTCGCACGCAGGTCGCGCGTTTCGGAAGGACTCTCATTCGCGAGGCGATTCTTCGGGAGCTGAGTCGCAGCGGCCAGGTGTTTTACGTTCACAACCGAGTCCACACCATCGAACGCACCGGCGCTTGGCTGCGAGATCTGATTCCGGAGGCTCGAATCGTTGTCGCGCATGGTCAGATGCACTCCCGCCTGGTGGAGTCCGTAATGTTGAAATTTCACCGGCAGGAAGCGGACGTGCTGCTGTCCACGGCCATCATCGAATCCGGTCTCGATATCCCCAATGCCAATACGATCTTCGTGGATCGTGCCGACACCTTCGGCCTGGCTCAGCTGTATCAACTACGCGGGCGGGTCGGTCGCGCCAGCCATCAGGCCTATGCCTACTTGCTTGTTCCCGAAGAAGAGACCTTGACGGGGGAGGCGCAGAAGCGCCTGCAGGCGATTCAGGACTTCACGGCCTTGGGATCGGGATTTCGCATCGCGGCGGCCGACATGGAAATCCGCGGAGGCGGCAATCTGCTCGGAAGAGAGCAGTCCGGGCATATTGGCGCGGTGGGATTTGAGCTTTACATGCAGATGCTCGAGCAGGCGGTACGGGAACTCAAAGGCCAAGTCGTGGTGGAGCAGACCGAACCCACGCTCCAGCTTCAAGTCTCCGCATACATTCCTGATGATTACGTGGATGACACCTCGCAGCGCCTCTCCTTATACAAACGCCTTTCGTCGAGCGACCAGACAGGAGACTTGGCGCAACTGCATGGGGAGCTGCTCGACCGGTACGGGCCGGTGCCGGAGCCCCTTGAGCGGCTGTTCGAGGTGATGGAGATTCGCCTGCTGGCTAAAGCCGCGCGCTCTCTCGCCATCCAGGTAAATCCCGGGTTGATTGCATTCAGTTTCGACCCCAATCTTTTACCACCACAGGAGGCAGTCCGCCCGCTTATGGATCGCTATCGCAGCAAGCTCCGTTTTACCTCGCCCTGCGCGTTTCAGTTGCAACATGAGGACCAGGCATGGAAGAGTATCTTCCAGGAGATCAAAAGAACCTTGCAAGTGCTTGGAGGCTATGATAAAAATCCGAAAACTACCTGACCCTTCTTTGCGACCTATTCTCAAAACCGCATGCGCGGTCATGCTTGTTCTGACGCTCGGCGCTTGCGGCGAAAAGCCAGAGGGCCCTGCGCAGGCCCTCGCGATCATAAACGGCAAACCTCTGACCGTCAGCGAGTTCGATCTTCGATGGTCCCAACTGCCGGAGTACGCCCGCAAGAAATACCCAGGGGTTGAAGGAAGGAAGAAATTTCTTGATGAGCTGATTGACCGGGAAGTGCTTCTCCAAGAAGCCAAGAAAAGGGGAATCGATCGGGACCGGGCGCTGCTGGAGCGTCTCGAGCGGTTCAAGGAGCGGAGCCTTTTGGACGTGCTCATGCGCGAAGAGGTGGATTCACGCGTGACGGTCTCGCCACAGGAGATGAAAGCGTATCATGAAGCGAATCCGGGCAGCTTTACCGCGCCTGATGAATTTCGGGCCAGTCACATTCTGGTGAAGACCGAGGCGGAGGCCATCGACCTCAAGAAACGGCTCGCCGGGGGGGAGGACTTCGCATCGCTGGCACGAAAAGCCTCTGTGGATGCGACCACGAAAAGCAAAGGCGGCGATCTGGGGATCGTGAAGAAAGGCCAAACCGTCCCGGAGTTTGAAAAAGCACTCCTGACCTTGAAACCGGGAGAAGTCAGCGAGCCGGTCGCTACCCAGTTCGGCTATCACCTTATCAAGTTAGTGGAGCGCACGACCGGCCCGGTCCTGTCTTATGAAGACGCGAGAGAGCAGATCAAGGAGCAGGTCCTGATTGAGAAGAAACAAAAGCGCTTTAAGGAATTGATCGCGGCGCTTCGTGCCAATGCCAAGCTTCGAGTCCTAGATACCCCTATCCCGGACTCGAATCCCCGCGCCGCCAGCCCTGCGGCCGATGCTCGATAAATTCCTCCTCAACTTAGCCCGATCTGGCAGACTCGGACTCTTTGGCGTGAGCTTTCTCGGCGCTTTGGTATCCGGCATGGCAGTAGTACTTCCCGTTCAGAGCACTGTCAGTGATCGCATCGTTGCCGTCGTTAACACGGAGGTGATCACCCAAACCGAACTGGAAGAGGAAGTCAACGACATGAAGGGTCAAGCGCGCCTGCGGTTCACGGGGCGGGAACTGAACCAGCGCCTGCGGCAAATCGACTTCATGGGCATCAATCGTATGATCGAGCGAAAACTGCAGATTCAAATTGCGAAGCGCCGGGGTATCAAGGTGACTGATGATGAGGTCAAGGATGCCATTGCACGCCTTCGACGGCTCGGCGAGTCGCCCAATGAAAACGATCCCAAAGAGATGGCATTGCTGAAGGATCAGCTCACCGCACTCCGGATTATCAATCAGCAAGTGCGCTCAAGCCTGCTGGTCTCCGATGAGGAAATGCGCCGATTTTACGACCAGCATCAACAGCGATTCCGGTTGCCCTCCGAAGTGCGCATCAGCCAAATTCTCATCGCCTTGGGACCGGGCAGTGAAATGCTCGCAGTGCGGGAGAAGGCGCAACGCGTATACGCCTTGCTTCGAAAGGGCGAAAGCTTTGAGGAACTTGCCGGCCAGTATTCCGAAGGAGCTGAAGGCCGCCGCGGCGGTAGCCTTGGGTTCGTGCGTATCGGCGATATGCTGCCGCAAATCCAAAAGGCCATCGAAGGGCTGAGTTTGGGCCAGCCGTCAGAGCCGATCGCCTCCCCCCTGGGGATGCACATTATTCGTCTCGACGAACGAAAGGCGGCGCAGTATCGACCGTATGAAGAAGTCCGTGAGGATATTCGAAATGCCGTTTTTCAATTAAAATCCGAAGATGCCTACCAGGCGTGGATCAAGGACCTTAAAGACCAGAGCTATATCGAAGTCAGGCTCTAACGCCGGATTCCTTCCTTCATTAACTCTGCAGCGGCTGCCCTTTTTGAGACTTGCCGATTCTGATCTGAGGGTGTGAGGGGAGGCCTGAAAGCCGGGATCGACTCTTATACAACAGAAAAGCGACAGCAGCGGCGATGATCATGAGCCCCGTGAGGATCGCATGGGGACGATATCCTCACCTCGACCATCAAATCGCGGCAGACGGAACTTTGACCATGGTCACGGGCGGCTGCTGGGCACGACCCGTGGGTTTACTGTAATCGGGTCGTGATCCGACCGCCGGTGAAGATCGCACGGATGTAACAACGTCTTCAGAGACGCGCGGCTTTAGGGTATGCCCGCAGATCAGACAGACCTTAGCGCCGGTATTTAATTGACATCCGCAGTCCAGGCAGGCCTTCAAACGACCTTCAAACATCACCAGTCGCTTGAGGAGAATGATCAGAACGGTCGCTGATGCTGCCGTCAAGAAAAGAACGTCCTGGTAGCTGAGCATCTAAAATTCTCCCCGGCCGCAGGCCTTTGGCATCCGTCCTGCTCTATCGCAAGCGTGAGACCAGGCATTCAGCCGGACCCCTATAACGACAGAGCAATATGATATTTATGGAAATTTACCAATTCACTTTCGAACAGGCTCGAGGGACATCTGCAGGTCGCTGACTTCGGTAGTCATACGGATTTTCCCCAACTTTGTTGATTCTATGCACTAAAGTATGTATGGTTTTCCCTGCGCCTTTCGACATCGCGACCGCGCGGGGAGTTCTTTGATACCTCTATCGATCTTCTGGCGGCTGGTTTTAAGTTCGCTGGCCATTGTTGCTCTCATGGCTGTTGTCAACATCTTTGCCCTCCGTCAGGTTCGCGAACTGACGGCGCTAAGCACGCAGTTAGTGTCATACCATTACCCGGCGATCGAAGACGCGCAGATCCTGGTTACCAATCTCTATAGCCAGCTCCGTAGCCAAAAACAGTACCTAGCCGTTCGCGACCCGGTTTTTCTCAAGAATTTCGAGGAGGAGGGTGAGCAATTCCGGCAGATCTTCGCCAAGGTTCAGGGACAGGAGAATTCGAACGAGGGCCGGAAGCTTCTGGGGGATGTGTTAAGGCTCTATGATCAGCATCAAGCCCTTTTTAGAGAGAACCTTGATCAAGGTCGACCAGCGTCGGTTGGCGGGGAGGAACGCCGCCGTGAACGTCTTATTGATGAGATGGCGGGACGCCTGCAATCGTATATTGATCTTCATGAAGTCAAAATTGGCGCGGTCATGGTTGAGGCCAGAGCCCGATCGACGCATGCAGAAGACTTTACGACCAACCTCGGCGTGGTGACCCTGCTCTTAGCCTTGTGCCTGGCCGGCCTCTCAAGCTATAGCATCCTTCGTCCTCTCCGACGACTACAGGAGCAGTTCAAACATATCGGCGAAGGCAACTTCTCGCAGCCGCTGGAGATTTCCGCTCCCCGTGACCTGAGAGCGTTGGTTGACACCGCAAATTGGATGCGCACAAAGCTTCAGGAACTGGATAACATGAAAAGTGATTTTCTCGCGCACATTTCTCATGAGCTCCGCACGCCACTGGCTTCAATGCGGGAAGGCACCCACCTCTTGTTGGATGAGATTCCAGGGGCTTTAAATAACGATCAGCGCCAGATCCTCCGGATCATGAACGACAGCAGCCAGCGGTTAATCCAGCTGATTTCCACTCTCCTTGACCTCTCTAAGATGGAGGCGGGGATGATGGAATATCAAATCGTGCCGACCGAGTTAAAACGCATTGCGGGCAGTTCGATCGACAAAGTGCAACTTCTTGCTGACAGCAAACACATTCAAATCCTCTCGGATTTCCCTCCAGGACAGCTTTGGATTCCAATTGACGGCGCGCGCATCGAACAAGTCCTCGACAACATTCTGTCCAACGCGCTGAAATTCGGTCCCATGGGAGGAGCAGTCACGCTTCAGCTCCACGCCGACCCGGCAAGGAATGTTGTGGGCATCTCTGTCTCGGATAATGGTCCCGGCATCCCTGCAGAGGACCTGCCGCATGTGTTTGATCGTTTCTACCAAGGAAGGCAGCACGAGAAAAACAAGCTCCCGGGTAGCGGCCTGGGATTGGCACTGGCTAAAAAGGTGGTCGAGGCGCACGGCGGGAAGATCGGAATCGAGAGCGAAGTAGGCAAAGGCACGACCGTCCGTTTCGAGCTTCCTCTCGTGCCCGTGAGTCAACGCAGCTGATGCGGCCGCGTCATCTCCTCAGGACGTCTTTGCTGTTTCTGCTCTGGGCGCTTACCGGCTGCTCAATGCCTCACCGGCCTATGACTCCTCCCGTCACTTCGTTCTTCACCCCAGATCCGAGAGATGGGAAACTTTATGTGACCCTGGAACGGGAAGCAGATCAACTTCTGGGTACCTGCTCCCCAGTGCATTCCTGCGATCGAGCCCATTTTATTCGGGGGATGGTCGCTCTCTACCAGAACCGGGAGACTGCCGCCGATCATTTTCAAACCGCCGTGGCGATGGCGCCAACCAGTGCGCGAGCAGAGCCTAGCCTATTCTGGCTCCAGCTACTCAAAGAAACGGCCAGCGGAACGGCCGAAGACGGTCGATTTTCTCGGGCCACGGTCCAACTCGTCCGTGACCTGTTGGACCGAGAACTGCTGGCAGAGCAATTGCTTCAGGAACTGGAGGCCTCACCGGTACAGAGCCTGCAGCGAGACCTCAAGGCGCGAGACAAGAAGCTTGAAGATTTGACCAAGCAACTGGAGGCGCTTAAGCAGATCGATCAGGAGATGCGGGAAAAGACTAAGACCATCCCATCGAGAGGAAAGGAAAACCCCTAAAAAATGGGACAGGAACGCGTTCTTCTCATTGACGATGATGAAGGGTTACTCCACCTCCTCAAAGTCCGGCTGACGGCAATGGGATTTCAGGTTGTACCCTGCACGACTCCCGTTGAGGCGCTGGAAGAGGCTCGCAATGAAATCTTCGACATGGCAATCACGGATCTGCGCCTTGCGGCGCAGGATGGATTAGATCTCATGGACGAACTGCTGTTAATCCATCCCACGCTGCCGGTCCTGGTCCTCACTGCACACGGAAGCATTCCGAACGCCGTCGAAGCGATGCAGCGGGGAGCCTTCGGTTACCTGACTAAGCCTTTCGACGATAAGGAATTAAGCGCCTCGATCGAGAAGGCCCTGACACAGCAGCGCATGCGTCGTGAAATCCAGCGCCTGAAGGTCTTGGTCAAAGAACTCTACGGGTTGGAGAACGTCATAGCGGCGAGCGGACCCATGCAAGCCTTGCTGCAGCAGGTGGTACAGGTCGCGGATACCAATGCCACCATCTGCATCGCCGGAGAAACGGGCACTGGCAAAGAGGTGATCGCGCGCGTGATCCATTCCAACAGCCGCCGGGCGCGGGAGTCGTTCGTCGCGATCAATTGCGGGGCCATTCCTGAGTCGTTGTTCGAAAGCGAGTTGTTTGGGCATGCCAGAGGGGCATTCACCGGTGCCTATGAGTCAAAGCGGGGACTCTTCCAGACGGCCGACGGGGGAACCCTCTTTTTCGACGAGATCGGCGAGATGCCGCTGGCGATGCAAGGCAAGCTCCTGCGGGCCTTACAGGAACGCGAAGTGCATCCGGTGGGCACCTCTCGTCCCGTGAAGGTCAACGCGCGCATCATCGTTGCGAGCAACAAGGACCTGGGCCAGGCGGTGAAAAAGGGGACATTTCGCGAGGATCTCTACTATCGCATCCACGTCGTTCCGCTGACGGTTCCGCCGCTGCGGGAGAGACGGGCTGACATTCCGTTGTTGGCGCAGCATTTTCTCAAGTTGAACGCTCAGCGAATGAACAAGGATATCCATGGCTTCCTCCCCGACGCCATGCAGAAGCTGATGCTCAGCCCCTGGCGGGGGAACGTCCGGGAGCTCGAAAATACCATTGAAAAAGCGGTCGTCATGGCTACACAGGACATGATCACAGCCGATCTTATCCACTATCTGGACACTGCGCTTGAAGGCCAGTTGAAGCCCCTGACCGAGGCCAAGGCGGACTTCGAACAGGGATATCTGAAGGAGGTATTGGAATCCACCCGCGGGAATATTTCCCGCGCGGCATTGATCGCCGGGCGATATCGCGCCGACTTCTATAAACTGTTGAGGAAATACCGCTTGCATCCCGCCGATGCCAAGGCTGTGGAACCGAAGAATTCAGAGAAGACCTAGACCGATCCTTTTCCCATGGCCATCCAAATAATTTCTATCCTGTCGCGTTGTCGCGTGCGGGAAACAAGAGTGCCAGGATAGCCATCCACACGGCGTCCTTGCCTTCTCCAGTGGTCGCCGAGCACCCCAGCACCGGCATGCCTAGAAAACTCTCCAGCATCCGTACGGCCTCAGCCCGCTGGCCGCGCGTAAGCTTGTCGGTTTTGGTCGCTACCGCAACAGCAGGCACTCCCAGCTGGGTTGCCCAACGAATGAGCTGACGTTCTTCCTCTTCGCCCCGCCTGATATCGGTCAACACGACAAGCCCCCGCAGAGAGCGACGTCCTCCGACGTAACCCTCGATCATCGGTCCCCATTGCTCGTGCACCGCCCTCGCTACCTTGGCATATCCGTATCCCGGGAGATCAACAAACAGAAATTCGCGACTCTTGCCTTCCGGACCTTTCGCCGTCACCACTCGAAAAAAGTTCAAGAGGCGGGTACGGCCCGGGGTCTGACTGACTCTTGCCAAACCCTTGCGTCCCAGTAATGCGTTCAACAGAGAGGACTTCCCGACATTGGAACGCCCGGCGAAGGCGACCTCTGGAAGCGCATCCGAAGGAAATTGCGAAGGCTGCGTCGCGCTGGTCAGAAATTCGGCAGTCAGGATTTTCATGTGGGCTACGGTGCGCTTCGAAAACCAGTTGGGCTAATTCAGGAGCCGCCGGGCTTGTTGATACCGTTTATCCTGTAAACGCTCCAGATCGCCCCGAATAAACCCCAGCCCTAAGACACACAGTTCGAAGTTTTCGGCTAGCTTTCGAAACAGAGGCGGGGAGGACTGCGGGTCGGCAGCCTCAGGACCGTCGCCGAATTCGGCGACCATTCCATAGGACCGCTTGCCGGTCTTGATGTAATCGATAAGAAAATCTTTGTGATAGATCAGGCCCGCAGTCTTGATGCGCTTCAGATATTCGGGAAAGAGACCGGCCATGAACAGCGTAAAATCCCCGATGTGCCGATGTACTTCGCGTTCACGGGCGAAGGAGCCAGCCTCCTGGGTCACCTCGGATTCATAGAGAAGTTCTGCAACCGCTTCCACGGAGTCGCCACGGCTGTTCTTGATCCGGTAGAGCTGATCGCTGCGGGTGAAATCTACGAGCAAAGTCGAGACATATTCGGTGACCTTAAAATCGGACCAACCAAGCTTCTCCACAAATACCTTCTCAGCGAGTGAGCCGAACAATTGCCGCAGGGGATGATGCTCCGGAATATGTGTATCCACTATTACACCCGCCCTTCCCCAAGCCTTATTTCACCCACCCGGGTCCCCGGCCCACCGAGATGGGCCACTTACCCTAGAACAGGCTTTTATCCCCCGTGGTACACCTTCCCGCGACTTCCCTTAGTGAGTATATAAGCCGCCCGGTACCGTTGCAATCTTCGGCTATCCCTCTCTTGTATATATCGAAACCCGGAAGTCAAAACTTAAGCCACTCCTTCATATCAGTTAAATGCCGGTAGTTTAGGTAACCCCCCGGGTATCCAACACGAACGTTACCGGTCCATCGTTCAGCAGTTCGACCATCATATGCGCGCCAAAGACGCCGGTTTCGATCGTCAGGTCCGTTCCGGCTTTTAGCTGGGCCACAAAATGCTCAAACAGCTGGCGGGCTATGGTGGGTTCGGCCGCCTGGTCAAAACCCGGACGGCGCCCCTTGCGCGTATCGCCCAGCAATGTAAACTGCGAGATTGCCAGAAGCCCACCCCCGATCTCCGCCAGCGATCGGTTCATCTTGCCCGTCTCGTCATTGAAAATCCGAAGCGCCGGGATTTTTTCGCATAGATAGACCACATCCGTCTCTGTATCGCCTTTCGCCACGCCGAGCAGGACCAGCAGGCCGGTCCGGATTTGCCCGACGATCTTGCCGTCCACTTCGACCGATGCGCGTGTCACCCGCTGAATAACGGCCTTCAGAAATTAATCCCTTCTAATCGCAACAACCGCTTCTTCACCGGAAGCCCTCCCGAGAATCCTCCCAGCGACCCATCGCCCGCTACCACGCGATGGCAGGGAACGACCAAGGGCAATGGATTGGCTCCGCACGCAGCGCCGACCGCACGGGCAGCCCGTGGCTGTCCAAGCTTTCGGGCCACCCAACCATAGGATCGAACGCGGCCATAAGGAATAGTCTGAAGCGTCCGCCACACCTTCAGCCGGAAGCTGGAAGAATCCGGAAGATCAAGCGCCAGGCCTAATGCCTGGGAATCACCGGCAAGATAGCGGAGCAGGACCGCCTGTGCCATCTGCAAATGGCGCCGCGCTTCGCTGTTCGCTGGGCCAGCCGTGTGGCTCAACTCTTTTTCGACTGCTCGCCGGCTTCGTTTCGGTAAGACGACCGTCGCGACGCCCCGGCTGGTTGTGGCGACACCCATCCAGCCCCACGTTGTCTTGAAGACCTTCCTCGAATCGATCGCACCGGGCGCGTTCTTCTTGTTGCCGATCCATGCCTCCTCATTATGCTGAACGCAGGACTTTACGACTCTTGCTTGAGCCATGTAGAAAACCTCCTTGTCCCCCAACTTATTTCTGTTTGATGCATTCGATTTCCAGCCGGATCGCCACCTCATTTCCGACCACTAATCCGCCGTTGTCTAGGGCTTTGTTCCAGTTCATCCCAAAGTCCTTGCGATTGATTTTACCTTCCGCGCTGAAGCCCGCCCGCGTGTTCCCCATAGGATCCTTGGGAAGGACACCGTTGAATGTGCCGTTGAGCACAATCGGCTTCGTCACTCCCAGGAGCGTCAAATCTCCGATTGCCACATATTGGTCGCCTTGCTTCTCGTAGGATGTCATCTTGTACGTCATCGCCGGGTACTTTTCGACATTGAAAAAGTCGGGGCTTCGCAGATGCGTATCGCGCTTCTGGTGATTGGTATCGACAGAGGCGGTCTTGATTACCGCTTCAATCGCCCTGACGGTCTTGCCGTCGGGGTCCATTTCAATGAAGCCTGTATAGTCGGTGAATCGCCCGGTCGTCTTGGAGATCACCATGTGGGCCACGCTGAACCCGACAATCGAATGATCGGCATCAACGTTATAGCGCTCCGTCGCCCCCAAACATTCTCCACCACCGACCGTGACAAGGAACACGAGCAGCGCGAAGCATCGATTAACGTTCATGTTCACAGCTCGTCCTCCCTTTCTAAGCCGTCGCGCCCATCTTTCGCTTCATCAATCCCCACAAGAACTCCATTTCGCTCGAACCTAATAACGTATGGGCCGTGACGTACCCAGCGACACTCAGGCCAATACCGACCAGCAGCATTACGCCTTTGGCAATCCAGGCCGCCGGTTGCATCCAGACGGCTAAACTCGCAACCCAGAGACAGGCGGCGATGATGGGCACGGACGCCACGACCACCCGAATGTAACTGCGAAGGATGCCCTGCCACCGAAGCGGCCGAAGCCGTCGCACGAGGAACACGACCAACAGCCCCATATTCACCATCGCCGAGAGTGCGGTCGCCAAGGCCAAGCCTGTATACGCGAGCGGCCGCATCAAGATTAAGGACAGCAGGATGTTTCCGGCGAGCGCAATCGCTGCCACAATCACCGGCGTCCGCGTATCCTGAAGAGCATAAAAAGCCGCCACGATGATTCGAACACCCGCAAACGCCCACAGGCCGATCGCATAGGCCAGCACTACCGAAGCGGTTCCGGCGGTATCGGCTGAAGAGAAGCGCCCGTGCTCGAAGAACAGATGCACAATTGGAGTCCGTAGCAAAATCAAGCCTATCATCGCCGGGAAGATGATGAAAAAGATGAGCCGCAGACCGAACCCTAGGGTCTCGCGCAGCTCGTCAAGATTCCCCTTCGCGGCCTGGGTTGCGAGTGAGGGCAACACCGCCGTTGCCAGCGCGACACCAAAAACACCCAGCGGAAACTGAATCAGACGCATGCCGTAGAAGAGGTACGTCGGCCCGCCCGGAAAGTAGGAGGCGAGGATCGTACCGACGAGAATATTGATTTGCGTTACCGAGAGGCCGATCAAGGCCGGCGCCATCAAGCGACCAACCCGGCGGACGCCCTCATGGCCAGGGTCAGACCGCCAACCAAAGAGCAACCCGGCCTTCCGCAGTGCCGGGAGCTGAATCAGAAATTGCATAAGACCACCGACGACAACCCCGCCCGCGACTGCCAGGATAGGCTGCGAGAACAGAGGGGCGAGCAGCAGGGCTGACGTAATAATGACGACGTTGAACATAACCGGCGAGAACGCCGGGGCCGCGAAGCTTCGAATAGAATTCAGCACGCCCATCGCAAGCGCCGAGAGCCCGATAAACAGAAGATACGGGAACATGATCTGGGTCAGCAGGGTAGTCAGCGCGAGCTTGCCGGGATCATTGCCGAATCCCGGCGCGATCAACGGGACCAGCCATGGGGCGATCACAATACCAAGCACGCTGACGCCGGTGAGAACAGTCAATAAAGTTGTGAATGCGGCACTGGCCAGTTCCCAGGCGTCCCGATGAGAACGGCGGGCCAGATATTCGCTGAAGATCGGAATGAATGCCGCGGACATCGAGCCTTCGGCGAACAGCTCCCGCAAAAGGCTTGGGATCCGATAGGCGACGAAGAAGGCATCGGCGGCCGCACTGGCGCCGAACAGTCGGGCAAGCACGATGTCCCGGATGAAGCCGAGGATCCGGCTGGAGAAGGTAGCGATCCCGATGACGCCCGCAGACTTGACGAGTTGCTTGCGCTCTTCGCCGTCCACTCGATCAGCGACTGGACCTGTTGGCTGCTTGCAAGCGCTCGAGCACGGCGGCCGCAAGCAATGGAAACATGATCTCGTGGTGTCCGACCAGCAGATGACCCTTGCCGCCTTTTTGCGTGGGACGTCGCAACACATTGGTCTGTGGCCGATAGGACGGCAGGAAATCCATATTCACCGTGGTGAGACGATTGACCGTATAGCCGAGGTTGCGGGCCAGCGTGAGCGCTTTCAGAAAGACCTCCGGCATAATCACCGCCGAGCCGAGGTTCAGATAGACGCCGCCATCCAGCCCGGCGACGACCGCTGCAAACGTCCGGAAGTCTCTCAGCGATCCCTCGCCGAGCGCCGCCCCATCCACCGCAGGATGCATGTGAATGATATCGGTACCGACCGCTACATGGACCGTGACCGGAATACCCGCGCGGACCCCTGCGGCGAGCAGACTCGTTTTTCTGTTCGGAAGTGTGTGCTCCTCGATCCAGGTCCCGACCGCTTCGCCGATTCCCATGCCTTTTCGCACGCCACGAAGGATCGCCTCATTGATGTCCCGCCCCGTTTCCTCCGCCATGCCGAAGCGGCCGGTGTCGATTTCCGTATCCACCTCTTCGGACGTCTGTCCCGTAAGCGCCAATTCGAAGTCATGAATAATCACGGCGCCGTTTAACGCCAAGGCCGTCACGACCCCGCGCTCCATGAGATCGACGATGACCGGGTTGAGACCGACCTTCGTGGGGTGCGCGCCCATTCCAATCACCACCGCCTTGCCATTGAGCCGCGCCTTTGCGATCTCTTCAACCACCTCACGGAAGGTCTGAACAGCGAGGATGTCAGGGAGCCCGGCGAGAAAATGGCTGAGGCCGCGGCCCGGTCGCCACGGCTTCGCGAACGCGGGAAGCTGCACCTTGCTGTATCTCGTAGACAGCGGGTAGGTCTTGATCTTCTGGAGAGCGAGCGGCTTAATCAGCGGAGCGCGTAGCAGGGCGGGTTGGGGGGCTTTGCGCCCCTTATTCTTTGCCAAGCAGCGCCTCGTCCACTAATTCGCACAGGACGTGACCAAGCGTGATATGGGTTTCTTGAATGCGGGCGACAACGGTCGATGGCACGACAAAGAGATGGTCCACCAGGGGGGTTAATTTGCCGCCAGAGCCGCCGGTCCAGCCGATAGTGATCATCCCGATGTCGCGCGCGGTCTCGAGCGCCTTCAATACATTAGGCGAGTTCCCGCTGGTGCTAATGCCGATCGCGACATCGCCGGGACGCCCAAGGGCACTGACTTGCCGGGCGAAGATTTCCGAGAAGTCATAATCGTTGGCGATGCACGTGAGCTTCGCCTGATCGGTGGTCAGGGCAATGGCAGCGAGCGCATGCCGATCGCGACGGTAGCGGCCGACAAACTCGGCGGCCATATGGGAGGCGTCCATGGCGCTGCCGCCGTTGCCGAATAACAGCAGCTTGTTGCCTCGACGGAACATGTCGACCAGCACCGCTGCGACCTGCTGTATCAGTTCCGCATGCTCAGCGGCGAACTTTACCTTCGTCTCGGCACTGTCCTGAAACCAACGCTGGATCTGCTGCTTCACGGTAGCTCCGGGGATAGGTGTGTGATTGTAGGAGAGGGTTGGGAGGCTGTCAAGGAATGCTCCGATTCCTTCGTCGGGTCCTGTCTCCGAACAGCCCTATCGTGCTCGCTCCCGAAGCCCAAGTCGCTGCGCGCGCCAGGGCGCCCGTTCGTCGCCACCCGTCGGGAATCTCCGCAGGGGGTAGAAGAGGGAAGCAACACGGGTCCTGTCAGGCGTTAGGACGTTGCCCTGTCGTGTCAGAACGTTGCTATAGAGGGGTTAGTGTTTCGTATCCTGCCTAAAGCCAAGGGATTGAGGCGGCGCTCCATGGACACCTGCCTCGCCCGAACGCTCACGAAGATGCTCAGTGGAGACTGGCGGAGCCGAATGAGATGGGGCTACCGAGGCAACTGTTCTGACCGAACTGTTGGGTGAATGTGGTGAACGCATCCCTGTCGGTGGTACTGTCTGAGGCAGCGCTTTGGGGGCAATTGACCGGATTGAATGCTCACGAAAATGCGTACCTGGGGTCGGTTTCGTAGCGTTAAACGGAATCCAAATACGCGGAATCCCAGGATTCTTCGGCGTTATGTGTGCAAAATTCCGGTTGTGCTTATGCAGGAAATAAGGGACACCGTAAAAGCCTGGGGTGTAGGTATAGATAGAAGTTACAGGATTCTCATCATAACTCCAAAAGCTAGTCTGTTCAGGATTGTAGCCACGGCTCTCCTCTGAGGAGACCGCATCCTGTTCCTCGGCTCTGCTAACCATTTGCGGGTCCAACTGAATAGCAGCCTGCCGTTCGTATGGAGCATAGGGCGGAGCGACATTTGCCCAGTTTATCGGAGGCGCGTAATTCAATTGGCTGACTGGCTCATGTTTTTCGCAAGAGCCCTCTGTTTGAGGCACGTCGGTAAATAGAGTGCCCCCACCAGGCTGTGAACAGATCCAAACATCGGCCTCAGACACACTGACACTAAAAAATGTCAGGAGGAAGCTCAAACCTATTGTGGCGATGGCTGTATACATGATCTCACCTCTATCTCCATAGACGGAAGGTTTAGCCAAAAGGTTACAGACGCTGAAATTTACAGACGCACAATACAAAAAGATTCGGCGAATACGATGGATTGACGCCCTCAGCCTTACGGTTCAGTTGCGATCCTGATCATCGTGATAATATTTCTCGCCTTTCCCGACGAGAGCTCTGGCGCGAGCAGGTCCGAAGCGCCCTATGGGCCGGAATTTTCTTCCGCGCTCTTTGTTATACGAGACGAAGTAGTGCTCGATCTCCGTCAACCGCCGAACGGGTAGATCCTTAAGCGTTTGCGTTCTCTCATAAAGGCGGGAGGCCACGGCTACACCAATTAATCTGTCGTTACGCTGCGTCTTGCCCTCCTGTGTCTGCTCCGCTTCGAGGACGCCGAGAAGGCGAACCTGAACTAGGCATCCAGCGAAAGCAGGTTGCTCCATCAGGATAATCACGTCCAGCGGGTCGCCGTCCGCGGCCAGAGTCGATGGGATGGAGCCGAAGTCGAAGGGGAACACCGTCCCCGGCGGCAGGATATGGGAAATTGTGTATATCCGGTTTGAAACGTCGTACTTGAACTTGATCGCGCTTCCTCTCGGCGTGTCGACGATTACGTTCAGATGTCCCGTTTGCGGATCCCATGCCGGCATGTGGCCAGGCCATCCCGTCTCAACTGTTCGCGGGCTTTGCCGTCGCTTGGTCCTGTGAGGGCTCGCTTTGTGTTTCACGCTCACTGTCTTCTCATGACCTTTGTTTACCGCTACTCACTTTTTTTGCGCTGGGCCGCATCTTTCCTGATGGCTAGACGGATCTGTTCGTGCCGGACTCTGACCGAAATCTTCTCACTCTTCTTTCCTCAACAGTCAATCCAAAGTCTGGAGCAATGCGCGCATCTCCGGAATGAGATCCATTCCGCCATTCGAGCGCCCTGATGCGGCCGCGTTGATCCCGGCGGTGAGCACCGGCTTGGCTTCATCTTTTCTCCCCAGGGCAGCCAAGGCCCGGCCCAAGGCAAGGTGCGCGGCCACATGCACAGAATCGAGCTCGACCGCTACGCGCAAGTGCTCAACCGCTTCCTCAAGATTCCCTCCTTCCTGCAGAATCTTGTTCCCCAGGCCGTATCGCCCCAGAAATCCCTTGGGGTTCTTCGCCACCATTTGCCTGAACGCCTCGAGATCCATACGTCCCTCCAAAGCCAGGTTGGAATCTGGGTCGACATCTTAGCATCGTTCGGCTTGAGAAATGGGGTCTGTTACCGTGTTATCCGCACGCTCGCAGACATATTGTTAGGTTATTATACTTAATTCTATCGCCAGCCCCCCTTTCGTAAGCTGGATGTCGCAGAAAACAGAATTCCGATAGTCTGCTGGGGCGGCTCTCCGCGTCGTCTATCTTTTCAAAAGATTACCGGCTTCCAGCCAAGCATTGGGGCGGGTGTGGAATCCGCCGCCCGAGGAGAGCTGTACCGGTTATCTGGCCTATATCGCGTATGAGAATCGTGACTTCTCTCAGGCCGCCGCAGCGTACACTGATCACGAAAGGGAGAGTCACATGAAAATTCTCGTCACAGGCGGCGCAGGATTCATAGGATCCAATCTCATTGACCGTTTCATCAAAGAAGGCCATAACGTGGTGGTTATCGACGACCTCTCCACCGGCCGGCGCGAGAATGTGCATCCTGACGCCCGTTTCTATGAGGCAGACATCCGCGATCGTTCGATTGCGGCGATCTTCCGGGATGAATGCCCGGATGTCGTAAGTCATCATGCCGCGCAAATGGATGTGCGCCGCTCGGTCCGGGATCCTCAGCTGGATATCGCCATTAATATCGCAGGCACCGTAAATGTCCTTGAGCACTGTGTGGAATATGGCGTCCGCCGCTTCATCTTCGCCTCATCGGGGGGCGCGGTGTACGGAGAACCGGAAGTCATGCCGGTCCCTGAATCGCACGCCCTGCAAGGCACGTCACCATACGGCATTAATAAGGGCGTCGGGGAGCAATATCTCAGGTATTTTTCACAGGCCTACGGTGTCTCTTATGTCAGTCTGCGCTATGCCAATGTCTATGGACCTCGCCAGGACTCTCACGGCGAAGCCGGGGTCGTGGCCATTTTTGCCGAAAGGTTATTGAAGGGCGAGCAACCGGTCATCAATGGAACCGGGGAGCAAACGCGCGACTTTGTCTGCGTTGACGACGTGGTCGAGGCGAATATAGTCGCGCTCGCTGGCGATGGGAACGGTATCTACAACGTCGGGACCGGCGGCGAAACAAGCATTCTGTCCATCTATCGCATGCTCGCCGACCGCATTGCCCCCGGTCTTTCCGCGCTCCATGCAGCTGCGAAGCTTGGAGAGCAGCAGCGGATCGCCCTGGACTGTGGCAAGATCTTCAAGGCTTTCGGCTGGAGGCCACGCACGAGCATTGAAGCAGGATTGGCGAAAACCATTGAGTATTACCGCAACCTGCAGCCAGGTCGCTCGCTCGTACCGTGATTGGAGCAGAGATGCAGGGCCTGTGATACCACGCTGGCCGCTCCCGAAGCAGGACTACTGGTCAACGCCATTTGCGGAAGCGCTGCTGCAGCATCTGGATCTCGTTCTGGGAGCCACTATTCTGGATATTGCCTCCGGCGACGGCATCCCGGCCTTTTACCTGGCTGAGCAAGTCGGCCCAACGGGGCACGTGCTCGGGATTGATTGGGATGAACATCTTATGGCGAGCGCGCGAAGTCTGCAAGGACCGCATCTGCCGTGGCTTCGTTTTGAATGTCTCGACATGCGCGCGCTGCCGGCAGGCCTGCCGGCCTTCGATCGGATCACCGGCAACCTGTCAGTCATGTTTTTTCGCCCGAACCGGTTCGAAACAGTCCGGGGATTGATCGATCATCTCAGGCCGGGCGGCCAACTGGTGCTGACCTTCCCGTCGCTCGGCACGTTCGATTCACTCTGGCGGAGGATCGATCAGGAGATGGCCGCGCGTGGTCTGAGGATCGAGCGCCAACGGCTGGCGGCGCATGTGGCCGAGCGGCCGTCCGCGAAAGACGCCAAGGGGTGGTTAGACGCGTTGGATCTCCAACGAATCGCAGGGACCGAGTCGCCCCTGGAGATCACAACCGGTCCGGGCCCTTTGTTTCTGCGCCATCCGCTGCTGCGGGACGGTTTTCTGGACGACGCGTTCGAATGCTTCGATGACGCGCGTCTTGCCGATGAGGTCATGACAACGGTCTCCGAAGACGTGCCCAGCTTCACGCCGTTGATCGCGCAGCGCTGCGTTATATCCGGATGGAGGCCAGATTAGGACCATAAGGAAATGAAAAATGGCAGAGGCTGCTTAAAACCAAAATTGTGGGTCAGAGTCGACCTAGAGAACTGCTGCACGGCCACCAGCTCGCCGAGAATTCGGATTATTCCACCGCCTTTTTGATCAGCCCGCCGATTGCTGAGATATTTTTCACCAGCGCATCCGGTAACCCGTGCCGCTCTTTGAGGTACTCTGATGTGTTGTACGATAGCCAGACCCGTCCAGTCGCATCTTGCCAAGCGAGAGCCTTCAGCGGAAGATCAATCGCGATGCTGGGCGCGGCAATCATCAACGGGGTACCAGCTTTGGGATTGCCGAATATTAGTAGCTGCGTCGGCCGCATTTGGAGACCAACTTTCGCGGCGTCGCCGCCAAAGTCGATGCGCGCAAAGACAGTCAGCCCGTGCGATGTGACAACAGATTCGAGCCGCTGAAGCGTGTCGGGCACAGTGTACTTGCTAGGAACGTGGACAATCCCTTTGGCTGACTGACCTTCTGGCGACATGGCTTCCCCCTTTAAACAAAAAAATCGGGGCCGATCTATTTAGAAAACTGCAGCGCGGCTGTGGGCTGGCCTCCGTTTCACGCGCTGAGCGTTTGCTTCACTCAGAGTTCTTCCTCTTCGACCTGCTCGATCGACCTTTTTAGCGTCTCGACGAACGCCTCCGGGTTCGCCAGATCATTCTCAGTCAATTGAAATTCAGAGACCAGCACGCCGTCTTTATCAACAAGGATCAATCGATAAGGGTGCTTCACGACGATGCCTTTTTGAAAACTAAAACTGGAGTCAGAGTCGACCTAGGGGACTGCTGCGCGGCTGCCGGCTCGCGGCTAATTCGGCTCTAATTTTCACCTTCAATTTTCACCTTCAAATGGTGACTGCCCCATCTCTCCTCAGTCGCTCTTCATCCTTATGGCACCGAAGCGGCGCCACTCGTTCATAAAGTCTTGAGAAGCCTGCTTCGCCTTACTCCTAGGAAGACCTCTCCTTCTGAATTCTTTATTGAGGGCCGTTTGGAATATCCGGTCCCAATCATTTCGAAACTCTGTCGATGGTACCTCCACTAATATTCGATTCTTTTCAATGGTGGAAACAAGGCGATCCCCTGGGCGTCCAGGTTGCAGATAAACACCTTGGGCATGGACTATCTGGTCAACAACGCCGCCCTGAAGAGCTACGTCGAACTCCAGGATGATTACGCAGCGACCAGGCTTGGTTACGGAGAGCACGAGGCGGATTCTACTTTTATCGAATCTTGAGGGAAGCGCCCAGGCGCTGGTTGCGTCACCAGGCCCGAAATGTTCGTGGGCACGGACCATGTCTTCGATATCGCCTCTTTGGGAGGTATCGATGATCAACAGAGGTATCATTCTGCCCTCGGCCATACCGCGGCTAGCCACTACGGCGTCAGCGACGATGGGAACAGGCTTCTTCTCTGCCGCATTACTTAGTTCAATCTTCGCTTTTTTCCATTTGGTCATCGCAGACCTCCCGGAGCAGAATCGCCTCTACTGTGATTTCTTGACCGAGGCTGTCAACAACCGTAAGCGTGTAAGACTTGATTTCCGAGTCTCCCAGAAGATCCTTCGGCACGCCAAACAGGGCTTGGCCGCCCAGAACTGCGCGAGCGGGTATCGTACATGGAATGTTCACTAGCTCCGCGTGATTTTCCGGCAGGTATACTATCAGATCAGGGTTGTGAGGGATGGCAACGTTAGATGGCGGACTGTGCTCCCGCTTGTGCTCGATAACAAGTTTTAGATCCTTCAAAGAGTTCGCTGCATCAGACTTGTTCGTAACCATAATGCGGAACACATAGAGACGAGGCAAAGGTGGTACTAGGCGACGGATATGGGCATCGATGAGATAAAGCTCTAGAGATGGACGAAGGCGCTGTGCTTGTTCGAGTGCAAGGTTGTAAGCCCGCTGAGCGGTCCTGGAGCTTCGGAATGCTAGCCAAGCCGCCGCCCAAGCAGCAGCGGCTGAGGCTGTTGAAACCCAGTCCATGCTACCCGCTGAATTCAGAGACGGACAAGTAGGCTTCGCCTGTCTGTGAAGCATGTCTACGGACACGATCGATAACATCGCCAAGACCCATAATCCCACCAAGAATTAAGTAAAGATGGCTATGGTCAAGGAGGAGAATCGGGGTTCTCTCGCCGGAGGCCTCTTGTTTGGCAACTGAGGAATAGCTGGAGACAGAGACCATGATGCCCATCGTGTTGTCTGCCTTCGACGTTACCTTCTTATAAAATGTGTCTATGTCAGATGCGCTAGCCTGTTCTGCCGTGAACTTGAGTTCAACAAGGTAGGTTGTGTCAGAGAGTGTGAGCGACCCGTCAATCTGTCGGCCACTGTGCACATACGGTTTCCTATTGACGATCTCCGAAAAGTCGAGAAGGTCGTAAAACCATCCTTGAAAATCATATCCGGCTTGCTGTTCACCAAGCCGCTTCCCGAGCTCATTCAATCGCCCATTCAGTTTCTGAAGAGACTGCTGTGAGCGAGTTGCCTGCTCTTGCCGCTTCAGAAACTCCTCCCTTGCTCGTGCTTTCTCCGCTTCCGACTGGAGTTCGTCCTGCTGTCGAGAGTGGCATACACGGAGGTGAGAAACGGCATCGTGAGCATCTTTAATCTTCGTTGCCGAATCCTCCCAATTCACAAGATCTGGAAAACTCTGCTGATCCATTAGACAAGTGGCGATCCGAAGTAGTCCAGAACGCCCGCCATCCGTTTTCGTCAACTCCATGAATAGCCTATCCAGGAAATCTCTTTTGGTTTCACCTGGCCCCCAGGTTGAGATGAACGCTTCCGCTATGCCGCACTGACGCAGGAACTTCGACAAGGCCTTCTTTCTCCAAAAGGACTTCAGACAGGCGTCGTATACGAGGTTTATATAGTATGGGGTAAGTCTTGTCTTCATCTATTCGAAGCCTAACTACTAGATTGACAGAACGACATACTACACCGCGCATTGCGTGATGTCATAGACTGACGACCGAGTTTAGAACGGAGCCAGGTCAGGCTTGCGGGTGGAGCCGAGCGGGCGCCCGGGCGGAGCGCAGCGCGACTTGCTTGCGCTTCGCGGAGCGCGAGCACAGCTGGGCTGCTCGGCGACAGGACCCGCTCCTAAACACGAACGGCAGCAGTGACAACAAGAACTGTGGCGAGTCACCGTTTCCGCAGACTGAAACGGTGACAGACCCCGGGTGACAGACACCGCGCTGAAAAACAGACACGCTTGACTAGTAACTGTAGGCGGGACTAGCCTTGAATCGATTGCTACAAGGAGGTGCAACCATGTCTGTGATGTGTACGGTTCAGGCGTGTAAAGCCGTTCCAGGAATGTGCGGGCATGAGAAGATAATGCTGATCGTGGCGTTGTTGGCGATCGGCGGCGGGGCGTGGTACTGGTTGCTCTGATCGCGAACGGTCGCTTCTCATCGAACTGAAGCCAGCCCTTCTTCAGAGCTTGCAAGTGTTTTGCTCACGGCCTCCAGCTACCGCGTCGCCTGGTACGGTGGCTAGGATCTGGTAGTGACCGAGGCCGAGTTCTTTGCCATAGGCCTGCCCTACGAGCACGTCCTGCACGTGCTGGTGGTCCCAGGCGCGGAAATAGGACCGGCCGTCTTTGAGGCCGTCGAAGTCGTGGCCTTCCAATGCTTTGATAACTGCGCCGGTCTCCGTTGTCCCGGCTCGGCGCACCGCCTCCAGGATTTGCATCATCGCTGCATACCCTAGATAGCAGCGCGATGTCGGCGTGTGGTTGTACTTGTCGATCACGCCCTGGATGAAGCGCTTCGAGCTTTCCGTGTTGATCTTCGGATCCCAGATGAGACCCCAGACGCCGGCGTTGTTTGCATACCCAAGCGGTCGCCCGATCTGCTCGCCTCCGATCATACCACCGACGCCGATCTTCTCCTTGGCCAGCTCCAGCTTTGCGTAGGCCTTCAGCGCGTTAATGAGATCCCAGCCGTAAAGATTCAGGATTACAGCGCTCGGTTTTGCACCTTTCGCCTCCGTAAGGGTAGCGGTGAAATCAGTCGTCCCGAAGGGTGTCGTGCTGTTGCCGACCACCTCGCCTCCCTCCGCTTTGAGCGCGTCGGTCATGGCTTGCAGGGCCGACTTGCCGTCCACGGTGTCGGCGGTGACCATGTACCATTGCTTCCCGAACACTTTGACGATGTGCGGGGTCACTGCTTGCGCCATCATCCGGGCGTTCGGCATGAACGCAAATGTATGGGAGCTACACCGGGATCCGGTCAGCTCCATGATGTGAGGACAGGTAGCCATGAACAATTTATTCTCTTGCGTTGCAAGTTCTGACACAGCGAGGGCCACATCACCATTGAAGGTGCCCATCAGAAAATCCACGCGGTCGTCCTTGATCAGCTTGGTCGCGGCCTTTATCCCAGTCTGAACGTTCGAGGCGTCGTCGGCCTCGATGATGCTGACCTGGCGGCCGAGCACCCCGCCGCGCTTGTTGTACAACTCCAGAGCCACCGTGGCCCCATGGACATCGTGAATCGAAGAGGTCTTGTAAGGGCTGGACAGCGGATCGATGATGCCGACCTTGATCGGCTCAGCGGCAGAGGCTGAACGGCTCCACCTGGTAATTCCGAACACCTGATCCGCGAGGTCACTGAAGGCGAGTGCGCCGCCGGCTGCGGCCGACAATTGGAGAAATCGTCTGCGTGATATCGTGCTCATGGCGGACAGCCTCCTGTGAAAGAACTTTGTTTCTGTCTATCAAAAAATGCGGGACGGATTTAGGAACAATATAATTGCGGAATGTTTGGCCGCCGCCAGCAAGATGAACCACAATATCCATCGTTAGCCAAAGTGTGTCAAGCCGCTTCCCGACGATAGGCTTGGAGGTTTGCTGGTGGTGCCGAGCGGGACTTCTTTTGCACCCACGCACCCCGGACGCGCATTTTCACCCAACCACCCCAAGTCTGCCAAGACAGACTTTTCCTCCCGTGGGACGCGTCCCTTTCCTCATGGCGGAGCGCAGCCCAACTTGCTTGCGCTTCGCGGAGCGCGAGCTAGTGACCCGTGGCATACGAAGAGCAACGGGTGCCCCGGCTGCTCGGCGACAGGACCCGCCGCCTTGCTCCTTGCCTTGCCGCTCCGCGGCGGTGAATGCTATAGTCGCGCCGTGGCGGCCGAGACGAAAGCCCTGCTGATTGCGCTCAATGCGGACGTTTCCGCTTGCGTGGCGACCATCAACCGGCTGACTCCCGAGCATCTCTGCTTCTTCATCCCCGAAACACTGCGGCCGCAAATTGAAACCAATGTTCAACCCAACCTGGTCAAGCTCCCCAAGAAGTGGGACTGGGTGGTGACCCCCGATCCGCACGGCTTTGGCGCTTCCTACAAAGCCTTGAACCAGCCCCTGACCGATTTGCTGAAGGTGTGGGGACTGAGTCCGGGCGAGTTGACAGTGGACCTCGGAAGCGCCACCGCGGCGATGGCAGCCGCCGTCGCGCTTGCGGCTCTTCAGCACTCCTCCCAGTTCCTGTCCTTAAAACCGGCCTTGCTCGCGGGCGACGGCCCCGTCGAGGAGCTGGTAATCGTCAACGGCACCGCTCATACCTGGCAGCAGGATAATCCCTGGACGGAAGCAGCGATGGGCGCCCGGCGGCACGGCGCCGATCTCTTCAATCGCGGCGCCTACCAGGGCGCAGCCGACGCCTTCCGGCACATCGAGGCGCGCGTGAGTGGAGGACAAAAGCCGCTATATCACGCCTTCGCCGACCTGGCCGTTGCCTATGGCTGTTGGGACCGCTACCAATATAAAGCCGCATGGGAATCTTTGAAGACCGCCGTCAAGGCGCTGGACATGGCGTCCGTCTTCGGCGGCCCGGCAGCCCTCAAAAATCTTGTCCCGCATTTCAAACAGAATTTAGGGTTCCTGGAAAAGCTCGTTATGGATCCCGCCGAGATCAAGTCCGCTCTGCCGCTGGATCTCCTGGCGAATGCCAAGCGCCGCGCCGAACAGGATCATGCCTATGACGCCGCCCTGGCGACCGCCGTCCGCGCGCTCGAAGCGTTTGCGCAGGTCCAACTCTTCAAGCAATACAAGATCAAGGCGAACGACGTGCATCCGGACCAACTTCCGTCCGCGATGCAGGAGACTTGCAAGACGTGCTGCCTCGATGATGTGGATGGCAAATATAAGCTGCCGCTCGTAATGCAGTTCCGCGCGCTGGCGGGGCTGGGGGATCAGATGGGGCAGAGCTACCTGGCCCAGTGGCCGCAAATGAAACCGCTGCTTGACGCCGCGCACCGTTCGGCCCTCGGGCATGGATTTGAATCCGCCACCGGCGAGCGCTATCACCAACTGGTCGCTGTGATCTTCAAGGTCACCGGAGTCACGGACTCCGCATTGCCGAAATTCCCTCTGCTGTCGCTGTAATGCCGAACATCGGAACCTGGCTGGCGATCACCGGCGTCGCGGTGGGTTTTGTGATCCTGCTCTTTCTGCTCTTCAAGGAGCCGCCTCGCATGAAGAAATAGCAGTCGTCCGGCCGCTTTGCATTGACAGCCGGAGAACAACGATGCTGTAATTCCGGTTCGCACCTAAATCCTACCCGGGAGTCAGTCCATGGATGTGTTCGGCGGAAAAGAAGAGCTGGTTGACATCAAGATTCAGATCAGCCGGGATCAGAAAGAATGGCTCGAAAAGATGGTGCGGGAGGGCAAGATCGCGGTGCCTCCCGGAGGCACGCTGGCCATGGGCTCGGTTGTCTCAATGTTCATCCGCGCCTTGCTGCACAATGCAATGGAGCAGCAGGCAGCCATGGCGCGTGAAGAGGACGATGATGATGAATAAGCGCCTGCAGCTTCGTGGTCTTGGCCGCGAAGCGTTGCAATTAACGCTTAGCCTTTGAGCTTCTTAAAGGCGCTACGTGCCGCCCGGACTGTCTTCGCAATATCCGCGCTGGTATGCGCCGCCGAGAGGAAGGCGGCCTCAAACTGGGAAGGCGGAAGATAGATTCCCTCTTCCAGCATCGCCCGAAAGAATCGCGCGAAGGCAAGTGTATCGGACTTCTTCGCAGAAGCGTAGTCCGTGACGGGTCCGGGCGTGAAAAACAAGGTCATCATCGAACCGACCCGATTCAGGGTCACCCCCACACCCAGTTCCCGGGCGGCTTCCAACAGGCCTTCGCTGAGCAAACGGCCGCGCTCTTCCAGTTGTCGATAGACGCCCGGCTTTTTCAGTAGCTTTAAGGTTTCGATGCCCGCAGTGACCGCCAGCGGATTGCCGGACAGGGTCCCGGCCTGGTAGACAGGCCCTTCCGGAGCGATCAGCTTCATAATGTGGTGCGGTCCTCCGTACGCTCCGACCGGTAGGCCGCCGCCAATGATTTTTCCAAGGCAGGTCAAGTCCGGAATCACCCCGTATCGCAGCTGCGCTCCCCCGTAGCCCAACCGAAATCCGGTGATGACCTCATCGAAAATCAGTACGATTCCATAGTGGCGCGTGAGATCCCGGAGGCGCTCGAGGAATGCCCCGTGCGGCGGGACCACTCCCATGTTCCCCGCGACCGGTTCCACGATCACACAGGCGAGCTTCCCGCGATGAGCTTCCAAGATGCGCTCGACTCCGCCTACGTCGTTAAACGAGGCCGTGAGCGTATGCTGCGCGAGATCGGGAGGAACTCCGGGACTGTCAGGGATGCCCAAGGTCGCAACGCCGGAGCCGGCCTTTACGAGCAGGGAGTCCGCATGCCCATGGTAGCAACCTTCAAATTTAAGAATAGTATTGCGGCCGGTATAGGCCCGTGCCAGCCTGATCGCGCTCATCACCGCTTCGGTCCCTGAACTCACCAAGCGCACCCGCTCCATCGAGGGAATCGCCTCGACGATCAGTTGTGCAAGGGTCACTTCAAGGGCAGTCGGTGCCCCGTAACTGGTACCGCGAACAGCCGCGCGCGCAATCGCTTTGATCACGGAACCCTGAGCGTGGCCCATGATCATGGGCCCCCAGGACATTACGTAATCAATGAAGGCGTTGCCGTCGGCATCGTAAATGCGCGCCCCCTTCGCGCGTGTGATGAAGTGCGGAATGGTGCCGACCGCCTTGAAGGCGCGGACGGGGCTATTAACGCCGCCGGGAATCAAACGCTGCGCGGCTTCGAAAAGTTTCTTGGATGCTGTTGTTTTCATTTCGGCGGGGGGCAGACTGTAACACGGGGGGTCACGCAGGTCAAGAAATGGGGCATTTCTGCTACAATATGACGCATGCGCCGCGCGAAAATTGTCGCCACAATAGGACCGGCCTCAAATTCCCCTGAAATTCTTCGTAAGTTGATCAGTGCTGGGATAGACATCGCCCGCCTGAATTTCTCGCACGGAACGCACGAGGAACATGGCCGGGCGATCCGGGCCATCCGCGAGGCGGCCGAGGCAATAGGGCGCCCCATTTCAATCCTTCAGGACCTCCAGGGCCCTCGCATTCGCGTCGGGGAACTGACGACTCCCGTATCGGTATCCGCAGGTCAATCGTTAACGCTCACTACTGTCGAGCATCCCCCCGAAGGGCTCATCCCGGTCACGTATCGGCATCTTCCTTCAGATGTGAAGCGGGGCGATCGGGTCTTGATCGACGACGGGCGGATCGAACTCGTGGTGGAAGCCACCTCGGCAGAATCCGTGGACTGCCGGGTCGTGATCCCCGGGGTAATCAAACCGCACAAGGGCATGAACCTTCCCGGCGTCGCCGTCGCTGCTACAACTCTGGGAGAAAAGGACCGCGATGACCTGTCGTTCGGCATCGCGCACGAGGTGGATTACGTCGCGCTGTCCTTCGTTCGACGGGCCGAGGATGTGAAGGAGGCCCGAGATTTCATCGCGGCGAAGCGTGCCGACATTCCATTGATCGCGAAAATTGAACGCCCTGAGGCTGTCGAGCGCCTGGAGGAAATCCTTGAGGTCTCAGACGGGATCATGATCGCGCGAGGGGATCTCGCAATCGAGACCAGTCCGGAAGCCGTCCCATGGATCCAGAAGCGCCTCATTCGGGCGTGCAATCAGAGCCGCGTGCCCGTCATCACCGCTACAGAAATGTTGGAGTCGATGACCGAGAATCGCCGGCCCACGCGCGCTGAAGCTTCGGACGTCGCAAATGCGGTCTTCGATGGCACTGATGCTCTCATGCTGTCGGAAGAGACAGCGATTGGCCAGTATCCAGTGGAATCGGTGCAGACCATGGCCCGCATCGTGGAAGCGGCCGAGGATGGCGCAATGGTCGGGGACAGGCTCCTTCTCGCAGCGAAAAGGAGACCGCCCACTACAGTTCCCGCCTCGTTTGCTGCCGCCACCTCCGCGGCTGGAGCGCGTGCCGCCGAGGAGACCGGCGCGCGGGTCATCGTCGCGTTCACAGAATCCGGCACGACCGCCCGCCTCCTCTCAAAGGAACGACCGGCGGTTCCGATCATTGCCTATACCCCTCACGAGGCAGTCCGGCGGCGAATGACTTTATACTGGGGAGTCATTCCCAAAGCCATGCGAACCATCCAGAACACGGACGAGCTGATTCGCGAGCTCGAACGCTCTCTTCGGGAGGAAAAGCTGGCCGAGATCGGCGATCGGATTGTCGTCGTGACGGGAGCCCCTGTTGGAACGCGCGGCAGCACGAACTTGATGAAACTCCATACCATCACCTAGAAAATCTTCGTGGATCCCTTTACGGTAACCCGCTGGCCGGCCGACGCAGGCCAGGTCACCATCAATAAGATTCGCGCGCGCCTGGAGCGGGAAGGGCTGTCTCCGTCCCGCTTCGACATGATACCCGGTGACTCTTATCCCGATCACTCGCACTCGGAGGCCGAGATCCGTTGGGTCACGAGCGGCAAGATGCGCGTTGTCATTGGGAACGAGGAGATCATACTTGGCCCGGGGGACCGGCTCGACCTGGCGCCGAATATCGTGCACTCCGCAGACGTCGCTGGCGACGAAGTGGTGGTCACGGTCTGCGCCTCGCGCTAGGGGATAACTTTGGTATAATCTGCCCAATGCATGCCATTGATCTTCTCATCTTCGATCTTGATGGCACTCTCATTGAATCCAAGTGGGATATCGCCGCAGCGGTAAATCTGACGTTAGCCGAGTTGAAGCTTCCGGAGCGCAGCCAGGAAGATATTTTCAGTTTCGTCGGAGACGGGATCAAGCGACTGCTCCGTCTCGCCGTCGGCGAGGACAATCAGGAACGGTACGACGAGGCGCTCGGCGTGTTCCGTGGTCAATATCTGGCCCATTGTCTGGACTGCACCAAGTTCTATCCCGGTATCGAGACTGTCCTGACTCATTTCGCCGCAAAACATAAGGCGGTGGCAACCAACAAATCTCTGGAGTACACGACGAAGATCCTGAAAGGCCTCGGCGCTCACCATTTTGCCTATATCGTGGGCGGCGATGATGGGTATGGCTTGAAACCCGACCCCAGAATGCTCGTCCGGATCCTGGAAGAACTGAAAGTATCCAAGGATCGCGCGGTGCTGATCGGCGACAGCACCAACGATATCAATGGAGGGCATAATGCCGGCATTCGCGTGTGCGCGGTAGGGTACGGCATGGGCAACCGTGAGAAGATGGCCGCCTGCAAACCGGACTGGTTCATCGAAAAGCCGGAAGAGCTGATGGGGTTGTTCAAATGAACACAGAGGTCAA
>Ga0070706_100000725_pt1 | contig 37141 bp, 36 predicted proteins | sample KBSK5501metaG_FD_65476 | JGI IMG/M metagenome (GOLD analysis project Ga0070706, IMG submission 65476) | Corn, switchgrass and miscanthus rhizosphere microbial communities from Kellogg Biological Station, Michigan, USA - KBS K5-50-1 metaG | ecosystem: Host-associated > Plants > Roots >... | reverse complement strand
GGGCTGGAGTCGGTCCCAAGGGTTGGGCTGTTCGCCCATTAAAGCGGTACGCGAGCTGGGTTTAGAACGTCGTGAGACAGTTCGGTCCCTATCCGCCGTGGGCGCAGGAGACTTGAGGAGAGTTGACCCTAGTACGAGAGGACCGGGTTGAACGGACCGCTAGTGTACCGGTTGTCACGCCAGTGGCAGCGCCGGGTAGCCATGTCCGGTTCGGATAAGCGCTGAAAGCATCTAAGTGCGAAGCCGACTTCAAGATAAGGTCTCCCACCGGGTTAACCGGGTAAGGGCCCTGGTAGACGACCAGGTTGATAGGCCGCAGGTGTAAGGCATGTGAGTGCTTGAGCTGAGCGGTACTAATCGCCCGAGGGCTTGTCCACCTATACCTCCACTCTTCAGCCGTTGAATCGGGAAGAGCGCTGGATCCAGACACAGAAGATCTCATTTCCTTTCGGTTGCACTTCCCCAAAAGGGTCGCGTCCGCATGACGCGACCCTTTTTTATGGCACCGGTCGCCCTTATACTTCCGCTTCGCTTCCCGCGCGGGATCTACCAGAAGTCGAAGCCAAGGAGACATCCGTGACTACGTTTGCCGACAAGACCCTCACCTGCCGAGACTGTGCCATCGAGTTCACCTTCTCCGCCGGGGAGCAGGAGTTCTACCTGACCAAGGGGCTCACCAACGAGCCCGGTCGCTGTCCCGAATGCCGCCAGCTGCGCCGGGAGGGGCGCGCCATCACCCGTGTCCGCACCCTCCACCAGGTCACCTGCGCGGTCTGCGGCAGCCTGACCGAGGTTCCCTTCGTGCCCACGCAGAACCGGCCCGTCTACTGCGCCGACTGCTTCAGCCAGATCCGGGCGAGGAACTGACCACCCCACAAAGTCTGCGACTATGCCCACCCCACCAAATCTCTGATTTGGCGGGGACCCCGGGCGGGGACCCCGGATGAGGAGCTCCCGCCAGCCCGACCTCGACGCGTCCGACCTGCGGATCGCGCTCGTGGTCAGCCGCCAGCACGAGGAGATCTCCAGCCGGCTGCTGCGCGGCGCCCTGGAGGCGCTGCGCGCGCGCGGCCTCCCGGACCCGCCGGACGTGACCTGGGTGCCGGGGCCCATGGACCTGCCGCTGGCAGCCCTCAACCTCGCCGAGTCCAGCCGCTACGACGCACTGGTCGCCCTCGGTGCCGTCATCGACGACGAGACCTTGCAGCTGCAGTACCTGGCCGGCGAGTGCGCTCGAGGCCTGATGCACGTCCAGCTGGACACGGGCGTGCCCTGCGCCTTCGGGGTGCTCACAACCCTCGACCGCGAGCAGGCGCAGGCCCGCTCGGGGCCGAAGAGCAACCGCGGCGCGGAGGCGGCCGAGGCCGCGATCGAGATGGCGAACGTGCTGCGCGGGCTCCAGGAGCTGGACGCCGAGGACACGGCCGAGGACCGGGAGGAGCCGACCCAGGCGTAAACTAGCTACAGTAACACTATCAAGTAATCTTCTATCCTGCTAGCATAATCCACCGATGAGCAAGCCCCGACGGGCGCTGCCGGCAGCGAGCGACGACGACGACGTCCGCGCCGCGAGGACGCCAATCCAGGATCCCGTGCTGCACAAGGTCAGGGCCGGCCCCGACGTGGAGCCGCCGCTCGACCGGCTTTTGAAGGGGAGGAAGGGCGAGGAGACGGCCACCGGCGGGCCGGTCGCCGGCCGCGCCGCCCGGAAGGACGCCCGGCGCCAGGGTCCCAAGGACTTCCTCCAGATCCTGGGTCCGGGGCTCATCACGGGCGCCAGCGACGACGATCCGAGCGGGATCGGGACCTACTCCCAGGTCGGCAGCCAGTTTGGCTACAACCTGCTCTGGACCGCGCTCTTCACCTTCCCGCTGATGGCGGCCATGCAGGAGCTGTGCGCGCGCATCGCCCTCCAGACCGGCGTCGGCCTCGGCATCTCGCTGCGCCGCAAGTTCCCGACCGCGCTCGTGGGCATCTGCATCCTGGCGCTCTTCTGCGCCAACACCATCAACGTGGGGGCCGACCTCGGCGCCGTCGCGGCGGGCGGCCGGCTGCTGAGCCGGGGCGCCGTGCGCGAGCTCTGGCTCGTGGCGCCGGTCGCTCTGCTGGTCCTCGCCATGGAGCTCTTCGTCAACTACTCGACGATCTTCAAGGTCTTCAAGTGGCTGACGCTGACGCTCTTCGCCTACGTCGTCACCGGCATCCTGGTGCATCCCGACGTGCTCGCCGTGCTGCGCGCCAGCGTGGTGCCTCATCTCGAGCTGAACCGCGACTTCATCACGGCGCTGGTGGGCATCTTCGGCACCACCATCTCGCCCTACCTCTTCTTCTGGCAGGCCTCCTCCGAGGTCGACGAGATGCGCGCCGCCGGCAAGCGCACCGAAGCCGAGCGGCGCGGCGTCCAGATGTCGGAGCTGAAGGCGGCGCGCTTCGACATCCTGGTCGGGATGTTCTTCTCCAACGTGGTCATGTACTTCATCATCCTGACCACCGCCTCCGTCCTGCACGCGCACGGCAAGACCGATGTGCAGACGGCCGACCAGGCCGCCCAGGCGCTGGCGCCGCTGGCCGGCCCCTTCGCGTTCATCCTCTTCGCGGGTGGCATGATCGGCACCGGCCTGCTGGCGATTCCGATTCTCAGCGGCTCGGCCGCCTACGCGGTGAAGGAGTTCTTCGGCATCAAGGGCGGGCTGACCGTGAAGCCCTGGTACCGGCCCACCTTCTACGGCGTGATGGCGCTGGCCGTGGTCGCCGGCATCGGACTCAACCTCCTGCGCATAGACCCCATCCGTGCGCTCTTCATCACGGCCGTGATCAACGGTGTGGTGGCGCCACCGCTGATGGTCCTGATCGTCCTGCTCGGCTCAGATCGCGAGGTGATGGAGGACAAGGTCAGCGGCCGCCTGAGCAGGTGGCTCACCTGGATCGCCACCCTCGTCATGGGGGTGGCGGCGATCGCCCTCCTGGTGACCCTGGTCAAGCGCTGAGGAGCTAAAACTAGAAGGCGGCGGCGGCGGCCACGCCCGCGCCCCGCAGGAGCGCACCCAGGCGCGAGGCCCGGCGCCGGGAAGCGGCGGTCCGGGGCAGCATCCGGCAAAGGTCGCGGACCTCCGGTCGCGCCAGCTGCTCGCTGAAGGTGCGGAGGGCGACCTCGGCCACGTCGATCGAACGGCGGGCGTCCATGACGTTGCCGCCCATCGCATCCAGGTCGTCGAGGGTCGGCTCCAGGACCAGCACGTGGGTGCCGCGGTCGAGCAGCCGCGTGACCTCGCGGTCCAGCTGCCAGGCGGCCAGCCGCCGGATGGTGGCTGCCACCCGGTCCACCGGGTTCCAGCTCCGGCGCCCGACGCGGCCGGAGAGGGGGCTGAGGATCACGACCAGGTCGAGATCCTCGTCCTCGAGCAGGTCCGCGTTGGACATCGAGTGCAGTCCGCCGTCGACGTAGAGGCGGCCGCCTATCGACACCGGCTGGAAGAAGCCGGGGATGGCGCAAGAGGCCGCCGCCGCCTGGGCTATCCCGGCCGCCGGCGAGCCCTCGCGGCCGAAGACCACGCGCTCCCCGGTCTGGTAATCGCAGGCGACGATCCAACAGTTGGGATGGGCGACCCAGACGCCGCGGGGCCGCCGGGGGAGCCCGCGCCGGACGCAGCGCTGGATGGGCTCGGTGGAGACCTGGCCCAGGGGGGCGAGGCCGCTGATCGCCTTCAACAGGCTGATCCCGCCGCGATCGCGAAGTCCCTTGACGGCGAGTCCGATCGAGCCGGGCAGCGGGCGCGGCACCCCGCGCGGGGCGTAGCAGTCCTCGGAGGCCAGCTCGTCGAGCAGCCACTCGTCGGGGGCGGCGACGCTAGCCATCGGCGCCAGCCGGCCCGGCACCAGCCGCTCGGTGGGAACGTGAGCGCCGGTCAGGGCGGCAAAGAGGGAGCCGGCCGAGGTGCCGACCACGTGGCTGGAGTTGAATGGATCCCAGCCCGTGTCGCGGGTGATGGCGGCCAGCCCGCCGGCGATCCAGGCGCCACCCAGGACGCCGCCCGCTCCCAGAACCAACCCGACGCGCGCCTGCGGTACCACAAGTGCCATAGGCTTATTTGACAGTCATGCTATCAGAAAAAGGTCGGCGTTACTGTTGCGTTAACCCGTCGCGGCCTGGGAGGGCGCCTGTGCGTTGGCGTCGAAGGGCCGGAGAAACGGGGCCGAGGTCCAGGTGAAGAAGGCGGGCGAGGCGCCGGCACCATGGGGGCCGATCGCGTAGCGCGGGCCCAGCGCGGACGCGCGCTGGTTGAGCGCCGCCGGCTGCAGCGCGGCCTCGTCCCAGTTTCCGCGATCGAGCCGGTCCACGATCAGCTGGGCAGCCGTGATGGTCTCCGCCTCGGTGAAAGCGCAGTGGCCGGCCCGATGCACGAAGGCCTGGCGCAGCAGCGCGCCGGCGCCGGCCGCCCCGACGGTGGCGGCGTAAGCGGCCTCCTGCTCGGGGATGACCAGGCCATCACCGGACGTGTGCAGGGTCAGCACGGGCACCCTGAGCTTGCCGTCGAGCACGATGTTGCGCTGGAGATAGGCGACGGCCGCCGGGTCGGACCGGATCACCGCACCCGCGTTGAGGAGCGCCAGGTCGTGGTCGAGGTCGAGGCCGGCGCTGCTGTACAGGGCGGCCACCTCCTCGCGATCCACCGACTGCTGGAGCAGCCGGCGGTAATCCACGCCCAGGTTCCAGGAGGGATTGCCGCCGGCGCGCTTCTCCACCTCGGCGCGGGCCCCGAAGGCGTACGCGAAATCGACCTGGCTGTTCCAGAGCCGCTGGGCCGCCGCCCGCCCGGCGTAGTCGCCAGGCGCCGGCTCCGGTGAGGCCGGGTCGAACCAGCCGGGGAGGTCGCCGAGCGCGGCCGCCAGGGCGAGCCGGGCCTGGCCGGCGGGTGTCGCCGCTGCCTGCGCGGCCAACTGGCCGGCCAGCTGGAGGTTGGCGAGGGGGTCGGCGATCCGGACCACGCTCAGCGCGGAGGCGGGCGCGACCAGGGTCTTGAACGCGTAGGCGCCGTCCAGCCCCTGGTTCCAGGTCGCCACCGAGCCGGCCACCACTCCGCACATGGGGACCGCGGCCGCGAAGCGGTCGGGGTACAGCTGGACGAGGCCGGCGGTGATGATGCCGCCCAGCGAGTGGCCCCAGGCGATGGTGCGCCGGGGCCGGCCGACCTGGGCCGCGAAGTAGTCGAGCAGGGCCACCTGGTCGCGGAGGGCATCCTCGATCGCCCAGCCGGTGGAGGAGTAGGAAGAGCCCGCGATCGCATAGCCGTGCCCCAGCAGCCAGGAGGAGACGTCGGGCCCGGGCGCCGCCAGCGCGCTGTTGGCCTGGCCCGGCGCCACGTAGCCGTGCGAGTAGAGGAACAGGGTGCCGTTCCAGTGGGCCGGGACCTCGATCGAATAGGAGGCGGCGCCCAGCGTGCCGGTCAGCGGCCGGGGCTGGGGAACCGAGTGCGCCGGCTGGGCTCCGGGCGAGCAGGCGGCCAGCACCAGGAGCGCCGCCAGCGCGGCCGCGCGCCGGGTCATGCCCCAGATGCTAGCCAGGGCCCAGCGCGTCGATCGCCTGCAGGCGGCGGTCGCCGACCACGAACACGCGGCCCCCGGCGGCGGCGGGAGTCACGAAGTGCATCACGGCCCCGATCGCACCCGACCAGCGCACGCCACCGGCGGTCGGATCGAGGGCGACCAGCGTGCCGCTGCCCGTCTCGATGGTCCAGAGCGCGCCGTAGGCCAGGATCGGCGCTCCCGGGGCCGCGCGCTGCGAGCGCCAGCGCACCGCGAAGCCGGGGGCCGCGACGTCCACCCGCACCGCCAGCAGCGCGCCGCCGCAGGCCAGGTAGAGGTCCGGCGCGAGATAGGCGCTTCCGCTCCAGGTCCCGCAGCCGAGCGGGCCGGCAAAGCGCTGGCCGCCGATCCCACCCGGGCTGGAGGCCGAGATCAGGTAGCCGGTGCCGGCCTTGCCCGAGCTCCAGACGCTGGAGGCGTCGAGCGGCACCGGCGAGATCGAGCCCAGGTCTGCGTCGGCGCGGTTCAGCGCCGCCCAGTCCGCCGGTGCGAAGTAGCCGAGCTCCTTCAGCTCCGGCGAGAGCTTGATGACGGCGTTGCCGTAGTCGAAGGCGGTCTCCGAGTAGCTGTTGCCGCTCGCCACCCAGAGGTCCCCGGCGGAGTCCACGGCGGGGCCGCCCGGCGCCCAGAGCCCGCACGCGCGCCCGCAGGTCACCCGGTAGGAGATCAGGTCGCCTCCCGCCACCGGCGCGCCGACCACCCAGCCGTGGTACGAGCCGCAGTCGCCCAGCAGGCCGCCGTAGGGGATGTACACGTATCCGTGGGAGAGGGTCAGCGCGCCTCGCTGCTGCTCGACGGCGGGGGAGTCGCTGGGCGGGTCGACCGTCCGCTGGTCGCGCACCCGGCCGCTGGCCAGCTCCAGCGTGAAGAGCTCGTGGTGCGCCGGGGCCAGGAAGGCCGCGACGTAGAGCAGCCCACGCTCGAGATCGGCGACCGGGGTCGACAGCGCCCCCGATTCCGGCCTGACGTTGCCGCAGGGCAGGGTCGAGGCGTCGACCGGGGCGCCCAGCGACACCTGCCAGCCCGCGCGGCCGCTGCGCTCGTCGAACGCGTACACGGTGTTGTGCTGGGTGACCACGATCACTCGGCCGCCGGCCACCAGGGGCGACCCGTACACGTCACCATCCAGAGCCGCGCTCTGCCAGGCGGCCCGCGGGGTGCCCAGCTGGCCACCCGCCCCCGCCACGCCGCTGCGGGCGAGGTCCCGGTGGAACATCGGCCAGTCGTCGGCGGGCGCGGAAGCCGAGGCGGAGGGCGTGGCGCTCGGGCTGGCGGCCGCGCCGCCGCCGCCGGAGCACGCGCACACCAGGCCCAACGCCAGCGCCACCGCTCGGGGCCTGGCTAAAAGCCCCAGCTGAAGCGCCGTTCCGGCTCCAGGCGCACGCGCTCGGGGCCGATCACCCGCGTCCTGCCCTGGACGGCGATCCCGCGCCTGGGTCCCATCGTGTCCACCACCAGCGCCGCCCGCGGCTCGTGCTCCAGGTTGCGCAGCTTGACCCCGTCGGCGTCGAATTCGAATCCGCCGTCGGTCAGCGCGTACATGACCGGCACCACGTGCGGCCAGCCGGCGGGGGAGACCGTGGCCAGGCGGCCGATCCGCTGGGAACCCAGGAACTCGAGCTCGGCTTCCGAGAAACCGACCGCCACCGTCAGTTCGCCGACCGGGCCTCGACCAGGAAGTTGAGGGCATTCACATAGGCGTGCACGCCCGCTTCGATGGAGTTGGTCGACGCCCCCGCGCCGACCACGACCTCGCCTTCGTGCAGGAGCTCGATGACCGCCTCCGCGATCGCGTCGTGGCCGCGGGTGGCGGCCACCACCGAGAAGTTCTCGACCGACGGGGTGAGCCCGGTCAGCTTCTCGATGGCCTTGATGGCCGCGTCGAGCGGACCGTCGCCCTGTTCCCGGCGCATGGCCGGGCCGTGGCCGAGCTCGAGCGTGATCTCGGCGGTGGCGGGCAGGCCGGTGGTCGAGGTGACCGTCACCGCCAGCAGCTTGAGCCGCTGGGGCGCCTCCGAGATCTTCTCCTGGGCGACGACGCGCAGGTCCTCCTCGTAGATCGTCTCCTTGTCCTCGCAGAGCTCGAGCATCACCGTATAGATGACACCCAGCAGCTCGCGGTCGACGATGGGCACGCCCAGCCGCCGCAGCTCGCCGGCCAGAAACTCGCGCCCGGCCTCGCTGCCCACGGTCCCGACCTGGGGATCGAAGCCGAGGCTTGCCTTCTCCACGGGTTCCGGATGCTTGTCGGCCCGCGCCAGCCTTTCCAGCTTGCGAGCCGCGTCGGGCATGGCCTCCTTCATGTCGCGCAGCCATTCTTCCCAGCGTGGGAGGTCGACCAGAGAGGCCATCGAGAGCACCGACTTGTGGGACGCCAGCACGGCCACCGGCTGGTCCTCGTGGGTGATGACCACGGTTTCCCCGTCGGCGGCCACGGCTCGGACCAGCTCTCCCGCCTGGCGCCCGAAATCGTCGAGGGACACGCTGCGCGCCATGCGGACGAGTGTAAGTCCGCGGTCAGCCGAGCCCGCGGTCGAGAAGCCGGACCCGCTCGCGGCGCCTGCGCAGGGTCTCCGGGTGGAGCGCCGCGCGCAGGCCCCGGGCGGCGAGGTCCAGCATCGCCACTGCTTCGGGTTCCTGGACCCGAGCGGCGCCCAGCACGCGCGGCAGGGCGGCCGCCGCCTCGGCGGCCGCCAGCAGGTCGTCCTGCCCGGTGGCGGTGGCGGCCAGCCCGGCCGCCGCCGCCACCAGCCGCTGCGCCAGCCGCTCCATCTCCTCGCCGCCCCGCGCGCGGGCGGCCGCCGCCGACCGGCGCGCGCCGGCCGCCGCCAGCCGGGCTTCGAGGACCCGGCCCGCCCCGCTCGGCGCGACGAAGGCGGCCGGGCAGAGCCCGACCACCTCGTCGGGGCCCACGCCGATGTCGAGGCGGGCCGCCCGCCTGCGCACCTCCGCCAGCGCGGCCGCCGGCGGCGTCCGCTCCAGCTCGACCAGGTTCATCGACAGCTGCCACACCCCGCCCGTGAAATCGAAGGCCAGCGCCTGCACGCCCGGTGGCCCGCCGTGGCGGGGCCGCAGGGAGCGCGCCAGCGCGGCCGCCGAGGCGGCGGTCGCGCCCTCCAGCAGGACGTTGTAGGCGACCAGCGGTCCCCGCGCGCCCAGGCAGGCGGCGCCCGCGGAGGGGTGCGGGTCCGGCCCGCCCAGGTCGGGCAGGACCCGTCCCGCGCGGATATCGGCGAGCGTGCGCCCGTCGCCGGCCGCACCGTAGAAGAAGACGGGAACCTGGAGCTCGGCCCAGATCCGCTCGCCCGCCGCGCGGGCGACCGTCGCCGCCTCCGCCATCGAGGCGCCCCCCAGCGGCACCACCGGCAGCACGTCGGCGGCGCCCACGCGCGGGTGCACGCCGGAGTGGGCGCGCAGGTCGATGAGGCGCGCCGAGGACTCGACCACGGCGGCCAGGGCCGCGACCATCGACTCCGCAAAGCCGGCCAGTGAGATCACGGCCCGGTTGTGCACGGGGTCGGCGTGGGCGTCCAGCAGGCCGCTCAAGGCGCCGGCCGCCCCCGCGATGGCGTCCACGACCTCCGCCCGGCGTCCCTCAGAGACGTTGGGGACGGCCTCGAAGAGCAAGGTCACAACCCCACAAAATCTCCGATTTTGCGGGGACCCCGTGTCAGGCGGCGATCACCCGCCCGTTGCAGATCGTGGTCTCGACCAGGTTCACGCCCAGCCGGTAGGGGATGTCCAGGTACGACTCGGCATCCAGCAGCAGGATGTCGGCGCGCTTGCCCATCCGGATCGAGCCGCACTGCCTCTGCAGGCGCAGCGCGCGGGCGCCGCCCAGGGTGGCGCCCTTCACGGCCTCCTCGGGGGAGAGGCCGAGCTCGAGGCAGGCCAGCCCGATCATCAGGCACATGTTCTCGGTGCAGGAGGTGCCGGGGTTGAAGTCGGTGGCGATCGCCAGCTGGCAGCCGGCGGCGGCCAGGGCCCGGGCCGACCCCTCCGAGGTCAGCTTCAAGGACACGGTCGACCCCGGGCACACGATGCAGACGACCGGCGACTCGGCCAGCAGGCGGGCGTCGCCGTCGCGCAGGTAGTTGAGGTGCTCGGCCGAGGTGGCGCCCAGCTCCACGGCCAGCCGCGGCCCCTCGCCGGGCGCCACCTCCGAGGCGTGCACCTTCAGCTGGTAGCCCAGCCCCAAGGCGCGGCGCAGGATGCGCCGGCACTGCTGGGCGTCGAAGGCGCCGGGGTCGCACCAGGCCTCGCAGAAGGTGGCCATGCCGCGGAAGCGCGGCAGCATGTCCTCCGCGATCAGGTCGACATACTCACCGGCGTCGATGCCGTCGGGCACCACGTGGGCGCCCATGAAGGTGCTGACCACCCGCATCGGCGATGACTGCGCCAGCCGCCCGGCGACCCTCAGCAGCATCTCCTCGGCGTCGGCGGTCAGGCCATAGCCCGACTTGGCCTCGATGGCGGTCACGCCGTGGCGCAGGAAGGACCGCGCGCGCCGCTCCGCCACCGCCAGCAGCTCGTCCTCGGAGGTCGACCGGGTCAGGCGGACCGTGCGCATGATGCCGCCGCCCCAGAAGGGCTGGCCGCGCATGCGCGCGGCGTGCTCGTCGGCGCGGTTGCCGGCCCACAGCAGGTGGGCGTGGGAATCCACGAACCCGGGCAGCACGCAGCACCCGCCGGCGTCCACGACGACGGCGTCCGGCGCCACCTCCAGCCGCCACTGCCAGCGACTGGTCGGACCCACCCAGACCACGTTGCCGTCCTTGGCAGCGACCGCGGCGTTCTCGAGCAGCCCCAGGGTCCCTTCGCCCAGCGCCGGTTCACAGGTCACGAGCTGGCCGATGTTGTGGACGACCAGGTCGGCCTCGATCACAGGGCGATGTTTTTCGCCGAGGTCCCCATCCTTCCGCTCGATAGAGTAAGCGCCGTGTCGGGTCTCGTCCGGCTGGTCTGGGGCGAGCAGTTCATGTCCTACGTCCTCTCTCCCGACCATCCGCTACAGCCGGAACGTGTAAGGCTGGCCGTCTACCTGATCCGGCGCCTCGGTCTCGACGAATTCGCGGAGACGGTGCCGCCCCGGACGGCCAGCGAGGCGGAGCTGGCCCTCTGCCACACGCCGGCCTACATCGACCTGGTGCGCCGCCTGAGCGATCCTGGGGAGCGCGCCCGCGTGGGCTTCCGGGAGGTCGCGGAGGGTGGCTTCGGGACTGCCGACAACCCCGTCGCCGACGGCATGCACGAGGCCTGCGCGGTGGTGGTGGGCGGCAGCCTGGTCGCCGCCGAGGCCGTCCACCAGGGTGACGCCCGGCACGCCTTCAACCCCGCCGGCGGCCTGCACCACGCGCTGCGCGACCGGGCCTCGGGATTCTGCGTCTACAACGACGTGGCGGTGGCCGCCGAGTGGCTGCGGCGCCAGGGCCACCGGGTCGCGGTGGTCGACGTCGACGTCCACCACGGCGACGGGACCGAGGCCTTCTTCTACTCCAGCCCCGAGGTCCTCACCATCTCCCTGCACGAGAGCGGGCGCTACCTGTTCCCGGGCACGGGGTTCCCGGAGCAGGTGGGGACCGGGGACGGCCGCGGCTTCGCGGCCAACCTGCCCTTACTGCCCTACGCCTGGGACCAGCCCTGGCTGGCGGCCTTTGACGCGGTGGTGCCGGGCCTGCTGCGCGACTTCAAGCCAACCGTGCTGGTGACGCAGGACGGCTGCGACACGCACGCGCTCGACCCCATGGCGCACCTGCAGGCCTCGACCCGGATCTGGCCCCACGTCGGGCGCCGCTTTCACGAGCTGGCGCACGAGCTGTGCGACGGCCGCTGGGTGGCGCTGGGCGGCGGCGGCTACGCGGTCCGCGAGGTGGTGCCGCGCGCCTGGACCCTGCTCTTCAGCGAGATGGTGGAGCACGCGGAGCTGGCGGAGGCGTGCCTTGACGCGGAGGCTTTCCCGCCGCAGGCCGAGGCTCAGGAGCGGATCTGGGGCCAGCTGGAGACCGACCTGCGCACTCTCAGCCGGTCGCTGGGCCGCGACCTCAGCCTGCGCGCAGGACCCGCATGAGGCGGAAGAGCAGCAGCTGCAGGGCGAGCGCGTTGGCGATCACCGCCGCGCCGCCGGGGGCGGCCCAGGCGACGCCGGGCGGGTGGCGCCGCACCGTGAGCAGCAGGTAGCCGCCGGCCAGGACCACCACCACCGCCTGCAGAGCGGCCTCGTACTTCAGCCAGCGCCGCATCGTCGGCGCGCTGGGCGGGACCAGCAGGCGCGAGTACAGCAGCCACTGCGCTGCCAGCACGAGGAGAAAGACGGCGGCGCCACCCGCCACGTAAAGGCGGTCGGTCAGATTACACCGACCACCCCACAAAATCAGTGATTTTGTGGGGACCCCGGTTAGATGGAGTGCGTGCGCAGGCAGCGCGTGCACACGCGCGCCTTGACCGTCTTGCCCTGGATGTTCACCAGCCCGGTGTGCAGGTTCGGGAGGAACCGCCGGTTGGTGCGCACCTTGGAGTGGCTGACGTTATGTCCGTACTGCGGGCCCTTGCCGCAGATCTCACATTTCCTGGCCATGTTTCTACGTCCGCTTGGGGAACGAAGGCGAATTGTACCATGGGCCCCAATACCCTCATGAGCTTGAAAGCAGAGGACCGCGAGGCGACGCGGCGCCAGCTGAGCCGGGCCCGCCAGTGGGGCCGGGTGGAGGTGCTGCCGGCCGTGGTGGCGGCCATCGCCGCCCACGCCGCCACCGGCTGCTACGGCATCCATGGCATGGCCGCCCGCGGCCTCCGGGACGGATTCGCCGAGCTGCTGCGCCGCGAGAGCAACCACCGCGGCGTCGAGGTGAGGGAGGTCGAGGACGGCCTGCAGATCGACGTCTACGTGATCGTCCAGTACGGGGTCCGCATCACCGAGGTCGCGCACAACCTCCAGGGCACGGTCCGGTTCGAGGTCGAGCGCACGGTCGGGGTGCCGGTGGTCGAGGTCAACGTCAACGTCCAGGGGGTGAACGAGCCATAGCTCTGGCAGAGCAAGGCCGCCGCCCGCCCCCCAAGGCGGTCGACGGCCAGGTCTTGAAGTTGGCGCTGCTGGGCAGCCTCAACTGGCTGGCCGCGCACCAGGAGGAGGTCAACCGCCTCAACGTCTTCCCGGTCCCCGACGGCGACACCGGGACCAACATGCTGCTCACCCTGCAGTCGGCGGTCGAGGACATCAAGGACTCGCCGGCCACCGACGTCGGCCGGATCGCGCGCATCGCGGCCCACGGCTCGCTGATGGGAGCCCGCGGCAACTCGGGGGTCATCCTCTCCCAGATCTTTCGCGGCTTTGCCAAGGCCGTGGAGGGCAAGACAGAGCTCGCGCCGGCGGAGGTGGCGGCCGCCTTCGAGGAGGCCGCCAACGCCGCTTACCGGGCGGTGCTCAAGCCGACCGAGGGCACCATCCTGACCGTCGCCCGGGAGGCCGGCCGGTCCGCCACCGCGGCCGCCGTGGAGCCGCGCGCCACCGTGACCTCCGTCATCAAGGCCGCCGCCGAAGGGGCGCGCCGGGCGGTCGAGAAGACGCCGAGCCAGCTCCAGATCCTGCGCGACGCCGGGGTGGTCGACGCCGGCGGCTTCGGGCTGCAGGTGATGATCGAGGGCATGCTGCGGTCCTTCGAGGAGAGCGACGTCGACCTCAGCAAGATCGCCATCCGCCCCTCCGCGCAGTCGGCGCTGGAGCTGCCGGAGGAGGGCTGGGGCTACTGCACCGAGTTCCTGATCGCGGGCGAGGGCCTCGACGTAGAGCAGATTCGCGAGCAGATCGCCGCGCTCGGCGACTCGGTCATGGTGGTGGGCGAGCCGGAGCTCGTCAAAGTCCACGTGCACACCGACGACCCGCCCCGGGTGATCGGCGTGGCGAGCCGCTTCGGCCGCCTCGAGAAGCTGAACGTCGGCGACATGTCGACGCAGCACCGGCGCATCCTCGAGGAGTCGCAGCCCAACGGCTCGGCCGCCACCGGCGCCCAGAAGCGCGCCAACAACGTGGGCATCGTGGCCGTGGTCTCGGGCAGCGGCCTGGTCGAGATCCTGAAGGGACTCGGCGTCGACGCCATAGTCGAGGGCGGCCAGACCATGAACCCCAGCACCGGGGACCTGGTGGCGGCCGTGGACGGCCAGCCCTACGACGAGGTGATCCTGCTGCCCAACAACAAGAACGTGGTGCTGGCAGCGCGCGAGGTCGGCAAGCTCTCCAGCAAGCGGGTCCACCTCGTGGAGACCCACACCGTGCCCCAGGGCATCGCGGCCGTGATCGCCTTCAACGCCGACAAGCCGGCGGGCGACAACGCGGCGGCCATGAAGTCGGCCGCCGGCCGGGTGCAGACCATCGAGGTGACGCGCGCGGTGCGCGACACCCACTCCAACGGCATGCGCGTCAAGAAGGGCGACCTGATCGCGCTCGTCAACGACCGGCTCGACACCTCGGGGAGCGAGTACGCGGAGGTGGTTGCGGACGCGCTCAAGAAGCTGGGGCCGGAGGGCTACGAGCTGGTGACCGTTTATCGCGGCGCGGGTGCCGAGGACGCCGACGTGGAAGCGCTGTCGGCGTCGCTCAAGGAGCGCTTTCCCGGCCTCGCGGTGGAGGTCCAGGCCGGCGGCCAGGACCACTACCCCTTCATCGTCTCGGTCGAGTAGGGCACCTCACCGCTGGCCGGGTTCCGGGTCGTCACTGACTCCACCGCCGACCTGCCGGCGGACTGGGCGCACGAGCACCGGATCGAGGTGGTGCCGCTGAAGGTTCTTTTCGGCAACGAATCCTTCCGCGACGGCGTCGATCTGGACACCCAGCGGTTCTTCGACCGGCTGAGCCAGGTCTCGAAGCTGCCGACCACCTCGGCGCCCTCCCCCGGCGACTTCGCCGCCGTCTACGAGCGGCTGTCCCGGGAGTGTGAGGGCGTGATCTCCATCCACATCGGCAGCCAGTTCTCAGGCACCGCGGAGGCGGCGCGGGTGGGCGCGCAGTCGGTGGAGGGCTTTCCGGTCCGCGTCATCGACAGTCGCAGCACCACCATGACGATCGCCTTCCTGTGCCTGGTGGCGGCGCAGAGCGCCTCGCTGGAAGAGGCCGTCCAGCGCGTCGAGGAGCGGGTGCCGAAGCAGCGCATCATCGCGCTCCTGGACACCCTGCGCTACATCGAGATGGGCGGCCGCGTCAACCGCGCCCAGGCCATGATCGGGACCATGCTCGACCTGAAGCCGCTGCTCGGCGTGGCGGCCGGCGAGATCAAGCCGCTGGACCGGGTGCGCACGCGGGGGCGGGCGATCCCGCGCATGATCGAGCTGCTGCGCGACGACTATCCGCTTGAGTACGTGGCGGTGGTCCACGCGCAGGCGCCCGAGGAGGCGGCGGGGATCGCCGCCGAGATCGGGCCCGAGCTGAAGCAGGACGGGGTGATGATGGTCACCGGCCAGATCGGGGCGGTCCTGGGCACCCACACCGGGCCCCGGGCGCTCGGCTTCGCGTACCTCAAGCGCTGAGCAATCAACGCTTCGGGCCCGGCGAGGCGGCCACCGAGTTCGAGCCGGGCGACTTCATCCTCACGCACCGCAGGGGGCCGGTGCCGCGCCTGATCCGCGCCGGCCAGCGCCTGCGGTTCCGGGGCGCCGACCGGCCCTACGCGCACTGGAGCCACTCCGCGCTCATCGTCGGCCAGGACGGGGCCATCGTGGAGGCGGAGGCCTCGGGGGTCAGACGCGACCACCTTTCCCGGTACCAGGAGCGCGAGTACCACCTGGTCCGGCTCGGCGACACCGCGGATGAGCGCGACCGCCGGCAGGCGGTCGCCTACGCGGAACACCTGGTCGGGCAGGCCTTCGGCTTCGGCGAGATGCTGGCGGTGGCCTTCAACATCCTCAGCGGGCGCCGGATATCGTTCACCCGCAAGTCCCACCTCATCTGCTCGGCGCTGGTGGCGCGCGCGCTGGAGCGAACGGACGCCATCTTCGACCCGGACCCGGACGGCATGCTGCCGGCCGACCTCGCCAAGCACTACGGCGTCAAGCCGTGACGTTGCATGCCCTGGAGCCGGACGAGCGCACCCTGCACGACCACTTCAGCCGCGAGCTCGAACCGGTGCTGGAGATCGAGGCCGGCGACAGCGTGCGTTTCCGGACGCTCGACGCCGGCTGGCACCGCGAGCCGATGCGCGCGGTGCCCAAGACGCCGCGCACCGGCCAGCGCGGCCACGCGCTGGTGGGGCCGGTGCTGGTCAGGGGCGCCGAGCCTGGCAGCGTGCTGGAGGTCGGCATCGGGTCTCTGCAGCCCGGCGACTGGGGCTGGACGCGGTCGGGCGGCGCGCCGATCGAGCTCTACAAACGGTTCGCCGTCGACGAGGGCGACCCGGAGTGGCTGCTGTGGTCGATCGACGCGGGCGCAGGCACCGCCACCACCCAGCACGGCCGCACGGTCGCCATCCGGCCCTTCCTGGGCGTGATGGGGGTGGCTCCGGCGGAGCGCGGGTTCCACGCCACCGGCCCGCCCCGCGCGGTGGGCGGCAACCTCGACTGCGCCGAGCTGGTGGCCGGCACCACCCTCTACCTGCCGGTCGAGGTGGAGGGCGCGCTCTTCTCGTGCGGCGACGGGCACGCCCGCCAGGGCGACGGCGAGGTCTCGGGCACGGCCATCGAATGCCCTATGGACCGCGCCGACCTCACCTTCGCGGTGCGCCGCGACCTGGCGATCAAGACCCCCTGGGCGCGGCTGGCCGACGGCTGGCTGACGATGGGGGTGGGGCCGACGCTCGACGAGTCGGCCGACTCAGCCCTGGAGGCGATGCTGGACCTGATGCAGGACCGGCTCGACCTGTCCCGCAAGGAAGCGCTGGGCCTGGCCAGCGTGGTCGTCGACCTGCGAGTGACGCAGATCGTCAACGGGACAGTGGGAGTGCACGCCATCCTGCGCGACGGGGCGATCCGTTAGAGCGAAGTCTCCTCCCCGCTCGGCGGGGAGGTCCCTCGCCAAGCGAGGGGGAGGGGGACATCGTCAGCCCGGCGCTTCCCGCCGGCGCGACGGGGCGATCCGTTAGAGCGAAGTCTCCTCCCCGCTCGGCGGGGAGGTCCCTCGCGAAGCGAGGGGGAGGGGGACATTGTCAGCCCCGCGCCGGCGCCACCTCCGCGCCTCCGGCATCTCCCAGACCAGGCGCGGCGCGACCCGCCGCCCGGCGCGCAGCCCCGCCCGCAGCACCCGGTAGCGCCGTCCCGGCGGGGGCAGCCGGTAAGCCTCGCGGAGGCCGGCCGGCAGCAGCCCGGCGGTGAGCGTCTCCAGCGGCCACCAGGCGGCTCCCGGCACGCGTCTGAGCGGCCGCAGCACGCGGCGCCCGAGGTCCCGCGCCCGCGCGTCCACCAGAACGTCCTCCTCGAGCACCCGTGCCACGTAGGCCTGGAACCCGGCCAGCGAGTCCGGAAAGAGCTCGTCCGGGATCCCGAGCAGCCGGCCGCTCCAGCGGGAGCCCAGGTAGTAGGCCTCGCGCTCGGCGGCCGTGAGCGGCGCCACCAGCTCCGAGTAGGCGGCCAGGGCGCTGTCCACCAGGGTCGAGTGGACCCAGAGCAGCAGCGCGGGGTCCCGCGCGCTGTAGCCGCGGCCGCGCACTGTGCGATGGGCGCGGTTGATGGCGGCCGCCGCGGCCCGCACCTCCGTCTCCGAGCCGAAGGCCAGGCGGTAGGTCTGCGTCAGGGTCCGCCACAGCCGGCGCAGGGGCGCGGAGCGGAAGTCGCTGTGCTCGTCGACCCCGGCCGCCACACCCGGCAGGGCCAGCTGCATGAGCAGCGCGCGAGCCCCACCCAGCAGCAGGGCCGTTTCGCCATTGACGCGGTACAGGACCGTATCGTACGCTGAAGTATCGGCCGCTCTTTTGGGAAAACCACTCATGCCCGCTATCATGGTGGCTCCCCGGGTGTCGGTGATCAAGACGATGGTCGGCCTGGTCGAGCGCCGGCGCGCCGACGTTTCAGTGCGGCTCTGACCGGGTCGAGCGCCGGCGCCGAGGCGCTTCGGCCGGCCCGTTGGCTCCGCTAACACCCCGCCCCGACCCTCCCCGGCGGGGCGGGGGTCCTACCGCCTGACGCCAAATCGTTAGGATCGGCCCGCGATGCGGAACCTGATCACCACCAAGGGCGCCTTCCACGAGCCCGACCACGGGACCACGACCGGCCACCTCGAGCGCTGCCACGAAGAGGGGTTCTGGATGGACATCCAGGATCCGGGCGAAGAGGACTTCAAGATCCTGGCCGAGGCCTTCAAGTTCCACCCGCTGACGATCGAGGACGTCAAGCAGCGGGGTCAGCGGCCCAAGCTGGACGACTACGACGGCTACCGGTTCATGGTCCTCTTCGCAGCCCGCTGGACCGAGGCCGGCGACCTGGAGACGGACGAGTACCACCTCTACCTATCCGACGACTACCTGGTCACCGTCCACGACCGCCCGGCGCCGCTGCTCGACGAGCTGAGGCGCCGCATCGAGGAGACGCCCGGCATCGCCCGCGGCAAGCCCGAGTTCCTGGCCTACCTGGTCATCGATGCCGTGGTCGACCCCACCTTCGACGCGCTGCAGCGGCTCGACAGCACCATCGACGAGCTGGAGGACGCCATCATCGACCGTGCCGATCCCGAACAGCTGCGCCGGATCTACGAGCTGAAGCACTCGGTGACCCAGCTCCGCCAGCTGCTGGGGGCCGAGCGCGACCTCTTCCAGCGCCTGATCACGGAAACCCTGAGCGACCCCGAGCTGGGGGCCTACTACCGCGACGTCTACGACCACGTGATCCGCCAGTACGAGTCGGTCGACTCGCTCCGCGACCTCCTCACCGGGGCCATGGACGTCTACCTGTCGACGGTCTCCAACCGCCTCAACGTCACCATGCGGACCCTGACCGTGATCGCCAGCCTCTTCCTGCCGATCACCTTCCTGACCGGCTTCTACGGCATGAACTTCACGTATCTGACCGGCACCCTCGAAACCCAGCCCCTCGCCTTCCCGATCGGGGTCGGGACCATGCTGGTGGCCACCGCGATCCAGCTCTACATCTTCAAGCGCCGGGGCTGGATCTGAGGTGGTGTAGCAGGAAGGCCCAGGCGTCGGCCTCCTCGGGCACCAGCTTGGCCACCGGCTTGCCCTGGCCGTGCCCGGCCCGGGTGTCGACACGGAGGAGGGTCAGGCCGTCGGGATCCGCCGCCTGGAGCAGCGCCGCCATCTTGCGCGCGTGCATGGGATCGACCCGCGAGTCGCCCTCGCCGGTCGTGATCAGCGTCGGCGGGTAGCGCACGCCCGGCTCCACGTGGTGATAAGGCGAATAGGCATGCAGCCACTGAAACTGCTCGGGGTCGGCGGCGGTGCCGTACTCCGGCGACCAGAGCTGGGCGACCTTGAAGCTCTCGTAGCGGACCATGTCCAGGAGCGGCACCCCGCAAACCACGGCGCCGAAGAGGTCGGGCCGCTGGGTCATCGCGGCACCCACCAGCAGTCCGCCGTTGCTGCGACCGAAGATCCCCAGCTGCTCGGGGGCGCAGAAGCCCTGGGCGATCAGCCATTCGGCCGCGGCCATGAAGTCGTTGAAGACGTTCTGCTTGCGGCCCAGCATGCCCGCCCGGTGCCAGGCCTCTCCGAACTCGCTGCCGCCCCGCAGGCTGGGCAGGGCGAAGAGGCCGCCCGACTCCAGCAGCGGCACCAGGTAGGGCAGCCACTGCGGCGGGCGGGGCAGGTTGAAGCCACCGTAGCCGCTCATGGCGACCGGCCCGGCGCCCGAAGCGCGGCCGACCAGGAACATGGGCACCCGGGTACCGTCCTTCGACTCGTACCACTCCTGGCGGACGGCGTAGCGCTCGGGCTCGTAGCCCGTGGGCAGCGGGAGAGCGTCGATCTCATCCAGTTGGCCCAGGCCCGGATGCAGGTCAAAGGTGCGCGCGGGTCGCGTGAACTCCTCCAGGGTCACGTAAACCTGCTCCAGGTCGGGGTGCGAACCCATGCCCAGCACGGTGCAGAACGGGGGCACAGGGACGGCGTAATGGGCGTCTGCGTCGTGCACCTCGACACGGGAGCGGCCGGCGCGCATCCGGTGGGCCACGAGGGCGCGCTTGGTGACGGCCGCCCCGACCAGCACGTCATCGCCTTCCGGGATCAGCGCACGCCAGCGCTCAGGCTCCGGGTGGGCGGGGTCGACCTCGACCAGGCGCCAGTTCGGGGCTTCGAGGTTGGTCAGCGCCAGCAGCCGGTCGCCGGCGAACCAGGGTTCCAGGCGCTCCTCGGGGCCGTCGAAGATGGGCGCAAACGGGCTGTCGCCCCGGCGCAGGAAGACGGCGGTGCGCAGGGTGCCGCAGCCGAGGGTGAGCACGGTCCAGCGCCCATCCGCCGACACCGAGAGCCCGATCGGAAAGTGCGTCTTCTCACGATCGCGACCGAAGAGGTACTGGTCCCGCTCGGAGTCGGTGCCCACGACGTGGCGGTAGACGTGGCGGTGGTAAGCCTCCTCACCCGCGGGTACGGTGCCTGGCTCTGGCCCGCGCGAGTAGAGGAACGCCGTACCGTCAGGCTCGAAGGCCACAGCCGACCAGCGGCAGCGGTCGATGCGGTCCGGCAGCAGCCGGCCGGTCGCGGTCTCGACGACGTGGAGGACGCTGTCCTCGGTGCCGGCCTCCGAGATCCCGACCGCGACCAGCTCGCCGTCATCGGAGACGTACCAGTAATCGATCGCGGTGGCGCCGTCGGCGCTCATCGGGTGGGGGTCGACCAGGACCCGCTCGCCGGTGCTGTCGTCCACCCACAGGCAGGCCTGATCTGCGCCCGGCGCCCGGCGCAGGAAGAAACGGCAGCGCCCGCGCGGCAGGCTGGGCCCCAAGGTCCCCACGTCCATCGCCTGGCGCAGGCGGGCCTCGATCGCTGGACGCTCCGGCAGGCCGTCCAGGTAGGCGCGGGCGTACGCCTGCTGTCGAGCCACCCACTCCTTCACGGCCGGCGCCGCCTCGTCCTCCAGCCAGCGGTAGGGGTCGTGGACCTCGACGCCGTGCAGGAGCTCCACCACGTCGTCGACGCGTGTTAAGGGCGCTGGAGGGCGGATCGCCACGATCCCCGATCCTATAGGGCGTGCCGACGGGAACTCTCACTCTGGATACGCCGGTGACGGCGCTGGGCGTGCCGGTAAAGGCCAAGTACCGGGAAGGACTCGAGAAGATGGGCATCCGCACGGTGCGGGAGCTGCTGCTCGAGCTCCCCTATGCGTGGGAGGAGTACGGCCAGGCGCTGCCGGTGGCCTGGCTGCAGCCCGGCCACCAGGCCACCGTCACCGGTCAGCTGACCAGCATCAAGAGAGCCTTCGCACGCAACCGGCGCACCTACCTCGAGGCGCGGCTGGCGGACGACCACGGCGGCGTGCTGAAGGTGCTCTGGTTCAACAAGCCCTGGCTTCTCGACCAGCTCCAACCAGGCAGCCGGCTGGTGCTGGCCGGCACGGTCAAGGGCAGCCCGCAGCGGCCGGAGATGGTCAACCCGGACCACGAGCTGGTCGGCTCCGGCGCCCTCCGGCGAGTGGGCGGGCTGATGCCCAAGTACCACCTGAGGGGCGAGATGACCCACAAGAAGATGGCCGAGCTGGTGGCTGCCGCCCTGCCGCTGGCGGGGGGCCTGGAGGAAACCCTGCCGGAGGAGGTGCGGGCCCGGCACCGCCTGCTGCCGCTGGTCCAGACGATCCGGGTCGCGCACACCGCCGACCGGGAGGCGGAGTGGGTCGAGGCCAAACGGCGAATCCAGTTCGCCGAGCTGTTCGAGCTCCAGCTCGCCTTCCTGATTCAGCGCAGCGAGTTTGCGCAGGAGCCGGCGACCCCCGTGCCCTACCGGCAGGACGTCATCGACACCTTCAAGGCCGGCCTGGGCTTCGATCTCACCCGTGCCCAGCGCCGGGCGACCTGGGAGATCTACCAGGACATGGAGAAGGAGGTGCCCATGAACCGGCTCCTGAACGGCGACGTGGGCGCCGGCAAGACCGCGGTGGCGGCCGCCGCGGTCGCCATGGCCCACGCCGCCGAGCTGCAGTCGCTGGTCATGGCGCCCACCGAGATCCTGGCTCGCCAGCACCTGCAGAAGTTCCGCGCCTACCTGGAGGCGTCGTTCCCCGACCTCAAGGTGGAGCTGCTGGTCTCCGGCCAGCCGGCGGCCGAGCGGCGACGCGTCCTGACCGCGGCCGCCTCGGGGCACTGCGCCCTGCTGGTGGGGACCCATGCCCTGATCGAAGGCAGCGTCCAGATGAACCGCCTCGGGCTCGCGGTGGTGGATGAGCAGCACCGCTTCGGCACCCGCCAGCGCGAGCTGCTGCGCGCCAAGGCGGGCGAGGGCAAGCCGCATTTCCTGGCCCTGACCGCGACTCCCATCCCGCGCTCCCTGGCGCTGGCGGTCTATGGCGACATGGCGCTCTCGGTCATCGACGAGCTGCCGCCCGGGCGGACGCCCGTCAAGACCGAGGTGGTCACGGCCGACGATCGCGATCGCGCCTACCGGCTGGTGCGGCAGGAGGTGGCCGCCGGCAGGCAGGCGTTCGTCATCTGCCCGCTGATCGAAGAGTCGGAGAAGCTGCAGGTGACCGCGGCCACGGTCGAGTACGAACGCCTGCAGCAGAAGGTGTTTCCGGACCTCCGGCTGGCCCTCGTGCACGGCCGCATGAAGGAGAAGGACGCGGTCATGGAGGAGTTCCGGGCGGGGCGCAGCCAGGTCCTGGTGGCGACGCCGGTGATCGAGGTCGGGGTCGACATCCCCAACGCCACCGTGATGGTCATCGAGGGCGCGGAACGGTTCGGGCTGGCGCAGCTGCACCAGTTCCGGGGCCGGGTCGGCCGCGGCGCGGCCGAGAGCTACTGCCTGCTCTTCGCCGACGACGCATCGGAGTCCAGCCTCCGGCGGCTGCAGCTGCTGGAGGTCGAGAACGACGGCTTCCTGCTGGCCCACGAAGACATGCGGCTGCGGGGCGCCGGCGAGCTGATGGGCAGCAAGCAGCACGGCGTCAGTGACGAGGCCATGGCGGGCCTGGAGCACCCTGTGCTGCTCTCCGAGGTCCGACTGGAGGCGGAGCGCACGCTGGCCGAGGACCCCGGCCTCAGGCGGCAGCCGGCGCTGCGGGCCGCCGTCGCCCGCCGCCTGGAGCTGACCTCGATCTCGTGACCCCGGCCGCGCTGCTGCAGCGACTGCTGGGGTTCCAAACCGTGAACCCGCCGGGCGCCGAGGCGGAATGCATCGGCTTCCTGGCCGGCCTTCTGCGCGCGGGTGGCGTGGAGCCGCGGCTGCTGGCCGTCGATGCCCAGCGTCCCAACCTGCTGGCGCGGTTGCCCGGCCGCGGCGAGGCGCCGCCGCTTCTCCTTTACGGCCACGTCGACGTAGTGCCCGTGGAGGGCCAGCACTGGACCGCCGATCCGTTCGCGGGGGCCGAGCGCGATGGCTTCATCTGGGGCCGCGGCGCCATCGACATGAAGTCGGGGGTGGCGATGCTGACCTCGGCCTTCCTGGCCGCCGCCGCCGGAGCGGAGCCGCCGCCCGGCGACCTGGTGCTCTGCCTCGTCTCCGACGAGGAGGCGGGTGGCACGCAGGGGGCGCGCTTCCTGGTCGAGCAGCATGCGGCGGAGTTCGCCGGGGTGCGTCATGCGGTAGGCGAGCTGGGCGGCATCTCGATCCAGCTGGGCGGGCGTCGCCTCTACCCCGTCATGGTCGCCGAGAAGCAGTCGTGCCGGGTGACGGCGACGCTGCGCGGCCCGGGCGGGCACGGCTCCCTGCCCATGCGAGGCGGCGCGATGGCGCGCCTGGGCGAGCTGCTGACGCGGCTCGACGGCACCCGCCTGCCACTGCGCGTGACCCCGCCGGTCGAGCTGATGCTGCAGGCGATCGCCGAGGCGGTGCCCGACCTCGCCGGAGTGCTGACCGCGCTCCTGGACGCAGCGCGGACCGACGCCGGCCTTGACGCGCTGGGCCCCGCCGGCCACCTTTTTGACGCACTCCTGCACGACACCGCCAACGCGACCCTGGTGCGGGGCGGCACCACCGTCAACGTCATCCCCGCCGAGATCGAGGTGCAGATGGACGGGCGGCTGGTGCCCGGCGCCACGGCGGACGAGCTGCTGCGGGAGCTCGGCCAGGTGGTGGGCCCGGACGTCGAGCTGGCGGTCGACCGCTTCGACCCCGGGCCCGCCGCGGTTGACATGTCGGCCTACGAGCTCTTCGCGGACGTGCTGCGCGACGCCGATCCCCAGGGCGCACCGGTGCCGATGGTCCTCAGCGGGGTCACGGACGGGCGCTTCTTCGCGCGCCTGGGAATCCAGACCTATGGCTTCCTGCCCATGCGTTTCCCGCCCGATCTCGATTTCAGCACCCTCATCCACGCCGCCGACGAGCGCGTCCCCGTGGGCGAGGTGGGGTGGGGGGCGGACCGGATCGGCGACGCCATCGCCCGGTACCGAGGATGAGCCTGCTCAGCGCCGTCGGCGCCCGCGCCCTGGGGTTGCCGCCGGCCACCAACCGCGTGCTGCGGGAGCTCGGCGTACGCCTGCCCGCGGCCGGCGGGGTGGAGCTGCTGACCGACCTCTACCTGGCCAGGCCGGGGGGCCCACGCCCCACCGTCCTGATCCGCTCGCCCTACGGGCGCAGCCGCCTGGTCTGGGGCGGCCTCGCCGGCCTGTTCGCCGAGCGGGGTTACCACGCGGTGGTCCAGAGCTGTCGCGGCACCTTCGGCTCGGGCGGCCGCCTGGACTTTCAGGCCGAGGCGGGCGACGGCCGGGCGGCGGCGGAGTGGATCGTGAGCCAGCGCTGGTCGAACGGCGAGATCGGCACCTTCGGGCTGTCGTATCTCAGCTTCGTGCAGTGGGCGCTGGCCTCCACCCGCCCGCCTCAGCTGAAGGCGATGGCCATCCAGATCATGTCCGCCGACCGCAGCCGCACCTACTACCCGGGCGGCGCCTTCGCGCTCGACAACGCGCTCACCTGGTCCTATCAGATGGCGCACCAGGAGCTGGGGGGCGTTGGCGGCCTGCTGGCGACGCTGCGCCAGCGCCGGGCCCTGGAGCCTGCCTTTCGCCACCTGCCCCTGCTCACCGCCGACGAGGTGGCCACCGGCCAGCCCGTGCCGTTCTATCGAGAATGGGTGAGCCACCAGCCGGGCGACGACTTCTGGCGTGAGCTGGACTTCGCTCCTCTCCTGGAGGACCACCGGGTGCCGACCAGCTTCGTCGGTGGCTGGTACGACTATTTCCTGCCCTACATGCTCGAGGAGCACGGCCGGCTGGCCGCGGACGGGCGCGACGGGCAGCTGGTGATCGGGCCCTGGCGCCACTCCAGCGCCGCGGGCGGGATCGCGGGCTTCCGGGAGGCGCTGGCCTGGTTCGACATCCACCTCAAGGGCGAAGCCGCGCGCCGGAATCCCGCCCGGGTGCGCGTTGCCGTGATGGGTGTCGGGCGCCCGGAGTGGCGCGGCCTGGAATCCTGGCCGCCGACCGGGGAACGGGTCGCCTGGCAACTCCAGCCTGGCGGCCAGCTCGCGCCCGCGATGCCTCCCGCCTCCGAGCCCGACCGCTTCCGGTACGACCCCGCCGATCCCACGCCTGCTATTGGCGGCACCAGCCTTTCGAGCAACTCCGGGCCCCGCGACAACCGCGCGCTGGAGCGCCGCCCCGACGTCCTGACCTACACGTCGCAGCCGCTGACGGCCGCCCTCGAGGTGATCGGCCCGGTCCAGGCCGAGCTCCACCTGGAGTCGAGCACCGAGCACTTCGACGTCTTCGCGCGCCTTTGCGACGTCGACCCTCGGGGACGCTCGACCAACATCTGCGACGGCATCCTCAGGTGCGGGCCGGGTATCGCGCAGCCGGTGTGCGTGGACCTCTGGCCGACGGCTTACTGCTTCGCGGCCGGGCACCGGATCCGGCTCCAGGTCTCGGGCGGCTCACACCCGCGCTTCGCGCGCAACCTGGGCACCGGCGAGCCGCCGGCGACCGGCACCAGGCTCGCGGTCTCAGAGCGCGCCGTGTTCCACGATCCCGAGCGGCCATCCCGACTGCTGCTGCCGTCTAGCCTTTGAGGCATGGCGGCGAACCCACCACGGAGACTCACCGAGTACAGCCACGGCGCTGGTTGAGCTTGCAAGCTCAGCCCGGTGGAGCTAGGGCAGGTTCTCGGGTCGCTGCCGCTCCTCCAGGACCCTAACGTCCTGGTCGGCGCGGGCAGTCGCGACGATGCGGCCGTCTACCGCATCGCGGACGATCGCGCCCTGGTGGCCACCGTCGACTTCTTCACGCCGATCGTGGACGATCCCCGCGCCTTCGGCTCGATCGCGGCCGCCAACTCGGTCAGCGACGTCTACGCGATGGGCGGCAAGCCCCTGTTCGCGCTCAGCGTCCTGGCCTGGCCGCGCGACAACATGGCGACCGGGATCCTGGAGCAGATCGTGGCCGGCGGCGCCGCCAAGATGGTCGAGGCGGGCGCGCCGGTGGTGGGCGGCCATTCGATCGACGACGCCGAGCCCAAGTTCGGCTACGCCGTGGTCGGGGAGGTCGATCCCCGGCGCATGATCACCAACGAAGGCGCCCAGACCGGCGACCTCCTATACCTGACCAAGCCGCTGTGCAGCGGGCTGGTGGCGACCGCCATCAAGCAGGGCGTGTGCCCTCCGGCCCTGGCCGCGGCGGCCACCGTGCTGATGACGCACCTGAACAAGCACGCGGCCGAGGCGATGGTGGCGGCCGGGGCGCACGCCGCCACCGATGTCACGGGCTACGGCCTGATCGGCCACTTGGTGAATCTCAAGGTCGGGGCCGAGATCGAGCTCTCGCACGTGCCCTTCCTGGATGGGGTTCGGGACCTGGCTGCGCGCGACCTCTTCCCGAGCGGGTCGCGCCGCAACCACGAGTCGCTGGCCGGCCTCGTGCACTGGGACGGCCTGGGCCTGGAGGACCAGCTCCTCCTGTGCGACGCCCAGACCAGCGGTGGGCTGCTGGTCGCCCTGCCGGAGGACCGCGCGTCCGAGTTCGAACAGCTGCTGGAAGGGTCGCCCTGGCCGGTGGCTCGGATCGGGCGGGTGACCGACGATGGATCCATTCGCGCCCGCGCTTGACCCTTCGAGTCACTGGGGGGCAGATCAGGGGCCGCCGGCTGGTGGTCCCGCGGGGTATGCGGCCGACCGAGGGACTGGTCCGGGAGGCTATCTTCAACATGATCGCCGCGGCCGTTCCCGATGCCATCGTGCTCGACCTCTTCGCGGGCTCCGGGGCGCTGGGCATCGAGGCGCTCTCCCGGGGCGCGGCCCGCGCCTTCTTCGTGGACCGCGGGGAGGACTCGTTCGCGGCCGTCAAGCGCAACCTGGAGGCCGCGGGCTACCAGGACCGCGGCCTGGTCTTCCGGTCGGACGCGGCGCGCTGGCTCTCCACGCACCCGGTGGAGGTGGGGACCGCCACGCTGGCTCTCCTCGATCCGCCCTACGCCGATACCCGGGCGCTGGAGGCGGTCCTGCGCGGGCTCGACGCGCGCCTGCCCGGCGGGGCGACGGTGGTGGCCGAACACGCCGCCAGGCAGCCAGTGCCGGAGCTCAAGCGGCTGCAGGTCGACCGCGAGCGACGCTACGGCGGGAGTTCGGTCACAATCCTGCGGACGCCTTGAAAAGAGCGGTCTATCCGGGCAGCTTCGATCCATTCACCAACGGCCACCTCGACGTCGTCGACCGCGCGCTCAGCATCTTCGACCGCCTGATCGTGGCGGTGGGGGCCAACCCGGACAAGCGCGGGCACCACGTCTTCACGCCCCAGGAACGGGTGGCCATGATCGAGGAGGTCCTGGAGGGCCGCGAGGGAGTCGAGGTGAGCATCTTCACAGGGCTCACGGTGGAATTCGCCCACCGGGTCGGCGCCCAGGTCATCGTCAGGGGACTGCGCGCCTACTCCGACTTCGATGCCGAGCTCCAGCAGGCCCTCATGAACCGCAAGCTGGCGCCCGACGTGCACACCGTCTTCCTGATGTCGAGCTTCGCTCACATGTTCGTTTCGTCCAGTATCCTCAAGGACATCGCCAGCCACGGCGGCGACGTCTCCGAGTTCGTGCACCCGCTGGTGGCCAAGCGCCTGAAGGAGAAATTCCGATAAAGGTCGACGAGATCCTCGACCGGGTGGAGTACCTGATCCACCACGCCCGCCACGTCCCCTTCTCCAGCCAGGTCATGGTCGACGAGGACGAGGTCATGGACCTGGTCGACCAGCTGCGCTTCAACCTCCCCGACGAGATCAAGCAGGCCAACTGGACGGTCCAGGAACAGCAGCGGATCATCTCCGAGGCGCACGCCGAGGCCGCCCGCATCATGTCCAAGGCCAACCAGCGCGCCGAGGAGTCGGTGACCGACCACGAGATCGTGCGCCGGGCGGAGCGCCAGGCCACCCAGGTCGTCCGCGACGCCCAGTCCAAGTCCGACCAGATCATCCGCGACGCCGAGGCTTACGCCCTCGAGCAGCTGGTGCAGCTGGAGCAGCACCTCTCGCGCACGCTGGCCACCGTCAAGCGCGGGGTGGAGGCGCTGCAGTCCTCCAACACCGAGCCCGAGTCGGCCGCCTCGCCGGAGCCGGAAGAAGCCACTCGTTAGGACTCGGTAAACTACCGGTCGCTCATGGGTCTGCCGAAGGTAAAGCTCTCCAAGGGTCGCAAGGGCCGCCGCCACTCGCATCTCGCGCTGGCGCTGATCCAGCTGCCCCCATGCCCGCAGTGCCGCAAGCCGCGGCGCTCGCACAACATCTGCCCGAACTGCGGCTTCTACGCCGGGCGCGAGGTCCTCAAGACCGACTGAAGTAGGCGCTCAGCCCGGCGGCCAGCGCGGTCGCGATCCGGGCCCGGCCGGCAGCCGTCGCCACCAGGGACGCCTCCTGGGGCGCGGTCAGGAACAGCGGCTCCACCAGCGCCCCCGGCATCGCCGACGGGGTGTCGACCCAACCCGCTTCCGGCGGTCCCAGCTCGATCAGATGCCCGTAGGCGGCGCCCGCGTCGGTGATGGTGGGCGCGGACAGGTCAGCATCCGAGGCCACCCCGCGGTCGTCCACCTTGAGCTGCGCGGTGATCGCGCTCTGCAGGCTGCCGGCCAGCTTCAGGTTGCGGTCGGCGAAGGGGCGGTCGGCGTCGTAGAAGGTCTGAGCGCCCGTGGCGGTGGGATCCTCGAAGGCGTTGAAGTGGATGGCCAGCAGGACGTCGGCTCCGGCCGCGTTGGCGCAGGCGATCCTGGCCAGCAGGTCGCGATGCAGGGCGCTGCCCCGGAGCGCGCCGCTGTCGAGGTCGGCGTCGGTCAGGCGCGTCACCGCCGTGTCGGCGACCCGCGACATCACGACCCGAAAGCCGGCGGCGCGCAGCTGCCCGGAGAGGTCCAGGCCCACGGCCAGCGTGGCTGCCTTCTCGACCACCGGCGTGCCGTCGGCCAGCTGGCCCGATCCACCGGGGTCCGGACCCCCGTGGCCGGGGTCGAGGAAGATCGTGTGTCCGTTGGCCGGCGCGGTGGGCCGGAAGGAACGGCACGCCTCCGGAGCCAGACCGGCCACCGCCAGCTGCGAACCGTCGGCCGCCGGGGCCGGACTGCTCACGGGGTGGGCGGCGAGCAGCGGCCGCTGCGACGGTGGGGCCGGACGCATCTGGCCGGCGCGGGTGACCACGAGGTCGAGCCCAATCGTGGCGGCCACCAACGCGACCGTCATCACGATGACTGCCGGCAAGCGCGAGGAGGAGGCCCGCCGCCTCCGCCGAACAGAGGGTGGGACGCGTGGTGGAACGGCTATCGGCGCTCAGCAGCATAAACCCCGGCCTCCCGAGTCCGTAAGCTCACGAGAGTGGCCAAGATCGCTTTTCTCTTCCCGGGCCAGGGGTCGCAGCAGCCCGGAATGGGGGCCGACCTGCTCCGGGATCCCGAGCTCGCCGACCTCTGCAGGCGCTGCTCGGACGCGGCCAACGTCGACCTCCGGCGCCTGCTCGTGGAGGCGGACGACGAGGAGCTGAGGCTCACCCAGAACGCTCAGCCCGCCCTGCTCTTCGTGGGCGTCGGGCTGGCGATGATGCTCGGGCGCCGGGGCCTGGACCCGGCGGCGGCCGCGGGCCACTCGGTGGGCGAGTACACCGCGCTCTGCGCGGGGGGCGCGATGTCGCCCGAGGCGGCAGTGCAGGCGGTCGTGCAGCGGGGAATCGCGATGGCCGAGGCGGTGCCCGCCGGGACCACCTCCATGGTCGCGGTCCTGGGCCTGGCGCCGGAGGCGGTCGAGGCGGCCCTCGTGGGTGTTCCGGACGTCTGGCCCGCCAACTACAACACCCCCACGCAGGTGGTGGTCGGCGGAACCATGCTCGGCCTCGATCGGGCCACGACCCGGCTGCAGGAAGCGGGGGCCAAGCGGGTGCTGCCCCTCAACGTGAGCGCCGCCTTCCACACCCCGCTGGTGGAGTCGGCGGGCTCCTTCCTGAGAGGGGCTCTTGAGGTCGTGCCTTGGACGCTGCCCCAGATCCCGGTGGTCGCCAACCTGACGGCCGAGCCCTATTCAGACCCCGACACGATCGCGATCACGCTCGAGCGCCAGCTCTCGTCGCCGGTGCGCTGGGGGGACGGGGTGCGCAAGCTCACCGAGCTGGGCTGCGACACCTTCCTTGAGGTCGGTCCCAAGCGGGCGCTCACGGGCATGATGCGGGAGCTGGCGCCGGGCGCCTTCGCGGCCGCCGTAGGCACACCCCAGGCGGTGGCCGAGGTCGCCGTCCCCGTACACTAGGCCGCGACACTCTTACGAATTTGGAGGCGCATTTGGAAAGCCAGAAGATCAGCTTCGACGACTTCAAGAACATCATCGTGGAGCGGCTTGGCTGCGAGCCCGAGCAGGTGACCATGGATGCTTCGTTCCAGGAGGACCTCAACGCCGACTCCCTGGACCTGGTCGAGCTGATCTACGCGTTCGAGGAGAACACCGGCCTCGAGATCCCGGACGAGGACGCCGAGAAGATCACGACCGTGGGCCAGGCCTGGGAGTACATCCAGGAAAAGAGCGGGGGTTGAGACGGTGCATTTTCGAGGCCCAGCGGCCCTCCCCCTCGGGGGGAGGGTAGGCGTAGGGGTGAGCTCGTAGCCAGAGCCGTTGAGATCCCGCGCGCGACCCTGGATGACCTCCAGCAGCGCATCGGGATCGCCTTTCGCGATGTCTCCCTCCTCCAGGAGGCACTGACCCACAGCTCGTTCGCCAACGAGAGCCCGCACCTCTCGCCGCGCGACAACGAGCGGCTGGAGTACCTGGGCGATGCGGTGCTCCAGCTGATCACCGCCGAGTACCTCTACAAGTACCGGCCGGGGGCCAACGAAGGCGAGATGACCCAGATCCGCTCGGCCATGGTCAACACCAACACCCTGGCCGCGCTGGCCGAGGAGCTGGGGCTGGGCGAGCACCTGTACCTGGGCAAGGGCATCGCCAAGGGCGGCGGCCGGGGGCTGAAGTCGCTGCTGGCCAACGCTTTCGAGGCCGTCCTGGGCGCGGTCTTCCTGGACGCCGGCTACGACGCCGCCTATCACTACTACCTCGATCGCTTCCGCCAGCTGCCGGAGCCGGTCAAGGACGAGAACCACAAGGGGCGCCTCCAGCAGGTGGTGCAGGAGCGCTTCAACCAGACCCCCTTCTACGACAGCGCCGGGGCACGGGCCGGGACCCAGCGCCGGGAGTACACGGCGGTCGTCTTCGCCGGCGCCGAGGCCCTGGGCACCGGCCACGGCCACACCAAGCAGGAGGCCGAGCAGGACGCCGCCAGGGATGCGCTGTCGAAGCTGCTGGGAACCTCGGCGCCGCTCGACGCCCCCCGCCCGCTGCGGGAGGCGCGGCCGCGTCGCCGGCGCACCGCGGGCCCTTCCGCGGCCGTGGCGCCCCCAGAGGCTCCGGCCCCGACGGGTGAGGCCCCGACGGCCGAAGCGCCTTCAACGGAGGAGCCTCCAGCCGAGCCGGTGGCCGAGGCCGAGGTCGGAGGCGCGACACCGGCTCCCCGGCCGCGTCGCCGCCGGGCTCCGCGGCGCCAGCCGGCCGCGGCACCCGCAGCGGCATCCGAGCCCGTGGCGTCGGAGCCGGCACCACCCGAGCCGTCCCCGGCGCCGCCCTCCGAGCCGGTGCGGAGCCGGCAGTTCGGAGCCCCGCTGGACGACTGATCACCCTACGAAATCTGCGATTTCGCGGGGACCCCGAGACCCTACGCAGCGCCTGCGCGAGCTGGCCGGGCGCCTCGCCGACGCCTTCGCGGTCGCGCTCGAGCCCCGCGCCATGCTCCTGGTCGGGTCGGCGGCGGAAGGCACCGCCGACTGGCACTCGGACCTGGATCTGATCTCGTATCACGACCGGATGCCGGCGGCCGCCCGGATCGACGCCGTGCTGGCGGCGCTGGGCGCCACCCGGCTCGGCGAGATCGCTCCCTGGACGGAGGCCGGCTACTCGCCCCGCTACGACCTGGCCGGGCTCGAGATCCAGGCCGGCCACATGACGGTTGCGGCCTGGGAGGCGCGCCTCGATGAGGTGCTGGGGGAGGTCAAGCCCGACGAGCCCTGGCAGAAGGTCCTGGCCCACTACCAGGACGCGATCCCGCTGGCCGGCGCCGGCCTCATCGAGTCCTGGAAGGCTCGCATCGCCGTCTATCCGGAAGGCTGGTCCAGGGCCACCGTCGAGCACAACCTCAAGCTCTTCCCGATCTGGTCCGTGTACGAGCAGGTGGCGTCCCGCGACGCCACGCTCTGGACCCAGGAGATGCTGGTGGCCGGCGCCCAGCGCGTGCTCGGGATGCTGGCCGGCCTCAACCGTGTCTACTGGTCGCCGTTCCAGTTCAAGCGCGCGCACAGCTTCGAGGCCCGGCTCGGCTGGAAGCCGCCGAACCTCGCGGACCGCATCGACGCCCTCTTCGCCGGCGACTCCCGGGCCGCCGGCGAAGGCCTGGAGTCGCTGGTCGCGGAGACCCTGGACCTGGTCGACCGGCACCTGCCGGAGATCGACACCTCGGGGCTGCGCGCAGCCATCGGCCGGCGCCACCGGGCCTGGGGTCCTTGACCACGGGCCCGCCCAGGGAAGTAGCCTCCCCGTCTGGTAATCTGCCCCCACCGGTGCACCTGCACGCGATCACCCTCGCCGGTTTCAAGACGTTCGCCCAGAAGACCGAGATCCGCTTCGACAGCGGGATCACGGCCATCGTGGGCCCGAACGGGTCGGGCAAGACCAACATCCTCGACGCCTTCAAGTGGGTGTTGGGCGAGTCGAGCGCCAAGGACCTGCGCGGCAAGCGGATGGACGAGGTCGTCTACGCCGGCGGCAGCCGGCGCGCCCGCGCCGCCCATGCCGAGGTGGAGATCGTGATCGACAACTCGGACGGCCGCCTGCCCGTCGAGTACGAGGAGGTCGCGATTCGCCGCCGGGTCGACCGCACCGGGCAGAGCGACTACTTCCTCAACGGCAGCCGGGTGCGCCGCCGCGACCTGCTGGAGCTGCTGGCGTCGACCGGGCTGACGACCGACTCCTACGCCATGATCACGCAGCGCGACATCGAGTCGATCATCACGTGCTCGCCCGAGCAGCGGCGCCAGCTGATCGAGGAGGCGGCGCAGGTCCGGGGGGTCAAGGCCAAGCGCTCGGAAGCCGCCGACAAGCTGCGCGAGCTGGGCGGCAACCTGCTTCGCCTGGAGGACCTCCGCGGCGAGATCGAGCCACGGCTGGAGATGGTCCGTGAGCAGGCGGCGGCGGCCCGCGAGGCGGCCGCGGCGGGCCAGCGCCTGGAGATCCTGCGCGGCAGCATCGTCTACGAGGAGTGGCGGGAGGCCCGCGACGCCCACCGCCGAGCCTCCTCCCAGGCGGCGGCCCTCGAGCGCCGGCTGGAAGAGGCCCGGGCCGGCGCTCAGGGGGCGGAAGCCGAGTTCCGGGCCTGGCGCCAGGAGGTCCAGGCAGCCCAGGACCGGCGGCTGCAGCGCCAGCGTTTGCTGGGCGCGGTCCGGCTGGAGCTGAGCGCCTCCGAGCACGACCTGGCGATGGCCGAGGAGCGCGCCCGCGGGCAGGCGGCCCTGGCCGAGGCCACGCGCTCGGAGGCGGCAGAGCTCGAGGTCAGAGCCCAGACCGCCGCCGCACTGGGCGACCAGCTGGCCCGCGAGCTAGAGGTCGCACAGGCCGAGCTGGCGCGCGTGCCCGGCCCGCCCCCGGAACCGCCGCCCGGCGACGCCCCCCGCGCGCTGGAGTCGCGGAAGGCAGCCGAGCAGGCGCGGCGGGCGCTGGGCGCCGGGCAGTCCGCCCTGGCCACGGCGCGCACCCGGCGCCAGTTCCTGGAAGAGTCGGTGGCCCGCCTGGAGGCTTCGGTGCTACCGGCCGAAGCCGGGCTGGAGGCCGCCGCCGCGGCCGCTGCCGCCGCCGAAGCCGCAGCCCGCGAGGCGGAGTCGGCCGCGGCCGAGCTGGCCCGCCTGCGCGCCGAGCTGGAGGGCCTCGAGGCGCTGCGCCCGGCGCCCGCCCGCGCCCTGCGGCGGGTGGGCGACGTGATCCTGGCGCGGCTAGGGTACGAGGCGGCGCTGTCAGCCGTGCTCGGGCCGCTGGTCGACGCCTGGGCGGCGCCCGACCAGGAGGCGGCGCGGCGTGCGGCCGAAGGTGCCGGGGACCAGGCGACCGTGCTCTGGCCGGTGCCTGCGGCTCCGGCTCGCCAGGGCTCGCTCCTGGAGCACGTCCGCTGCCAACCCGGCTTCGAGGACCTGGCCCTGCGGCTGCTGGGCGGCGTGGTGGTGGGTGAGGGGGTGACCCTCGACGGCCTCTACGCCGAGTCCGGCCTCCTGCGCGCGGGCAGCGACCCCCGCGTCCGCATCGCCGCCCGCGTGCGCCACCTGCTGGATCGCCGCGCTCAGCTGGAGCCGGTGGCCGCGCGTGCCCAGAAGCTGGCCGGGGAGCACCGGCAGGCGGCGGCGCGGCTGGCCGAGGTGCGAAGCGCGGCCGCGGCCCGCCAGCGCCTCGAGGAATCGGTGGCGCAGCGGGAGACGGCCCGAGCCGCCGAAGGCGCCGAGGCGGGCCGCCAGCCGGGCCTGGAGGCGGAGCTGGCGGCCGCCGAGCAGCAGGCGAGCGTGCTGGCCAGAGCGCTCGACTACCGCGAGCGCCTGCTCTCAGAGCACCGCGCCGAGCGGCGGCGGTTGGAGGCCGAGCGGGCCCGCTGGACCGACCGGGTGGGCGACCTTCAGCGCCAGCTGTCCTCGATCGCAGCCGAGCAGGCCGCTGACGAGGAGGCCCGCGCCACGCGCGTGCAGCGCGCGGAGTCCGCGGCCCGCATGGCCGAGGCGGTGGCGGGCTCGATTCCCGGCCTCCGGGCGATCGTCGAGCAGGTGCGGGCCAAGGTGGCCGAGACGGAGCGCGAGTCGCCCGAGGAGGAGGCCGAGCTGGCCGAGGGCGCCCGCCGGCTGGTGGCCCTCGAGGAGGCGCGCGTGGACGCTCGCCTGAAGGCGGGCACGCTGGAGGGCAGCCTGGGCCTGATCCAGCGCGAGGCGGAGCTGGCCGAGGCCCGGATGGACGAGATCCGGCAGCGGATGCCGGAGGGCCTGGCCCCCGAGGAGGTGCCGGGCGGCAAGGCGCGCGAGCGCGAGATGCGCGAGCTCGAGCGCCGGCTGTGGGAGATCGGGCCCACCAACCCGCTGGCCGAGGCCGAGTGCGCCGAGCTCGAGGAGCGCTCTCGCACCCTCCACGACCAGCTGGCTGACATCGCCGCCGCCCGCGCCGACCTCGAGGACCTGGTGGCCCGCCTCCGGGAGGAGGAGGAAAGCCGCTACGACGCCGTCTTCGGGGCGGTGGCCTCGGTGTTCCAGGAGTACTTCGCCGAGCTCACCGGCGGCGGGCGCTGCACCCTGCGCCACAGCGCCGGCGAGGAAGGGCCCCGCAGCGGGGTGGAGATCCTGGTCCAGCCACCGCGCAAGAAGCTCCAGACCGTCACCCTGCTCAGCTCCGGCGAGCGGTCTCTCGCCTCGCTGGCCCTGGTGATGGCGCTGGCCGACGTCAACCCCAGCCCCTTCACGATCTTCGACGAGGTCGACGCCGCGCTCGACGACGCCAACGTGGGCCGCTTTGCGGAGACCATCCAGCGCCTGGGCCGCACACGCCAGTTCATCGTGATCACGCACAACCACGTGACCATGGCCTCGGCCTCGGCCCTCTACGGCGTGCACCTCGATGAGAGCGGGTGCTCGCACCTGGTCTCGGTCCGGCTGGAGGACATCCGGCCCGTGCGGAGCAAGGCCCAGCCTCACGTGGTCACCGCGTAGAGGAGTCCACCTCCCCGCATGGGGGGAGGTCCCTCCGGCGGAGCCGGAAGGGGTGGGGCCGGATTCACAATCGCGGGATGAACGAGGAGGTGCTGCAGGGAGAGCGCGTGCGCCTGCGCCGGGTCCGCCCCGACGACCGCGAGCGGCTGACGGCACTCTTCAACGATCCCGAGGTGCTGCGCTGGTGGGGCGATGCCGAAGAGAGCCTCGACGACACCTTCAGCCCGTCGCCCGAGGAGGTCGGCTACGTAATCGAATCCGAGGGCGAGTTCGCCGGCTTCATCCAGTACGGCGAGGAGACCGAGCCGATGTACCGCCACGCCTCGATCGACATCGCGCTGGCCGAGGGAGCCCGCGGCCGCGGAATCGGCGCCGAGGCCATCCGGACGCTGGCGAGGTACCTGTTCGCGGTGCGCGGACATCACCGCCTCACGATCGATCCCGCCGCCGACAACGCGAAGGCGATCCGTTCCTACGAGCGGATTGGGTTCCGACCGGTGGGGATCATGCGCCGCTACGAGCGCGGCCTCGACGGCACCTGGCACGACGGGCTGCTGATGGACCTGCTCGCCGCGGAGCTGCGCTAGCTTCAACGGCTTTCGAGATTGGGCCACACCCGGGAGTTCTCGGAGGTTCACACGGCGGCAGCCCACTGCCCTTGTCGCCGGGTTGACTTCTGGGGGCTTGTTAATGGTTTGTTAAGACCGTACGTATGTTCGCATCTGTGGTAAAATTGCCTCATGTTGAATGGGGGTTGGGGGAGGTCTCCACCGCTTCAGCGCACGGGTTCCGCAACGCCATGTTGGAGGAGCTGGAGGCGGTCGACGTCGAGTCGCTCGCCTCGGAGCAGCTCGGCGCCGAGCTCAAGTTCATACGCTCCACCGTCGATCTGTTCGAGCTCCAGGCCGCGCGCCGGCTGGCCGTCTTCGACAGCCGGCAGGCGTTCTATGACCTCGGCGAGCACTCTTCAGTCGATTGGATCCGCACCCACACTCACATCTCGGCCGCCAGCGCCGACAACCAGGTCACGCTGGCCCGCCAGCTCGAAACGCTGGAGCCCACGGTCGAGGCGGTGCAGCAGGGCGAGATCTCCTTCGAGCACGCGCTGCTGATCGCCCGCCAGGTCAGCGATCTACCCGAGGCCACAGCGGTGCAAGCTCAGGCCGAGCTGCTGCCGGCCGCCGCCAAGAGCGATCCCCGCGAGCTGCGCAAGCTGGGCCTGGAGATCCGGCATCGCGAGGATCCCGAAGGCGCCGCCCGCCAGGCCTACCGGCAG